>Ga0208644_1001363_pt1 | contig 20467 bp, 35 predicted proteins | sample VirMetDEL_Nov_18_FD_184517 | JGI IMG/M metagenome (GOLD analysis project Ga0208644, IMG submission 184517) | Aqueous microbial communities from the Delaware River and Bay under freshwater to marine salinity gradient to study organic matter... | ecosystem: Environmental > Aquatic > Marine >...
CCGGTGGGCGCGGGTCGGGTGCGGGGTCAAATCCACCTCTAACCCCGTGCCTAGGGGCGCCAACACCCAAAAACCCACCTGCGAGTGCGCACCCGCACATAAACCCTAAAAAAACTACAATAAAGTTTGTAACTCCGTATTTTGATGCTATATTCGCTATACCAAAAAATCAAAGTATGAACAAGACCAAATTTCTACTAAACGAGCGCGAGTACCAGGCTCTCCTGGACTCTAGAATTCCAAACTCCTGGATTGAAACCGCTATCTGGAATGACCCCGACTGGGGATATACCGGCAGCGGAGAGTGTTATGTTATTACCATGTCCCACGCCTTAACCACCAACGACATTATATGGATAGGACAGGAAATTGAACGCGCAAATGCTAAAAAACAACTGAGCCATGAAAATTAAAGCCATAAAAATCGATGTAACCAAACTCCAAGTTTATGAGGTAACCTTGGACAGCGACGACCTGCAAACCTATTATGACGCTATTGGAAACGGCTGCACTACATTTGAATGCCCTATCCAAATGCGCCCCTACTACGACGAGTGGGAGGGTGGCAGCGATGGATTCTTTTGCGACGGCGAGATAATGCTGCGCTGGGCTGATGTAGTCGGAGGCTTTGCTCTTCCTGGTTTCAAGCAGCCGCTTATCAACAACGCCATCATTGTTGGCTCGGATAAAATGGGAGAGGCAAGGGACCACCGGCAGAATATCGAGGTCATAAAAAGAAGCGTCCAGTTCTTCGCGTACAACGGCCCCAAGGACTACAACTTGAATTAAACTTGAAAAAAGTTTCAAAAAAGTTTGCAAATATGTATTTCGGATGTATATTTGTATTGTAGACCAAAAAAAACAAAGCAATGAAAAACCAAAACCAAACCACCGCCACAGCCTACGAAGGCTACACTACCCTAACCTCAAACAATGCCGTATTGGAGTTGATTGACCTAGCCAAGCAAAGAGGCAAAATCAACGACGCTATTTACAAGGCCTTATTCAGAGACATTATGAGAGAGGCCTTTGGTCAAGAGACCTGCGAGCGCGAGGATGCTATATTCTTTGTAGCAAATATCAACGGCGTAGAGGTAGAATACTACGCGATATACAAGAACGCCATACTTGACCAAGTAGGCACCAATTAAGACACAGCGGCGCGGCTAGGGGCAAACACCTTGTCTTTTTCGTAAGCCCCTAGCCAACCCGCATTACCAAAAAAACAAACCCTTTAAAAAAAAACGATTATGTGCATTGCAATTCTTAACACCAACAAAAAACTAACTCACGACCAACTGCTTAACTCTTACCTGCGCAACCCCGATGGCGCCGGCCTTATGTGGAGCGACGGCAAATACCTCCAAACCTACGTCAGCACCATGGAAAATGGCATGGACGACTTTTACGACTTTGTCAATGTGTACGAGAAGGCTTGGATAGAAACCAAGTTCAGCAAGGCTATCAACCCATCAGTAGGCGTACACTTTCGCCTTGCTACCCACGGCGCTATTACCGAGGAAAACACGCATCCATTTCTGTACACCGCAGGCGGCGAGGAGATAGCCATTATGCACAACGGCATATTGAGCGGCTACGACCGCGACCATAGCAAGAGCGACACGCAGGCTTTTGTAGAGCGCTTCCTAGAGCGCAACCAACTCAATCCTTTCGCTGGCAAGCACCACCAAAAGGCTATTGAGGCAGAGGTCAAGCGTAGCGGATATAACAAGGTTGTCTTTATGAACTCGCGAGGCGAGACATTTGTAGCCCAGGAGCATCTTGGTAACTACGAGGGCGGCTCTTGGTTTTCTAACTACGGCTACGCTTCTCGCTACGGATTCGCATACTCCAAACCTTACAGCAAATACGCATACTAATGAAAACGAACGAAAATCACCAAGTGACATTTTGTGTCAAAGCCCATGTCGCGGAGCGCATCCTCAAATATCCGGGGGATGCGTTCTTTGAGGCCTCTATCAAACAGGAGGGCGAAGAAGACGACTTTGGACTTGTACGCCTGCAATTCAGAACCGCAGGCTGTGGAAAACCAACGGCAATTTCTCGCCTAGTCAACTGGCTTTGCGAGGCTTTAGACCCTAAATTGCAGAACCTTTCTAACGAATACCAAAAAGAAAACCCATAACTTATAATTATATGGAAAACAATCAAATCACCCCAACAGAAGAGAATGCAGTAGCGCTCGGCGCTACCATTCCCAACCTCGAGCAACTGCTTGAAGAGTCAACCCAATTGGAAACCCTAACTCCCGCCATTACCCTATCGGCTGAAAGCATCAGCCTTGAAAAGGTAGGCGAGTCCTTTAGAGGTATCTTCATTGGATTTGGAACCATGACCATCAACGACCAAAACGAACCGGATGGACAACGCACTATCAAGGCTGCGCGCTTTCTTATCAATAAGCAGGTGCGTATCAACGGAGGCGTAGTTCTTATCTCCGAACTGGAATCCGCGAATGTTTTGCCCGGCACAAAGTTGGAGGTTACCTACTCCAAAAAAGAAGGCAATGTTAAAATCTATTCTTTGACATTGCTCGGCTAACAAGTAACTTGCAAGAACAAAGGGGGGCCTCTACAATTGACGCTCCCCTTTTTTTGACCCTATATGGCAATAAGAAGAACACAAGGGCGCGACGGACGGCTGTACTATTTCCAAAATGGCCGCCGTGTACCGGAATCTACCGGCTCTCGCCAGTTTGTTCGCGAAAACTACGACCTACTATCCTCCGGTCAAATAAGACCGCTTACAGCGCGCGAAACGCGCTCGTTTAACGCATCTACAAGGGCAAGGGAACGCTACCGGCTAGATGGCCGCTTTGTTAGCAACCCTTTTGGCATTTTGAATATCTTGGAATCTACCGGGCGAATACCTGCTGGGCAGCGAAACCTAAACCTGGTATTTCCCAGGGAGCAAATCATCCGAATCTTTGACTCCACATACACCACCGACTTTTCAACCTTTCGCCAGCATGTAGGCAGCGGCGAGTTTGACAACTATCGCAACCGCCAGGGGCAGTTGATGGACGTCGTGGACGAGGTGCGCGATTATATGCGCCGGGGATACTCGCTAGAGGTAACCGACCGCAATGGAAACGTAACCTCTGGAAATGCGGCTCTGGATGCCGTAAGACAATTTGAAGCAGACCAACAGCAGTCCTTCGTGGAATCGCGCGGCAACGAACTGGAGAATGTAGAGTTCTTCCATCGCGTATCTATTAACCCTTACCAAAGAACCATAAAAATCAACCTCAATGAAACAGACGTCATCCCAAGGGGCGGCACGCCGTAAAAACATTACGCTGTACCGCAACAACGACACATTCAAAAACTGGCTGCAAATACTAAAAGAAAGCCAGTCGCCGTTTCAAATACGGCACGCCAAATACTCCACTACCATTACCATGGAGGACGGCACCAAGGTAAACTTTATCGTAAACCGATACCGCGATAAGGTATTCATTGCCAACCGCATGATTCTATCGGACTTAAAAAAAAACCCCAATACGGAACAGATAAAAAATACCAAACACAAACGCATCAATTACGATGTAAAAAACGCCTTGGCGCCTTGCCGATTTGCGGATGTAGTGAACATAGATATTTCCAGCGCGTACGCAACAACGCTATTGCAAACCGGGCTAATAAGCGATAAGACATACCGGATGCTGCAATCCCTGGAAAAGCATGAGCGCCTACCGGCAATGGGTATGCTGGCCAAGAAGGCCGTGGTATTTTCCTACGAAAATGGGCAATGTATCAATGTAGAAAACGAGTCCAGCGAAAACTCGGAGATATTTTTTTACCTCATTGAGCGCGTAGAGGAATGCATGACGCGCCTGCGCAGCCTATGCGAGGAGTGGTATCTTTTTCATTGGGTGGACGGAATCTTTATTAAAAACGATGTTCCTCCTGGTATCATCCGGCAAATGGAGGTTATCCTGGAAGAGTACGGATACCGCTACAAATACGAGGTAGTTAAAAACTTTCGGCTATCCAGGGTGGACGACCAAATCGTAATTCAAATGAATAAAAATGGCGACAACAAAGAATACAAGTTCGCGGACACGAACCTCTACCGAAACCTGGAGGCGCTTATCCGCCAAGTGGGGGAAATGGCATCCGAACAGGGCCAAGATAAAGTACGACTCTCAGACGCTCCTTCACCTATGCTGGAATCACCCAGAGGCTATGAATCGCTTGATTATTCGCCATGGCTGGCTGGGTCTTAATTTTGTACACCCTTACGAAATGGATAAACTAGAAATTATCAAACGCTTTATCCAGGAGCGCGAGCGCTGGTACACACTAGAGGGGCGCCTGGGTAGCGAAAAACAATCAGACCAACTATCTTTGTTTTAATGCAACCGCCAAAGTTTGAAATACGAGCGCACCATAGACAGCAGGCTCGCCGGCTTGGATATTCCATTCGGCCCAGCGCTATGCGCGGCAAAAAACTGGACGTGTATAGAAACGGCTCTAAAATCGCCTCTATTGGCGCTAAAGGCTATTGGGACTACGCTTCGTACCTAGAAGCGGAGAAACGCGGCCTGTTGCCCCTGGGAACGGCTGACGCGAAGCGTAAAGCCTACCGGGCTAGGCATGCGGATGAAAGGTTGCAAGGAAAAACAACGCCAGGCTATCTGGCCTATTATATTCTCTGGTAATGGCTACTCCAAAAACTATCGCAACAAACAATCCCTTTGCCCTTATTCAAAAGGTGCCAAGTAAATGGGTAGGGCTAAAAGGCTCACAGCCCAATGGCTTTCTAATTTTCAATACAAAGAACGACGGCCTGCGTGCCGGGTTCATCAATTTGCACAATACCTATTTCAAAAGGGGCCGCAATACATTGAAGGCTATTATACCGGTTTACGCTCCGGATAGCGTATTGCCATCAGGCAAAAACAATTACATTAACTATATCTCTACGCGCTATAAAATACCGCCCACTAAAAAAATTGTGTCCTCACAAGACATATTTAACCTGGCAAAAGGAATTACCGAGTTTGAGGCAGGTAAGCCCTGGGTTAGTGACAGCGAACTCACCAAGGCTTACAACGAGGCTCGCAGGAGCGTAGCACTACCGGAACTCAAAGCAGGTCCACAAATGGCTGGCGGTATCTTCACAGCATTATTGGCCGCAAGCGGCCTGTTTTACCTTTACAAAAACAAATGGAAACTCCCAAAAATATCAAACTAGTTCCCTTCAAAGGCGAGTACTTTCCACAGATACATCCAAAGAACCAGGTGTATCTTCATCACACCGCCGGCGCCGCCGAAGGCGAGGCCACTTTTCGCGGTTGGGATAACGACAAGGCTATGGTCGCCACCTGCGTATGCATATCGCGCAACGGGGATATCGTCCAGGGATTTCCAAGCAACGCCTGGGCTTGGCATTTGGGTCTTGCTCAAAAGCACTTTGCCGCTCGCAACCTGCCTTACAAGGAGTTAAACAAAAACTCCATCGGCATTGAAATTTGCTCCTGGGGCTCTTTGAAGAAAACCGACAAAGGATACCAAACCTGGGCCGGGACTATATTGCCAGAAGAGCGCGTCGAGGTTCTGGATAAGCCATTCCGTGGCTCCCTGCATTACGAAAGATACACGGATGCCCAAATCAAATCCGTTGTGGACTTGATTCATTACTGGGAGTATATGTACAAACTAGATTTATCGTACAAAGAGGATATCTGGGATATTTGCGACCGCGCCCTGGAGGGCAAAGAGGGCCTTTACAGCCACGCTAGCGTGCGCACCGATAAAAGCGACGCCTATCCCTGCCCAAGGCTTATTGAGGCCTTGAAAGCCCTAGTTTGACTCGTTTAGAAAATAATTGATGCCATTGTAAGCAATGGTCGCTATTCCTATTCCAACGAGAGCCTTTTTAACCAGGGGCTTAAAGTCACCTTTTTTACCGGCGTAAATCATTAGCGGACCCACAACCAGGACATCGAGTATCCTGACGGGCTGCGGGTCAAACGCAAAATAATGTTGCCTGGTTTTTTTCATTAGTATCTACGAGGGCCGCAGGAACAGCCGCAACCACCCAGCGCAATAGGCTTTCGGGGAATGTTGCAGGTGCGTAGTGCGATGGCCACCTTTTGTTTTTGGGGCCTATCCTCTTTTTTTAGGATGCGAAACTTGCGCGTAAGGCAGGCGCGTTGAGCGGGAGTCATACGATTAGCGCTTGAATAACAATCTATAAATCAAAAAAGCGCCAGCAGCGTAGATGGCTATCTTCATTGGGTCAAGCCCACCACCGCCATCGGCTTTTGGGTCTCCAGCCTGCGGCTTGCCGCTTGGGTCAAATACCTGGTCTTGTCCTGTTGTTTGCATAACAGGTTCTCCGATGCCGTTAATGGCTTTATAGTTGGTGATATACATTTCTTTGCGTTTCATATCTTATTTGGTTATTGTGCTGGCTGGAACAAAGTTAGCCGTTACTGATTTGGTTCCGGATTTGTAGGAAACATGATAGTCGGTTTTCCCGCCAGCCCTTTCCACTACGCCTTTAATCACAGCGGGTTTTCCCAGGTACTTAACCTTATCTCCCTTTTTGAATTTGGCTCCAGCAACAGCGCCAATTGTCTTGCTGGATTTTTTGGGCTTTATCTCCTTAATCTCCTTGAACTTAATTAGGTCGCGTACAAATGTATCGTTGCTGCTAGGGTCAATCTTTTGACCTGTTGTTTGTAGATGGCGCTTGGCAAATCCTTTTCGGTATTCGGCCTCTGATTGATTACCGAACATAATGGACCGGTAACGGATTTGGCGAACCAAATCGTTATTGTCTTTCACATCGAATATGTCCTTGCCTTGTAAAGAGTATCTTTTTTTCATGGTTTATGAATTATCGCGGTCTTGATTGTAATTGAAGGTGTATGACTTATTTGACATATCATAAATTCTATTATGAATCCACGATGAAAGAGGCTTGGGAGTAAAGTTTTCCAAGTTGTCAAATGTAAATCTACTCAAAACTTTTCGCTTTGAAACCTCTATTAAGTAGTGCAGGAACAAGACCCAATTTATAACACTATCGACCTCGATATTTGAGGCATGTTGGCGAAACTCAATCGTTCCGTGTCTGTCATACGCCTCTAGGTTGATGTACAAGTACCGAAGGTTTCTAAACACATTGTTTTGCAACTCTCTAAATGTTGTTGCGTTTTCTATTTTCTCCTTGAGGTTTGGTATCTTGTTAAGTGACCTGGCATAAAAGTTTTCATTTCGTCTTCTAGTAGGCTGCATCATTTGGTCAATAATGGGTTCAAATCCTGCGTAATTTAAGATTGTGTTTTTCCATTGTTTAAGAGTGAAGCCGCTTGCCCCAAAGTGAACATGAAGGCCAGCCGATTGATTGACTTTCATTCCAACCTCTTGAAAAGCCATTAAGGCCTTGCGTAGTTCAACAAGACCTTGTTTTCCTTTTAATACCGGCGACACAACCTCTCCCCTGTTTGGTCCCTGTACGGATACATCTGATACTATTTTCCAATATCGACGGGTTTGGTGATTGTAGCCTTCTATTTCGGCGCTCAATCCCTTTTTTCTTAATGCGTTTCTTACCTCTTCCCAACTTGGACCCATAAACTCAACCTCAACGCCAATTGTATTTGTAAAAGGAACATCACGAACCAAACCTTCGGCTCTGCTAGTGGAAGCGGCTCTTGGAGTTGTAGTCCTGGTGGTGGTTGTTCGGGTAGGCGCTATTGTTGATGTACGCGCTCTGCGGGTACTTGCACCCGTTGCTCTGCGCTGTGCAGTAATCAATTCGGTCAACTTTTGTTTTTGGGCCGTTAAGAAAAAAATTCCGTCTGAAAATGCCGACGCATTAATATCTGTCAAACGGCGCAATCCGTTTCCAACCTGTCCAGCATTGTTGCTTTCGGTAAGCGCCAATGCAATGTCCGAATTAGAAAACCCATTGAGCGACATCGCTTTAAAAAAGTAAATTTTAGACGGAACGTTGTATTGATTATACAGCGATGCGGCATTTGAGCGAGCAAAAAGAGAGGTTCTTAAACTTGACAAAGAACCAGGACTCGGTGATGTTTCTGGGTGCAACATCATAGCCATTCCCTTCATGGCTCTACCAATTTGATTGACATCATTAACGAGACTCATATTTCTATTTTTTTATTTTCTAGTAGGTTCCTTGCGCGTAGTATAAGTGCTAATCCTAAACTTTTCCATTTTTTTCATCAACTCTTTGTTCAAAGAAAATGAAAGCATCCACTTGGCCTTGGCCTTGGATAGCATATTCGCAAGTTCATCGATATTGATTATTCCGTACCAGTCGCCTTGCCGGGATGCCATAGTAACATCGCTAGAGCCTCCGGTTTCGTAGGGCGGGTCCAGGTAAATAAACGCGTCCGGGTTATTCAAATGGGGCCTAACAACCTCCTTCCAATCCTTATTGTAGATAGTAACGCCTTTCAATCGTTCGTGGTATTCGGGCCAGCGTTTCATAAACATAGAGTCCTTGATGCTGTACGCCTCCGCGCGCGCTGGCGCATAGGATACTCGATTGCCACGCCAGGATGCCTGTTGCAGTACCAGGAACTTTTTTAATCGCTCCAGGTCGCTGGTAGGGCGCATCTTGCGATACTTTTCAAAGGTCTCCTTGGAGATATGGTCCAGTTGAATATTGGGCGGGGCGGGTAGGCGTTGTAGCATCCTATACACGAAAATTAACTCTGGGTCTTTATCGGAAATAATCTCTTTCCCCAGTTTCGGCTTGGCAAAAAATACGCCTCCGGCCCCAACAAATGGCTCGACATATACGCTATAACGAGGAAAGCGCTCCACAAGCATATTGCCTTGGAACGCTTTACCACCGGGCATGGTGCAAATCGGGCGCATAGTACAAATCTATCCTAAAAGTCCGGCTTTTTCAAACCATTCGTACTGCTGGTGTTCAATGTCGCTGTCGTAACCCATTTTGGTTCGTAGTTCCATGCAGTAGTCAAATAGTTCGTAAAAGGCCCGTTGTAGGATAGCGTGTGTTTTTTCTTGGTCCCGCATTTCTGCTTCAAGTACAGATAGGCGAAGGGCGGTGAGTCGCATTTCATTGATTAGTTCTTTGGGTGCTTCATTCATACGCGTTAAAATAACATTATTATCTGCGTCGTTCATAAGGCTCATAAAAGTTTGTATGCCGCTCATAAAAAAAAGGAATAGAGGGTGAAAGATACAATTAGGAACAATAGCCATTTTACATTTTTCATGCGTACCTCCTGTTTTTAGGTTCGTATTTCCAGCGTACGCCGTTGGTATTGTAGTATTCAGAAAGGTAAAGGTTGCCTTTGAATCGGATGTATTTAAACTGGCCTTCGTATAGCAACTCGCCATCCTCGGATACGACTCTGCGCGATACAATCTTGCCCCATTCGTTGTTGGTATAGATAACCCATCCAAGGCCCGCGACCCTTACCTCCTCTACAAGTATCGGCTCCGGGTTTTCGGGCTTGCCGAGCGTCATCCATTCCTTGCGAACTTGCAGGGATGCCAATGGCTCCTGCTTTACGCCAATATCCTCTTCCTTTAGGCGCTCTGCCCTTTCGTACTTTAGGCGCAATTTGTCCATAGCGGCAATGGCTTTGGCGCTTCCTTGGGTTTCGTAAAGGTCTAGGTCGCATATCCAGCCGTTGGCAATAAAGTTAAAGCAATCCACACCCCGGCTGATAAGCCAGGGAGCAGACCGCTTGCTAATTGAGACAACGGGGCCAAATTTAGCCCTGTATTCGCTTATTTCCATATCGTCTAGGCTACTAATAGGGCGAAGCGCTACGATGCCCGTAAAGAGCCCGTCTTCGCCTCGTACCATATTGTAATGCTCGTAGCCGTAGACCTTGAATACAAAGTGCGAAACCTCATCGGGTAGGGTAAGCCGCGATAAATACTCTCTACTTACCATGGCGGCGAATTTTGTGAAAGACCAGGCGATGCTCCTTGCAACAAAAAAGTTGGTTTGGAGCCGTAGGGCTGTAAAGGTAACCGCAATGCAGGCAATGGCGCTTTTGGTGGTTAGCCATCTGCCGGGCATCTTCTTTCATTGCCTCAACAAAGGATTCGGGCAATTTGATTTTCTCGAGTTTGCGCTTGAGCATCCAGCCCAGCACAAGGGTTTTGATTTTGGTAAACATATTTATATAGGTTTTTGGTTTTCAATGGTTTTGCGAACCTTGTCGGAATCTAATATAACGTCCGCTCCGTATCTCTCGGAGAAATGTTTGCGAAGAATCTGCCGGACTACCTCCTGCTTGGAAACTCCGCTTTGAAAGGACTCCCTGGCAATTAGGTCTGCTACAAACCTGGGTATGCGTAGGTGTACAAAATCCGCTTGGTCAATCTTTGTATTTGCCATGGTACGATACAATAATAATGCATGTTTGATACAAAACAAGCCAATATAGCCCCCCTTGATATCCACATACCCCCATACAGGCTAAAAAAGTTTGCATAGAGAATATCTTTGTCATAATGAACACGACTAAACTTTTGGTCTTGGCTGGCGCTGGCTATTTGGGAATGCGCCTCTATCGCATCTGGAAACTGGGCGAAGAGGTGGAGATATTTCCTTCAGGCATTCGCTTTGCCGGTTCCATCAAACAAAGGAGTTTGACTATCTACCTCAAACTGCGCATCTACAATCCTACTACCACTACCATACGCGTTTCTACCGGTGGCAAGTTGTACATGGGAAGCGATGTAATCTCTACCTATCAAACGGCGCCTTATATGGTAAAGCCTGGCGATACAGAGATTGAGGTTCCATTTGCCGTGCGTGGCGTTACCGCTGCCGGCTCTATTATCAGCACTTTGCTTTCAGGGAAATACCCCAAACTGAAACTGGTCAATAGAAACTCCGTAGGCGAACTCTCTATCATCCAGCAGGTCGACACCCTGGATATCGATACCGCTAAACTCTCTCCAAAGAAAAGTCTCTCCTAATGGTTCCAACCGCTATCGGTAAAATAGTAAGCGTTTCTGGCAATGGCTCCAACAAGCAATTGCAACAGGCTATTGAGTCCGCCGTTCCGGTGGCCAATATGCAAACGCGTGCTATTGCCAAGCAGTTCCGGGGCGGTACGGAGATGGAAACCTGTCGCAACATCTTTAATTTTTTGCGCTACAAATGCAAATACCTAAAGGACGGGTACAACCAAAACATAAAACTCCCCAGCGCCTTTATGCGCACCAAAAGCGGGGACTGCAAATCTTATTCTCTATTTACCTCCGCCGTACTCAACAACCTGGGGATACCGAATCATTTTGTGTATGCCTCGTATGACGGCTCAAAAACCCCCAGCCATATTTATGTGGAGACAAACAACGGCTGCATCGTAGACGCGGTTTGGGGCCGGTTCAATAGCGAAAAGAAACCCACTTACAAGTTCAAAAAACCAACAGACATGAATATCAATTACATAAGCGGCATCGGCGCAAGACCCATTGGGCTTACCCTTGCCGAGCGATTGAAAGGCTCAAAGGTTGCAACGGCTACTAAAAAGGTCATGGGCGCTGTCCCACGGCAAATCATCCTTGGGATGTATTCTTTGAACGTCGACGGCATCGCTACCAAAAGCCAATCTCGTATCACTAAAATCATGGAGCGCTGGAAGGCCGCAGGCGGAGACCCCGCTGCTATCTCCCGTGCCATCCGTGATGGCGCCGGTAAGGCTCCTCGTAAAGTCGGTGTTATCGACCGCCTGGTTACTATGATAAAAGGAATCCTGGCATCAAAAGGTATCAAGGGAATCGGAATCGCCGAGGACGACTTGGTTGCCAAACTGACCGACGGAGGAACGATATCTCAAAAGTACCAGGCTCAGTTGGTGGTAATAGGAACTGCCCTGGGTAGCGCCGTTGGCTCTGCCGTTCCGGCTGTTGGAACCGCCGCTGGCGCAGCCGCTGGTGCTTCTATCGCCAAGGTGCTGTATGAAATGACTCCCGCTATCGTAGGGGCTATTTATCCCACTAGCGCTGCCAATACCCCTCCTCCAACTCCTACTACAACAGGAGATGATGAATTGACTCCTGGAGGCGGACCATCTGAAAATATTGTAATTTTTGGAAAGTCCATCAAACGAGGATATGTCGTTGCCGGCGCTGCTGGCTTGGCTGCCCTTTTGTTCTACCGACAAATTGCAAAAGCGATTAACAAAAAATAACTAACTTTAACCCCACATAATTATGAAACTTTTTTCAAAAGACAAATTGATGAGCGCCGCCGGTCTGGGTATCGGAAGCGCCGCAGGTTCATTCGTTAAGGGCAAAGTCCTTGCGACTCAATCCGCTAACGTTCAAAACGGAGCCGTTGCTTTGGCAGGCTTTGTTATCGCTGGTCAGTCCGGCATCATTAAATCCGTAGGCGATGGAATGATTGCCAACGGCTTGGGCTCTTTGATTAGCGATATCGCTGGCATTGGCTCTACCGATGTTTTCTTGGGCGGCGACGAAATGATGGCTGCCGATGCTGATAGCCCTTTGATGGGAACAGCCTTCGGAACTGGCTCTAACTACTCTAGCGATTCTTACGATACGACTAGCGGTGCAGCCGGCGAAATGAACTATTAATCCATTGACCATTATTGTTGAAATCATAAAACATAAATCACCATGAACTCTATCGTTTCAGAAAAACAGTTTATTCAGTCTCGCCTGGGCATCCCCTATGAGAACCTGTCTCAATCTTATCTCCGCGCTGAGACCAAGTTGTCTACCAACAGCGTTATTAACTTCTCTTTGCAGCGCAACCAGGTGCAGAGCCCTTTGTCTACCGAGCGCTTGCTTGAGTTGAACGACCAGTTCGTTATCACGCACTTCGCTATCGCTTCAAAGATTTTTGTTGAGGCTGCTCAAGGTGAGGCTACAGTAGTCGCCGACGCTGACGCTCCAACAGCCAACGACCAATTGGTTGCTCAGTTGTTTACTTATTTCGACCCCATTTCTTTCGCGGGTACAAATACTGTCAACATCGCTGCTTTGTGGAATGGTTCTTTGAACTTCACTATCAACCGCAAAGAGTTTTTGCCAAACTTCCCCTGCCGTTCTTTCTTGCGTAAGCCTGCTACCCAGGCTGGCACTTTGGATTTGGCTGGTTCTGGAGTTGGTGTGAACGCTTACGACAATGGTTTGTACTCTTTCTATCCTTCAGAGCCTACTTTGATTGATGGCCGTCAGACCTTGGATATCTTCGTTGACCTCCAGTCCAGCGTTGCATTTGACGATGCAGACGCTTCTGTATGGGCTGTATTGGAACTTCGCGGATACTTGGTCGTAAACGCAAAATCTTAATCTGGTTATTTAGATTTGTTTGTTTTCCTAGAAAGGCGCCTGGAAACGGGCGCTTTTCTTATTTTTGTACTTCAAGGCACTTGAGGCTTTGATTTTTTTGGTATAACAATTGGCCGGTTTGCGAATCGGCCTTTTGTTTTATATTTGCTTTAATTAGTTTAAATATCCCCATGAACAACTTAATCATCAAACGCAGCCAAATTGTTGAGGCCGAATTGACCGGAACATTGGCAACTGGAAAGCGCTATCACTTTAGCGATGTTCCCGCGATTTCACGCAACAACGTGGTGCTATACGGCATCGAGGCTTTTACCGATAGCCAGTTGACAAAGTCGCCATCTAGCAAAACTGTGGTCGGTGCTTCTACCGGTATCGTCGTTACCTTGTTGGACGACCAAAAGCAGCAGTTCGTTTACCAAATCCCTTACTTCACTTTGATTCGCAATAACAACGCGGGTCTTATCGTGATGCTCAAACCCCGTATCTTGAACCTAACGGATTGCTTCGTTCAGTTGACCGATACCGCCGGTTTGTCTAGCGGAGAGGTAGCCTGCTTCAACTTGTATTACGATATAGTAGGAGATTAAACCATGCGTTTGGTAAGCCCTTTGATTGAATACTTCATCGCTAAAAAGTGGATGAAGCCAGTCGGAAACGAAGAGGGCGAGTATTCCAAATCGGTCTACGTTCCCTTCACAGCAACCGGCGCTTATGTTGTAGGCGATGGCAAGGCGTTCTATTTCCAGCCCGATAAAGACCTGGATTACAAGCGCGCTGTTATCACCGGCATTGAGGTTGTGGATTTCACGACTAGTGAAAAGATACAGCCCTATCAAAGCCAGAACCCCAGCGTCCAGGATACAATAGCGGCTAGCATTGCTGCTACCGGCATGCTTGTCATGTCCAATTCCAAGCGAGAGGTTATCAATACCCTTCCTTTATTCTGCCTTATCCGCCGTTTAAATCAAGGTAAGCAAACCTACACTTGGCTTGAGGACTCTATATGGCAGGACTGCTATTTGCTATTTACCGACATATCTTCTACTGGTGCCAGCGCCGCTAACGGCGTATGGCTCCGCGTCTATTACAGAAAAAAATAATCTATGACCTCTCCCGAATACGTTATCGAGTTCATGCGCGACGCTGATTTGCGCTATTTTATTGTGGCTAACGGCTACGACAAAGACGTTTTGCGGCACTTTGCTCCTACCGAACTAGATGAAAGCGTGAAAATATTGCAGCGCTTCCTGGAAAAGAGTACAGGCTCCTATCGCGTTAAACTTTACAATTCCAACGAATTGAAACGCGACGGATACCCGCGCGCGTACCCGCAAATCTTTGAGGTGCATTTGACCGGTAAAAAACTATTTGAAGAGGAAGAGGAAAAAAAGCCTGCTGGTTTGGGAGGGTTTGAAGGATTAGGGTACCCTCCCTACCAGTCCGGCGAAAAGATATCCATTGAACAATACGTCGCTGCCTTGAACGAAAATGCCGACCTCAAACGCCAGGTGGCTACCTTGGAGTTGCGCATCGAGTTCTTAAAGGACCAGGTGGACCGCGATAAGGAAATGATGAAAAGTGAGTTTGAGCGGGAAAAGGCCCGTATGAAGGAGGATAGTTCCATGCAGAAAATGGCCATGGAGTATTTGACTAACGGCGGCGTGGATTGGAAAAACGTGTTTAACAAATAACCTTTATGCAAGACCAAAAAGAAAAAATCCTCAAAGCGGTGAGCGAATTGTCAAAGGTAGATTCCAGGCTTGGTGACAACCTGGAGATGCTATCTCGCCTGGCAAAGAGCAATCCTACCTTGTACCAAAAAGCAGTACAATATTTGAAATCACTAGTATAATGGCAAAGAGTTTTGCAAAGGAGTTTCTAGGCGACCTACCCCCATGGGGAAAGGCTGTCCTTACCATTGGCGCTTTGGGCGGTGCCTTTTTTATCGCCCGCAGCATCAGTAAAAAGATTAAGGACCCTACCAAAAAGGGCGACGCCGCAGGCGGCAAGAATCCTTTTGACTATAAGTTATTTTTGGGCCAGGCCCCCAAAGGGCATCTGCTCCTAACGCAAACATCTGCCGACGGATATGCTAAAAAGATATACGACGCTATGGGTTGCAATGGCGACAACGAGGAGACCATCTTCGGAGTGTTTCGCGCCTTGAAAACCCAAAGCCAGGTGGCGTTCCTAGCCCGCGCTTTCTATATGAAATACGGATTGGACCTTCGCAATACCTTGAAAAACGGCATCTGCACATATTTCCCTATTAACCCCGGCGACCTCCCTGGTTTAAATACCGATGAGTTGGGCCAGGTTGATAAAATTGTCTTTGCTAAACCCCTGTACAAGTAATGAAAAAAGATACTCAATACATCGTGGCTCTGGGCCTTTTGGGCGCTGGCGTTGGCGGATACCTATGGTACGCCAAGAAGAACGATAAGTGGCCTTACGAGCCAGAGGCTCCTACCACAGGCGCCCCTACCCCTAGCACTACGCCCAGTAAAAAGAAAAGCACGACTCCCGCTCCTGCTCCTGCTCCCGCAACGGCATCGCCTTACGCGCAGGCTAAAAAGATTTACGATTCACTAAAAAACGGCAAGGAGATATTCAAGAAAACGTCGACGTCGTCAAAACCTTATTATTTGGTTAATAAAGCATATACGCCCGCCAATGTTTCGGGTACTTTGATTATTCCTGCCGGTATGGTCGATACAAAAAAGTTTGTCTTGAAAACCTATACTACCAGCAACAAACTGGTATTTATGCTCTCTGGAGGCCAGTATTACTATCTGTTTGACGCTAACGGCTTTACCCTATAATTATGGCTGACTTGAATATTGATAAAACCCTGGTGAATACCGCCGTCGCCGTAGGCGCTGGGCTGTTGATAGGCCATTGGGTAAAGATAGGAAAAGCCAAGGCTGCCAAGGTTCCTGAAGGCGTCGTGGCCCCTGGTCCTGTTCCCAATAGCAAGACCGCTGTTATTTCGCGTCCCGCTGTTGCCAAGGCGCAACTGGCAGAGGTAAGACAACAGGCCGCCAGCGATGTCGTGGTAAAGGCCGTGGCTACCGGAAACCATAAGGTCGTAGTATCTACCAGCAACAATGCCGCTGTGGTACGCCGCAGTATGGAGGGTGCTTTTGTAGACACCGGGCAGTATGTACGCATCAAGCAAGGCACCGCCTTTTACCTGGATAAATCCTATGTCACCAAATTGGAGAGTGGATTTATGGTATTCAAGGTCGGCAGCGCTTTTGTCAAGATTAACCCTGGCTATTTAATCGCAAAGTGATATGATACTCGGAGGACTACCACCTAAAAACCAAATCGGAGAATCCGCCAGCGCGCCTAGCGAACTGGAGGAGTTGAAGGCGGAGGTAAAGATGCTCCGGTATATTGTTCTGTTTTTGCTCATCTATACAATCTTCATTAAAAAAGAATCATGAATTTAATAAGTACCAACACCACGTTTGAGTTTGTAGGCCAAACGAAAAGCATCACGGCTGATTGCTTTGCTATTTCGTTTTTTCGCCCTACTACCAGCAATCCGGTTAGCATCAATGGTTTGCCTATCGAGGCGGGTCAGACGTTGACCATTGAACAAAATGTGGGTCAAATTGACCGCAGTCATTATGATGTTGTTTTTGGCGCTGGCGCCAACTCCAATGAACTGCATATTATCCGTATCATTCCAATGTCCGGCTATCGTTAATCGTATATTATGGCTAAGGTAGACATAAAAGGCTGGCCTGCTGGGGCAATCGGAACAGGCGACTTACAAATAGAGAACGGCTTACCAATGGATGGTACGCTGCAACGTGTGGCTGATGCTGCAAACACCACTTCACCGCTTCGTGTTAGTACGAATGCAGTTGCTTCTTACGGGGCAGGGAACGTTTCAAGCAATACGGCCTTTGGTGCTAACGCTTTGACCAATCCTGCGACTACGGGTACGAGCAATACCGCTTATGGCGTTAATGTTTTGAGTGCTTTAACAAGCGGAAACAGCAACACGGCTATAGGTACAGGTACGCTGAATAGCAACACAATCGGTGGTTTCAACGTGGCTGTGGGTAGCGATGCATTAAATAGTAATACTGTTGGTGGTAGTAGCGTTGCTGTTGGTTACGAGGCACTAAAAGGACAAACAACTTCCGCATCCAATACAGGTGTAGGTTTTCAAGCAATACGATTTAATACACTTGGAAGCGATAACACTGCTTTAGGTAGACAATCTTTATACATCAATCAAACAGGTTCTAATAATACCGCTTTAGGTCGTTCCGCTTTATTCAATAACACCGCCTCTAACAACACCGCTGTAGGTTTTGAGGCTGGGTATGCTAATACGAGTGGGATTGAAATCACCGCTATTGGATATCAGGCGTTGCGTAATTCAACTGGGTCGTATAATACGGCTTTGGGTTTTCAAGCATTAAACGCTACAACTACTGGTGGTATTAATACAGCCGTAGGCCGAAATGCTTTGCTTTCAAATCAAACAGGCTCTCAAAATGCAGCATTTGGAACAAACGCATTGTCGAGCAATGTAACGGGTTCAAGTAATACTGGTATCGGTAGAAATGCTTTATTCAACAACACTGCCTCCAACAACACCGCTGTGGGTTTTGAGGCTGGGTTTGGTAGTACGAGTGGAACAGGTATTACTGCTATGGGTTATCAGGCGTTAAGAAGCAACACCGCCTCCAACAACGTTGCTGTAGGTTTTGAGGCTGCGTATAGCAATACGAGTGGGACAGAGGTAACTGCAATAGGGTATCAGGCGTTGCGGAATAGTACTGGTTATCAAAATACAGCCGTAGGTTATAGGGCATCTTATGAAACAACAACTGGACTTTCAAACACTTCTGTGGGTTCGGGTTCTTTACGATATAACATAACAGGCAATAGCAATAGTGCCATTGGTTTTGGTTCCCTATTCAACAACACCGCCTCAAACAACACCGCTGTAGGTTTTGAGGCTGGGTATAGCAATACGAGTGGGGTGGTTCTTGCTGCTTTTGGTTATCAAGCTCTTAGGTCTAATACTACAGGTTTCAACAATACTGCAATAGGTTATCAATCAAATTACACCAATACAACAGGTGGTAATAATATAGGATTAGGTGCAAGTACGTTATATAGTAATAATACAGGTTCAAGTAATGTCGCTATTGGTACTAATGCACTTTACTTCAACACCGCCTCTAACAATACCGCTGTAGGTTTTGAGGCTGCGTTGAGCAATACGTATGGTATTGAAATTACTGCTATTGGTTATCAAGCACTCAGAGCAAACTTAGGTAACAGAAATACTGCTGTTGGTTTTGTTTCAAACTTCAATAACACCAGTGGTAGCGACAACGTAACAATGGGTGATAGGTCTTTGAGGTCTAATACCACAGGTAGCGGAAACTCTATCTTTGGTGGTAGTGCTGCTTATTCCAATGTTTCAGGAGGTAGTAACGTAGTTATGGGTTACGCCTCTTTGTATAACAACGTAACAGGTAGCAATAACACCGCTATTGGTAGTACAGCATTATTCAACAACACCGCCTCCAACAACACCGCTGTAGGCTACGAGGCTGCGTATAGTAATACGAGTGGTGCAGGTATAACTGCGTTGGGTTATCAGGCCCTTCGTGCATCTACAGGAGGAAGCAATACAGCCGTAGGTTCTCAAGTATTGACAGCAAACACAACAGGTCAATATAACACCGCTGTTGGTCATAGTGCAGGTATTTCTAATACTACAGGTATTTCAAATACTGCGGTTGGTTTGCAAAGTTTACGCTATAACCAAGTAGGTGGTAAAAATTGTGCGTTTGGTATGTATGCTTTATACTCAAACGTATCAAATTCAAATAATACTGCTATAGGTTATTCTTCCCTTGAAAACAACACCGCCTCCGCCAACACCGCTGTAGGTTTTGAGGCTGGGTATAGTAATACGAGTGGGACTTTAATTACTGCTCTAGGTTATCAAGCCTTGAGAAATAGCACAGGAGAGGGAAACACAGCGGTAGGAAACGTATCGCAGTTTAATACTACATCAGGTGAAAATAACACTACTATTGGAGTAAATACACTTTACAACAATACAACAGGTTCGCGTAATCAGGTATTAGGTAGAGGTGGTATGTATTACAATTTAACAGGTAATGACAACAATGTTATTGGATACGACCAACAATGTACTAATTTCAATGACGTTTCTATGATTGGTGTTTCGGATACTGCAACAGGCAATAATCAAATGAGGTTCGGTTCTGCTACTCACGTAAATGGTGCAGTAACGGCTTCAACTGTTACACACAATGCATATTGGACTGTGTTTATTAATGGAACTCAGTATAACATCATGTTAGGCTCTTAATTAGTATATTTGAAACATGGCAACTACTTACACTTGGGAGGTTACTAACTTGTACACTATCCCTGTATCAGCACAAGAGCAAGATTACGTTGTTACTGCTCTTTACAACGTTATTGGCGTTGATGGTCAATACACATCTTCGCTTTCTAACTCAGCACAATTTGAGGTTATTGCAGATGACCCTAATTTTACCCCATATGCCGACTTGACGGAAGCACAAGTTCTGCAATGGATTCTTGACCAACTTGGAACGGACGGCGTAGCCAATATTGAAGCCTGTATTCAAGGGCAAATTGATTCGCAAATCAATCCCCCTGTTTCTCCCGAAAACACTCCCCTACCTTGGATAACACCTTAATCAAATAATATCATGGAAATCAAAACCGCACATCAGATTATTGCCGAAGCGCTTAATATCGCTATCGCCAAAGGATGCTATGGCCTTGTCGAGGTTCAAAACATCTGCAAAGCCATTGAGAAAATCGCCGAGCAGCCGGACGTTGAGTTTGGCGCTATCACGCCTATTACGCAAGAAGAAGATTAATGAAATTACCTGTTTCTTTTAAGGACTTTAGCAAAGACCCAAGTAAGGCGCTTATGTACCTTATGGTTTTTGCCGTTGTATTTTTATACATCCGGATGGAGAAACAGGATAATAGCATCAACACAGGTTGCGAAGACCGGCTCTTAAAATGCGAAACTACCTTGGAGCGCATGGGCCGGTCTCTGAAAACCCAGGACTCGCTGGTGGCGTCTTTGGTATCGG
>Ga0208644_1001364_pt1 | contig 20465 bp, 25 predicted proteins | sample VirMetDEL_Nov_18_FD_184517 | JGI IMG/M metagenome (GOLD analysis project Ga0208644, IMG submission 184517) | Aqueous microbial communities from the Delaware River and Bay under freshwater to marine salinity gradient to study organic matter... | ecosystem: Environmental > Aquatic > Marine >...
AAGCTTCCTCAGCGTCAGCTAAATCCTTGCCAGCTTGCTCTTCGTAGTTAATTAGCTCTTGGTCTTTCTCAGCGTCAGCTAAATCCTTGCCAGCTTGCTCTTCGTAGTTAATTAGCTCTTGGTCTTTCTCAGCGTCAGCTAAATCCTTGCCAGCTTGCTCTTCGTAGTCAACGACACCTTTGAAGGGATCTTCATCATCTGCAGCTTCTTCGCCCGGAAGCCCTTCACCGGTTTCATAGCTAGACCCAGGACCACCGACACCGCCCGTTAAATCATCAAGCACAGTACCTGAGTCTTCAAACTCTTGCTGGGCTTCACCCAAGTCAGTACCAGCTTGCTCTTCATAGTCGGTTACACCCTTGAAGGGGTCGTCAGTGCCGCCACCAGGAGGCGACTCATCGGTCCCAAGCGCCAAGTCCAGCAGCTCATCGTCTGAAAGCCCAGTATCAGCTCCAGTATCCAGGTCTAAGCCAATAGGAAGGTTTAACAGATCTTCGTCAATCGAAGTAGTGATATCGCCAAGGTCTTGGCCAATGTCAAGAAGTTCATCATCAGGTATAGAATCTATAAAGTCTATAACGTCTTTATCTGCTATAGCATCTGCCGCAGTGCTATCAACATCCGTCAGCCCCGGCCCAACATCTTCTATGAATGGCTGATCAATACCTGCAATATCAGAAAAACCAAAATATTCTGCTAGCTTAAACGGCTCTCCGCCGTAATCAGCTACAAAGTCAGTGGGAAGCTGAGGACCCGTCAGCCCCGGCTCAGTAAGAAGCCGAGGACCTGTCAGCACCGGCCCAACATCTTCTATGAATGGCTGATCGATACCTGCAATATCAGAAATTCTTGGTTGGTCGATACCTGCAATATCATAAATTCTTGGTTGATCGATACCTGCAATATCAGAAAAACCAAAATCTTCTGCAAGCTTAAACGGCTCTGCGCCGTAGTCAGTGGGAAGCTGAAGATCCGTAAACGCTTCGGTGATATCTTTAGCGGTGCCTCTTTGAAACTCTTCAGGGTATGTATCACTGACGGCGGGCTCACTGATTGCCTTAAAACCGGAACCGATAAGTGACCCAACCACAGCGGATTCAATATCCTTACCACTAATAGCAGCTTTAACTGCTGCAGACGCAGCGTTAGTTACAACGTTTGGAAGATCAACGCCGAGGTCTTTTATGAACGCATTAGTTCCAGCAGCGACGCCACCTGAAACTGCCGCCAAGGCAATATCCTCAAAGTCACCACCTTTTAGTGCAGCGGTAATACCTGAACTTATAGCTTGATTAGCCGCTGATCCAACCGCAAACCCTGTCTGATCTGCAACAACTGGGGCGATTGACGCGCCAACATAACCAAGTGCAGCACCCTTTAAAGCGCCTTCAATTTCACCAGTGCTAACAAGTCCAGACAATCCACCGCCCAACGCAGCAGCAACAGCTGGGCCAAGCGTGCCAGCACTTAGATAAGTGGCAAGCGCCCCAAGAGCAGGCCCAGCAATTGACTCTAGCCCAGATTTAACCGTGGCTTGTTGTTGCGCCCCAAATACAGGTACGCCGTTTACAAAGTTAATCGTGTATCTAGTAGAACCAGGGCCAGCAAATGTGCCGCCCCATGTAGATCCACCTCCCCCAATGTCTGCGAATGCGTACTGAGGGGCGATTTCCTGCCCTGTTCGAGTATTAATTAATGCTTGGCGATCTGGCCCAGGGCCATAAACGACATGCTCGTTATCAGCCCCGATAATCTGAGGTTCACCAGGGACGGTACCAAGTTGCAAATCTCTGATTGTTTTAACTCCAGATTCTGCAAGTCTGGAGGCCATGTTTTCTATGACTAAATCTGTATCAGCTCCTGGGCGCCAAACTTTTTCATATAGCCCTGCATTTTTTAACGCATCAGATTGATACCGCAATTCTTTTAGTATGTTTTCATAGGCTTCAGACGTACTTAATCCAGCAAGACGATTCTCTCTCGCCTTTATAGCTTCTTGTTTAGCCCGCTCAGCAGCCGCTACTCTTTCAGCTTCTTGTTTAGCTTGTTCCGCCTCCCTTTTTGCCTCATCAGCTTGAGCTTTTGCAACACGCTCCGCTTCTACTTGTGCAGCTTTAGCGTTTTTTTCTTCATTTTTTTTAATTCTATCAAGTTCCCTTCTTTTTTCCGCAATTAAATGTGTATCATCTGGGTCAACCCCAAGTTGTTCAGCATATACCTTCCCGTGCTCCTCTCCAAATAAAGTTATTATTTTGTCGTAGGGCCAATATTTGCCAACCGTAAATAAATCACCAATTTTGTCCCAATAGCTTTTTTGATCCCACGATTTTTGATCCCAATTTTGTTGCCACGGCACTGTGTAATATTCTAAAGCCATTACCGCACCTATATCGTCAAGTCGTAGAACGACAGCGACCCAACTGCATCACCCGTAGTCGCCCCAGAGACGGTTCTAATTGCAACAGTGTAGATGTCACTTGTGCCCGCAATCGATACACCCAACTGCAGGTCAAAGTTGTATGCGTTGGGCAGCGACGTGTTGGATATCCCGGAAGAGCCTGATGCCGTGACGTAATCTGTCTGCACTATCGATCCACCCGTGGTAGCGGTGGCGGCCACGTCAAATTCGACGTTGGCATCTGTAGACACCGCTGCCCAAGAAGCTCCCGTCAAAGTCGGATTCTTGATCAGTGCCACTTCGTAGTTTTGGCTTGTCGTAGGCAACACCTGCACCCGATTTGGCAACACCACTGCACCCAGCGCCGTAGACGCCAAACGAATTGACACCAAAGGCAAGAAGGTCCCACCGATCGTGCCCAGAACCGTGGTGCGTCTCGCTACATGGTCAACTGAAGTCTGTTCATATCCACCTTCGGAAATTACAGAGGAACAAATTTGCCTCAAATTGGAGGACGAGAATACAGTTCCAATGTTTTCAAGCTCATACCGGACGGGCAAAATTGCCGTAGTCATATAGACTTTATCTTGGTCATTCGCGTTGTTGAACGTATGACACACGATGTACTGGCCATTGATGATGAACCCGCACCTCACCGAGCCCACGCCCAGCCACTCAAAGTCCATCCACAGGATTTGTGCTTTGGAAGTGTTTAAAGTAAACCCGGAAGCGCCAGTGCCGTCGAGCTTGTCACCGTTCCAATCTGCTTGGTTAACAGTCCGCACGTCGCTTGGAGAGCCAGACGTACTGGTACGGAGTACAAACGCATTAGTTGCGTTAGTCTTTTGGAAAAACACTCCGTTACCGGTATTGAAGTACCCAACTCGCTGCCGAAGGTTCTCCTGCGCATCAGCCATAACAAACGTCGCCATGACCAGCAAGCCCTTACCCGGCTGGTAAGGAAACACCCGAAACGATTGCCTAACCGCTTTGCTAGTTGATGATGTCGTAACCCCAAGCCGGACCGTTGCTTCGTTAGGAAGATAGGTAGCCGAACCACCTGAAGTTAGCGATTCGCTAAACTGTGCATCCTTAGCGTATCGGTTTTGGCTGTCAAATAGTGTGTATGGCTGACTGACGCGCAAACGGCCAAAGGCGTCTACGTTAGTGCCGCCGATAGATACTGGCAACGGTACCGGGAAAAGATCGGAAGACGCCATCAGTTGCCCCAAAACACCGGTAAGCCGGTTGAAGTATAGACGCAACGCATTATTAAGCTGGTCTTGATAAAGCTTGGAGTATTCATTTGATGCAGTTGGTAACGCAGGTGGTGCAACTCGCTGCAGTTCGTAGTCTGAAGTGACAATAAATGTCATGGGGGTTCCTTAACCGCCAGAGACGCCAGAGCCCGACGCACGTCCATCCGGCTTCATATCCAACCGCATCGAACCAAGCTGCCACGCCACACCGAGCCCAGTAGATTCAAACTTCATAGCGACTTGACGGCCTCGGATGCGGATATACACCTGCCCCGTAAACTCCTCCACTGGCACGGTTGCTGTCCGAGTAACAGCCGCATTACTGTCACCGCCTACAGATTCGGGGTCGTTATAGCCGGAACCGGAGTTCTTCAAAGGCTTGAGAGTCAGTGTACCGCTCGGGCTACCTGCAGTCGAACCACGAAACGTAATGTCCGGCAACACACGGCGCACAAACATGAAGCGATCGCCGTCATCCAAGTCAAACTCAGAGGATGTGATGGAAGCCGTAATAGCTGCAGGGGTGCCCGTGGTGTTGTCGTCTACGCCGTACTCGTGGTACACAAGGTTATTACTGTAGGTTGCAGCAAGGGGGTAATTGAAAAGCCCAGAGTCCCGCCATGCCGTTCTTGCTAAGTTGCCGTAGTACCAGATATCTTCGGCGTAGTTGTATATGACGTACCGATCGACGGTGCTAGAGTTAGCAGAACAGTAGAACCACCAAACTTCGTTGAAGCCTTCGCTCGTACCAGCAAATATCTGAGCATACTGAGCGGTATTGATGTCACTAAAGATATACTGCCGGAGGTCGCACCGTAGGGTCTGCACTCTACCGTTGTAGGTATAGAACTTATCAACACCCATCCAGTAAGCGGTACTGTTAGCGTAAGCAGCGGCGTTTTGGCTAATAATCGATATGTTGTCGCCCATAATCTGCGCACCCCAAACTTCCGGAGCGCCAAGATACTGCAAGGAATAAATAGCTACATCAGTCCAAACCAAGACCTCTTGGCGAGCTTGCAAAGCTGTGATGATCTCGGACCCACTAGAAAGTCGTAAGCTACCGGCTTGGTTTGTCGCTGCGGGTGTCCAGTTTGAGTAATCCTCTTGATCCGACCAGCGGATCAGCATAGGGTCGATATACCCTGCTTCGTAGGGAGCCGGAGCGGTCGCGGCTTGGCCATAATCCACAACCCCAAACGCAAACACAAACCGGTAAACGTCTGAGACAAGAATGAAGTTCTGTGCCGTGATTGCATCAGCAGCCACCGTTGCGATCGCGCTTTGTGGGATCGAAGCCATGCTGATGGTATGTGTACCAGACTGGCTACCAGAAGTTGTTATGGGCGTCCCACCAGTCAGCGCAGCATAGATATAGAACTGGTTTGTAGGGTAGCCGTTAGGGCCTCCCAAGTAGTACGTAGTCCCAGGAGTTAAACCGGTTGGTAACGCTCCAGTCGTCTCAAACTGCACGGGGAACCGTTGCGTCCCGCCGAAATCATTAACTGATGTTGTGACAATAGCGTTTGAGCCAATTGAAATCGTGACGACGTTAGAGTTGTTTAGGAGAAACGCTCGGCCTGCATCCCAAATAAACATAGCGCCGCCGCGCCGCCCAAACACCAAATCCTGCCCAAAGTTAGCTTGGCTATACAGATTGCTGTACACCGGCTCATTAACGACAGCCTCAATACTCGCACCACCATTACCTACGTCTGAAGCGTTAGCTGCTACACCAACGTCAATTGTCAACGTGCTACCTACAATACTTGCAGTCAAAATTGTATGTGTTTGGTTTAACACCGCCGCCGTGATGTTGCCGCCAAGAGATGTTGCTTTTGACAGTGTTATCCAAGAGCCTGCGTAGTACGTGCTGTTTGGTACGGGCAAGAGGTTTATCGTTATGATTGAAGACCCAGTAGTAGCTGAAACCGTGAAGCCGGTGTAGACCGTAGACGTAGCGTTACCACCAATGAAGTTATACTGCCCGTTGTACGCAATGTATTGACGCAGGCTAGTCATCACCCCAATAAGCTTTTGCCCACGCAGAGTAGCCCACGCCCATAGCGACCGGCACGTACCAAGGAAGGTGTTTGCCGAAATGCGTTCCCAACCGCCGATCTTCTCAGGGGTGCCTTGGCGGAAACGAGCCCACTGGCTCTCATACCACCCACCTTCGGTGGTGTAGCGGGTGTTCTCGCGGTTTACACCGGGCTTGAGCTGAAGTTTCTTTATTGGCACGTCACACCGCCATCGGGATCAATTTCAACGCCATGGCTTCCACTTCCTTGACCCGGCGCTCCCAACCTGCACCGTAGGTCGGCCACTTAGGCAGGGCCTTCATGAAAGCCAGTCGGCGGGCGCAGTAGTCTTTGACCAGTAGTTCACTAGGCTGCGAACGCACGGCGCTTAATGTCATCGGACCAATTGCACCATCAGGTTTAGCACCAACTGCTTCTTGCAGCATCATGGCAGCCCGCCCCGGTCCAGAGTTTACACAGGTATCAAAGACCACGTAGTCCACCCCGTGCGGAAGATCGTCTGCCCGTACTTTATCCCAATACAGTGCTTTGTAAAAGGGCTTGACCGTCACTGGTGTGAGCGCCTTCATATCCTCGTGGGTCACCTTATGACCGACATGCTCTTCCCAGGCCCGTTGCGTGACACCAAGATTGGTTGAACCTTTGCGCCCATCTGGCAGCTTGTTCCCTGGGTCACGCTCGTCGTCCGTGAATCCGCCTTCATGGCCAATCAGCTTGGTGTATGCAAAGTCCCAGTTTTCTTTCATCGCTTAAGCTCCGCAGCTAGGGCTTCAGTCTTTTCCTTACTCCCCGCAGAAGAACCAAGGAAGAAGTTAAGAATGGTCGCCACTACTGTGCCAAGAAGAAACCCAAGAATAGTATCCGCGAACCGAATGTTTAACTCAGGGATGTTCGTGAACGTAATTAGGAAGATGTACACCACCGCCGTGGCTGACCAGAACATCGCTAGGTACATCACGAAGCGCTTAGAGAACCTGTCATCCTGCTGAAGCGCAGCAATCTGCATCTTCCGGGCGCTGTCCGTATTCGCGTTCGCCTGGGCTACCATGAACTCCTCATGCTTCATGGCGCTTTCCCGCAGGGCCTTGACCTCCTCCGGGTTCATGTCAGGCTTTAGCTCAATCCCGGTCTTCTCCTGAACATAGTCAAGACCCTTATCCACGACCGCCTGAGCTACTTTGGGCAGGTTGTTCTGGATCAAGCTTGATACGATGCCTGCAAGAAGAGGGGCCATTTATTTCTCCGTCAGTTCAAACGTGAGGTTCTTGTGCTTTGGATAAGTCACCACCCTATCTCCCTCTGGGCACTTATACTTGATTGTGGCAAGCAATGTCGCCCGCCCAGGCGCAATCTGTTCTTTGTCAGAAAGCTTCAATTGATACGTGAATGTATCGATCTCTGGCCCAGCAGGCCCCGTAAATTTGCTCATACTTGGCATAGCTTCATGCACAACGCCAACACCATCCCGAACAGTTGGAAAGAATCCTTCGACGGAACAATCATCCCGCTTCTTGATCCGCGCCACCGTGACCGTTATGGGTTCGCCTTTCTTGGCAGGGGCAATCTTGAAATGCTCTGGCGCCCACTCGATGATGGCTCGATCTAACCAACCAACTTTGTCCACAAGCGTATATCCGCCACCCACGGCAGCGACACTAGCTGCTATAGCCCCAATGGCTTTGCTTACGTCCATCACCACACCACGGCTAGAAGCAGACATGCAGCAAACCCCGAGATCGCTACCACTAGGGCAAGCGCCGCTACGTCCTTATCGTCCTCTCTCACGCCTGACTCCAAGGAGGGGGTAGGTTAACGACCACGGGGTGCTTCTGAAGTTCAATCTGTTGAAGAACAGCGGCCTCAGTAGCATCCTTATCTACTCCATTAGCCCAGAGCCAACCCAATACCTGTTCCTTAGTCAACTGATCGTAGGGTGTGAAGTCAGCAGCATCCGGCGCAGGTAGAACGCAGGATGAGTACACAGACCCGCTGTAGGTCTTGTCACCATCAGTTTCGGTTGCCGAGCAGCGCCAGTGAACAAGATAGACAACATCCGAGAGATCGCCTTCTTGCACACGGCATTCCATGCTTGATACCTGCCAATCCATGATTAAGCTCCTTGAGGCGCAGCGAGGGGGCTGGGCGGGTTAGGGTCATACGGCTGGGGCGATGGTTGGCTCCAAGCGTAGTTGGCGATGTTGAGGTAATAAGCCTCATCCAGCACCGTGGATGCCTGCGGGTCGTTGGGCACGAGAACGCAACGCCAGTAGGTTGACGAAATGACAACGCCATCCTTCAGGACATCGGTGGTCTTGCGGACTCCGATGCACCCGTTGGGTTGGATGTCGAATTGAGAGATGTAGGTGATTTCTGAGAGAGACATGGTGAGTTCCTTCAAGTTGTTGAACGGTAGATGAGCCAGCCATTGACCCGGCCCCCTGTTGATTTCCAGCCAATTGCAGTTTCCTGACCATCGGCTTGGTTAATTACCTGAAGTTGATAGTCAGATGAACCGGGGCCAACATAACCAGCCGGTAGGTGCGTGGTTCCACCCACGGCGGCTAAGTCGATGCCGCCGTACGCTCTGAACACAAACGAGTTGTAAGAGCTTCCTTGCGATGTAAAAGGAAGCCCAGTAATCGAACCTGTTCCGGTAGAGGCAGTGCTCGTCCATTCGACATCCATAAACAAGTACACCAAGGTACCGATCTTGATGTAGTTGCCAATCCGAGTGGTGTAGGCAACATTTGACATGGTGCCGTTTGTGCCAACAGTCGGAGTCCAAGTTCCTTCTTCGTAATCGTCTAGCGTGTTGGCGTTGGATGATGCGGATTGGGTGGCGGGGAAGGTGATGCCTGTACCTGCCTGCGGTGACGCGCCTTCCAAAGCAAGTGTGTTTTGAGAAGTGCCGGACATAGACAGCATCGCACTGCTGTTGCCGTTATTCCTAACCTGCCAGCCAACGGTGCTGCTACTGCCTGCCTGAATTGCCATTGAGTTGGTTTGGTCAATTCGGATGTAACCGTTGTTGCCAAAACTGACATACGAACCCTTTAGGAAAGTGTTTCCGGAGCCATCCCAGTGCGCCCTCGGATTTCCATCCCCATCCGACAGCACGATGTAGTTGTCAGCAGTGCGGATGTCGAGGCCACCTTGGTTGCCGTTGTAGCGACCGAGGATAGTGTTCTTGGCTCCGGTCGTAATTGCGCCACCAGCCGCCGCACCAAAAAACGAGTTTAGATTTCCAGTTGTGAGAGACGTTCCCGCTTGATAACCAAATAAAGCGTTTCCATCTGCGGTTGTTTGTGAATATCCCGCCTGATACCCAACAGCAGTGTTGTTAGAGGCGGTGGTGTTGGAATAAAGCGCCTGAGTTCCAATAGCGATATTGCTTGCGCCAGTTGTATTGAGCGCCAAAGCAATAGTGCCGACAGCAATGTTGTTTGCTCCGGTTGTTGTAACCTGTTGTGCCTGATACCCAATAGAGATGTTGTTGTTGGCTGTCGTGTTTGAATACCCAGCCTGAGTGCCAATCGCCACCAGATTGGTTCCGGTAGTGTTGTTGTTGGCCGCTTGAAAACCGACAGCTACGTTGTTGCTGGCAGTCGTGTTTGAAATCAGCGCCGCACGTCCAATAGCGGTGTTATTTGCGCCAGTTGTGTTCGCCAGCAGTGTTGCAGAACCAATTGCGGTGTTGTACTGGGCGTTGGTATTAGTGGCAAGTGCGGAATTGCCCACAGCAGTGTTGTTGTCGCCCCCAGTATTTGCAGCCAGCGCGGAAATACCAACGCCGACGTTTCCGCCTCCGGTGTTTGTGCCCGCCAAAGCACTCGCACCCACCGCAGTGTTGGTGGACACAGCACCTGCACCACGACCTACGGTGATGCCGTAGATCGACATATCTTTTCCGGTTGAAATCACGCCCGACGATGCCAATACCAACGAATCAACCGGAGCGCTACCATTGAAACTAACAGCCTGGGTAGACCCTGCTACGCCAGCACCGACAATGTTTAGTGTGCCGGTGGAGGTGATACGCATGCGTTCAGCAGAAGCCGCAACGTCATAGAATTGGAAGCCATTAGTTCCAGCGCCAATTTGGAACCCAAAGGTATTAGCCCCAGACGGAGTGAATTTAACTCCAGGGAATTGTCCTGCAATATCAATTACTCTCGTATATCCATATGCAGTGGTTGGACTTTGAGTCCCAATCCCAACATTACCAGCAACAATCAGCCCAGTAGTAGGTGCTGCTGTTGTATAACCGATAGCAGCATTACCAGTAACTTGTAGCGTGTTGTTTGTACTGGTGAAGTTGCCGCCGATGTTGACTTGACCACCGGAGGTGATTGTTAACCTATTAGCTTCAGCAGTTGCGTCACGAATTAACAAAGCCCCTGGCAAACCCGTCGCTGACCCTCCTGTCGTTATTACGTATTCACGACCAGATGCCCCACTGTTTTTTATAGAAAACAATGGATACGCATTTGTGCTACTTGATTCAACTTGAATGGCTATCGTATCTGTTGTTGTAAACGCATGAATTTTAGATGCAGGCGCATTAGTACCAATACCAACCCGATCCGTAGACGCATCAGCAAAGATCAGATTCGCATCTGTATCACCCTCAATACGGAAGTCAACATCAGCACCATTCTCGTTGAACACAGCCCCACCGTTAGCCGTGAGTGCTGTAGAGACGGTGACCGCGCCAGTAGAATCAGCCAGCGTGATAGCAGCAGTACCATCCTTAGCCTTGACGTTCGTAACCTCTAGGTTCGTCGTGTCGATGGTTGTGGCAGCTAAGGTGTTCAGTGTGACGTTAGTCGCGGTGTCGTAGTACACCGACCGGCCAGCAGGGTAGGTACAGAAGACGTCTTTAACACCTGCCGAGAAGTTAACCAGATTCCCGCTGTTTGACGAAGACAGCACCGTATCTCGGCTGAGCGTCGTGCCCGACGCCGTATAAGTACCGATACCAACTTCCCATTCATTAACGCCCGGAAGGTTGATGGTGTAATACGTGGTGTTAGCATTCCCGATGGCAGAAAAGCTCTGGAATCCCGCAACCGCACCAGCCAGCGTAACTGTGCCCGTGCCTTGAGTTGTCGTCGTTTCCCGAACCCGATCTTTCAGTACAAGTGCCATGATTACACCGCGTCTATGTTAGTCCAGCCCGAAGACTGCGTATTGTTTATGATGGTCCAGTTCGCCGTCTGATCGTCATCAATCGGCTCCCATAGCGGACGCCCAACAATTACATCCGATCCGGTTGCTGTTTCCGATACGCTCGCCAAGAACGTCACACTGGTAGCGAAGCTGTCAGTCCCCGTAGCACCCTCAATAATTGTCCCAGGGTAGAACGGAACCGCTGAAGTTGTATCTGCGCCTGTCGCGGACTCTGAAACAGAAGACTGGAAATTGATCAGTGAGCTTACTTGATCCGAGCCCGTTGCCGTCTCAGACACTGAAGACAAAACAGTAAACGTGCCGGACGTCGTATCCGATCCAGTGGCCAGTTCCGTGACAGAACTTAAGAAAGTAACAATCGTTGTTACTGCATCTGAACCCGTTGCAGATTCAGAGATCGTAGGAAAATAGATCGTCCCACCAACCGTGGCGAATGGAAGTTCAGCGAACGATCCAGAGGAGAACGACATTATTCATTGACCAGATCGTCTTCTTTGAACCAACGAGTTTGTTGGTTGCCCTCAACATCAACCCACGTCATCCGGCACCACACAACCCCGTCCTCGTCCATCCGAAAAGCTTCAACCTCCCCAGAAGGCACGACAGTATTGACCTTGACTAGATCACCACGCTTGAACTTAGTTGCCATGATGACCTCACGCTGCGTCAAGGCTAAAGGTATAGGTGACCACGATGGTGTCACCCGATACGACCGAGCGATCCCCCGGTGCCTGGAAGTCTGATGCAGAGAACAACACACCAGACGTACCACCTTTGGTGTTGTTACTGATCAGAAATGCTCCGCCAACCACCGTCGTACCATTGATACTAAATGTCGCCGGAGAAGCTGAGTTCGTAACCACCGAAGGGTCTGCAGTGGTGGGGCTTGCAAATACCGCTTGGGGGCGCGTCGATTGACTGTAATCAGTCACCTCAGTCCAGCCTGCATGCAAAGCTGCTGTGTCGCCCGCTGCCGGATTATTTGACGCCGCTGCGCCGTAAATGCCTACGTACCACGTCGCTGTATAGCCACTACCCGTGAAATACTTGGCGTTCATATCCTGCAGACCTTGGTTCACAACCAAGTTTTTGGACTCACTCGTCCACTTCAGTTCGCCATCTGCGCCATAGCACTCAGCCCGGAATACACCGCCAGCGCTAGCACCTTCGTGACTTTTCATGTTTGCCTCTTAGTTAGAAGAACGAATCAAAGCCGTCGTGGCAGTGTTCGCAGGCATGGTGATTAAGAATTGAGTGGTTGTGGTCTTGTCGGAGCCAAAATCTAGGACGGCGATTGACCGATTGGCCTTGCTCGCATTGTAGATCAGAGCACATCGCGCTGTGAAGGCAGCAGGGTTCCACAAAACGTTATCAAAGTTTACGAATGCTACATACCCAGACGTGCCGATTGTCACGCCAGTCATGATTTCGCCACCAGCCGTATATCCCGTACCAGTGATTTCGTTTGTCGCTGTGTATGCAGTCGTAGCTTCGTTAAGATCAGCTTCAGCCGTATACAAAGCAATCTTAATGGTGTCCGTGGTCAGGTCGTGAATAGCCTGATATAGCTCCGCCTTGAAGCTCGTGGTCTGGGTCTGGACAATCGACATTACTTCACCTGTACCCGAACTTGACCATCGCGGTACGCATCCATACGCTGCTTGCCGTCACCCAACTGTTTAGCCAGTGCAATCGCTTGTGCGTACAGGGTTTCGTAAATCTGCACTGTCTCTTGTTCACCCTTGATGAATCGGATAGCTTCGATCAACGTACCGTTCAGCAGCACCGTATCAAAGTTGTCCCCAAGCCACGACGTGCCCGTTGCGTTATCTACAGTAGCTACTGGAATCGAAAACCCACTCCCAGTACCACCAATGCTGGACGCCGCTGCTGAAAGCGTATTACCCACTGCGTAGAACACCCCAGGATTCTGAAGCGTCACGCTCGTAACCGCACCACCTGAAACCACAACCCGCGCAGTCGCACCAGACCCACTACCGCCCGTCAACGGCACGTTGAAATAAGTTCCGTTGGTATAGGAAGAGCCCGCAGTAATCGCACCGAAGGTTGCAATCGAAGACTGAACAATCGAAGTGGGGTAATAGTAATAATGCAGCTCTGCTGAGTACGCTGCATCAGGCGTAGGCCCGAGAATGAACGACAACTCGTTGGTGTCAGAGAACGTAGGTCCAAAGATCGCGTAGTGTTTAGGCAGTCCAGTGCTTGTGGGGCTTGGGTACGCCTCACGGATAAAGTTCACATCTTTGTTCAACAGATACAGATACTCGCCATTGGCTTTGACAACCGCCAGAGAGTAGACCGACAGAAAATCGTTCGGTGCAGAGAGGTACTTATTGTTCGCGGACATGCTGCCCGTGACGTTCTTGCGCAAGTTTGCAAATTGAACGGTGTTGTAAATCTTTTGCTCAGCTTGCCGAACAAGCATGGCGAGCGTAGCCGCAGGTATCGCGTTCTCTACGATATCTTGGACGTTCGCTTGAAGCTCACCATAGTTCATAAGAACCTCTTAGGCCATCGGCCCACGCGCCATCACACCCTTGGTCGCAGCACCGGTACCACGAATCTTTATACCCGTGGTCTTGACGTTTTTCTCAGGATACCCCGAGTTCTTGAGGTCAACGCCCTCCGGGCTTTTTGCCTGCGGGATAGGCTTCGCTTTGGGATTTTGTTTCATTACACACCCCTCCCAGACTTCTTATACTTGAAAGAGGAAGTTTTTTGGTTGGCAACCTTGGCAAGGTTCCGCCCCAGTTCTTTCATCTGCAGATTCGTCTTGCCGCCCTTAGCAAACTTGGTCAGCGGCTTGCCGGGGTGCATTGCTTTTTCGTGCTTGTGCACGGCCTTCTTCGCATCCATGATAACTCCTAAGTCGTAACCGTTACTGTACCAACAGAAGTGACTCCAACCAAGTAGTTCGGTGTCAAACCTGCATCGTTTGCGCTTGCGCCACCCACTGGGTACCAGCCCCACTGAATATCACGTGAACCACCGGTCAAGTTACCCTCTGCATTCACACCTGCCGTTACGTACGTCGTATCTCTTCGCGGGTTACGTAAAGCCTGTGGATCATCAACCGGGTACATCCCCAACTGAAGCTGCGGGTGGTCAGGCGACCAACACTCTTTACATACCAGCAGGTTAATTTTCTTCGTCTTGACAACCAGTTCGCTCAGGTCTCGCAACTTAAAGCGGAACCCGCAAATATCGCACATTGCGATAGCGATTTTTCCACTGGCGAACCTATTGCCCATTTAGGCACCGCTACCGATAAACTGTCTGCGGGGAACGAAACGTACTGCAGCTTTTTCTCTGTCCTCAGCCGCTGCCAACTCAAACTGCTCCATGTACTCGGCTTTCAACACTTGCAGCCGGTCCGACAGTTCTGGAGTCTTCATAGCAATCTGAAACGCCAGCCCCGCAATCAAGCAAGGCAGGAAACGAAAGTTCATATCCGGTGTCTCGATACCAGCGCCAGCATCTTGGACACGGCGAAGTCGCCAGTACACAAACTGATACGTCTGCGTATTGTCCGGGGTCAACCACACGGTGATTGAAGGAAGATTTGGGTTATAGACCGCTGTGCCTGTCAAATGGCTTGCAGCCGTCGTTCCGTTCTGCGCACGTACCACACCACCCAACGTGTTGTTCGACGTATTGAGCCAGCCATAATAGATGTCTTCCGAGTCCACTCGGATGAAGCCCGCAGAAGGCAAGTTAGCCAGCGACGACAGCGTGATCGTGGTCGTTGAAGCGTTAATACCGCCGTTGAGCGTCGCACCCGTAGGACTTACCTGCCCTGAGAGTCTCTGCACCCACACCTGAATTGGTCGTCCCTGAGCAAGCTTGTTTGGTATGGTGGCATACGTTGAGACACTAATGCGGGTGATGTTTAGGTCCGCTTGCGTTGACTGTGCGTTAGCCCCAGTGCGAATTACGTGATCGAGAAGATCGATGGTATCCAGTGGTAGCGCGTAGGTTGGCAGCCCCGGCACGAGCGTGATGGTGCCTTGCTCGTACGTCCACATGTTTAGACCACGGTTAGCCCACTCAATGGTGAGCATGTTCATGGCCATGCGGGCAACTTTCAGGTCAAAGCCCGAACGCATCTCCCGACCGGCCTGCATCCAAGCCAGTTCAGCGACCTCAGTGAAGTCTGGGAAAAACGTCGTTGCACCAGAGGTTGTCATCTAAATCTCGCTGTCTTCTGAGCAATGCCCTTGGGTTGCGCTACAAACTGCTTACCTTTAGCCTTTCCTGCTCGTTTGGCTCGGGTGGTTGCTGCGTACTCCGCAGGGCTCAAAGACTTGATGGCAGCTTCAGGAAGATACCGCTCGCCCGTCTTGGATGAAGGCTTTCCGCTGCGTGTAGTCCAACGCTGTTGGGTCCAATCTTTTAAGCTCTGTTGCGAGGGTTTAGTCACGGTAGCCGCCGCCCTTAGCCTTGTACTGCTTAGCCAGAAGCTGTGCCTTACGGGCCGACCACTGCCCCGCACCAGTACCCTGCGTTGCTTGACCTTTGATCTTGTTGAACAACGCTTTCCGCATGCCGGGTTTAGTGTAGTTGCCAGCTTCGTTCACGCGGGACACAGAGCCGCCTTCAGCGTACTCCGTAAAGTCCGTATTGTCCCGGCGCTTCTTGCGTACGCCTGAAGGCATTTTGGAGGGGTTTATAGCCCCCATCCCGCGTGACGGCATCAAGATACACCTCCGCGTCTAACACCATTTACTATTCGGCTTACTTGCGATTGCCGTATATTAAACTGTTTTGCTAGCATGCCTTGGCTATAAACTTTATTGGTGTATAAAATTTTAATTTGCGTTGCCTGTGCGTCAGTCAACTTGGCTTGCCCATTCAACTCGCCATGAAGCCGGGCGCTACCGCAAATTTTTTTGGCGACTCTATCCGCTACATTATCTTTGTTACTACCAAGGAAAAAATGATCTGGGTTACAACACTTTCGGTTATCACATTTGTGTAGCACATGTAGTTGGTGGTCAAGCGACGGTAACATATTTACTAACCACGCAGCCACTCTATGCGCTGTGGTAGATTTCCCCAAATGTACGCAAAACCAACCATACCCTTTTGCGTTAGTAGCAGCTTGCCATTCCCAGCATTGGTGCATAGGCCCTTGGCTTACCTTAGCCCAAAACCTTTCGGCAAGGGTAGTCATATCATTCGACCTTTAGTCTTACCACGCTGTGCGCAACCATCTGCACGGGCGGAAGCCGAACCAACTGAGCCGCCTTTAGCATACTTCCGAGGCCCGAGCTGACGCGCGGCTTCAAACGCCTCTTGCATCTTCATACGCTCAGCTTCACGGCGCGCCTCATCAATCGCTTTGCGCTCAACATCAGGACGCGGAGTCATGGTGTCTTCTTCGCGGTACATCTTAGCGCGGCGCTCTGCATCAGCTGCGGCAGCAGCGTTGTCGTCCATGGGGAGCGGCATGGGCCGTTCTTTACGGCGATCGCGTGACATCTTTTCCATCTCAGCACTTCCCGCCGTAGGCCATCTTGACCATCGTACCTTTGGTCTTGCCTTTCTTGGCAACGCCATCAGCCGCACTGGTGTACCCACCCGATTTGTAGGCCATACCGCCACCCATCATCTTCTTGGTAGCGCCGCCTTTCTTCATACCTTTGGCTTCAGCCATCTCGTGCTTGATCATGGCTTTGGGAGCGCCCTTCTTTTTCATAAAGGCAAGCTCTTTACCCATCATAGCTTTGGATTCTTTCATGTCACCACCCTCGTTAAATTTACGGCCTTTGTCGGCCTTCATGAACTCGCGGCCAACCTTCTGAGAAATCCCCATCCGCTTAGCAGCGGCGGGGTCATTAGCGACCATCGCCATCAAATTGTGCTGGGCTTTGCTGGTCGAAGGCATGTTAGCCACCAAACAGCCGTTTAAGGCCCATCGTAATGGCACCACCAACCGTACCGGCAAAAGCCATGACCACCCAGATACCACCCTTGGTCTGATCAATGGTCTCTTTCATAACCTTCATATCCTGACGCAGCAGGTGAATTTCTTTCATGAGGTTACGAACGTCAGCCTCAAGAGCGCCAAACTCTTTAGGGTCTACATCAGCCATGGTTAGCACTTCCATGCTCTCAAACTTTTATTGATACGACTGTTTGGGTCTTTAGCAGTTTTCTCAGACGTGAGCTTCTTCTTCATCCCTTTCATCCGGGCACAGAATGAATCACGCCGAGCACCACCTTCCGGTTGAGGAGCCTTAAGCCCCGGTTTCCCAGGGTTAGCCCTGTTGTACGACGCCCGCCCCTTGGCATTGAGCCCGCCTTCAGGATTTTTCCCCTCTTTGCGCTGCCAAGCAGGTGTCTTAGCCATGATCTACCCGCAGATGATGGTGCAGTAGGTCACGTTTGTCAGCGTGACAACGCAGAAGTCGTCTTTACCACTAAGGGTAGTGATAATCCCCTCTGCCGCCATGTACAAACTATTGACTGACGTGGCCGATGCCGGAGTATTAACCTGCAGTTTCAGGTTACGCGCAAGCCCATTGGTGTTGAACTTGACTGATCCAGCACTGCCAGTGCCCACGTAGTACAGACCTTTGATGCGGGTGCGAGGCAGCGCAAGGCTACCTGTTGTTCCGATCTTGACGTTACCCGCCGAAGCCCCGCTTGCCGTGATTGAATCAACCCGTGCGTAGAAGTTGTTGGAGGTTACCGTCGTGGCATTGGGTCCAGTCAAAGTTTCACTCACAACGGTGTTGGTCAAATCACCAACCTTGATGCCCGTGATCGTGAACGTGATACCTGAGTCATCACCTGCCGACGTGATGATGACCTTATACCCATACCCGTTAGGGCCGACGGTGTTCTCAAGCAGAGACAGTGAACCTGCATCCGCAATCGAGGCATTTGCCCGGTAGTACGCATCGTCTGTGGCGGGGGTTACCGCCCAGACATCATATTGCATAGAGGCCATGAGTGCCTCCTATTACTGGTCGGCAAACGCAGGGGCAGTCGCACCAACAACCGTACCGAAGATTTGCCAGTTCGTACCGTCTTTGGCAATCACAGTGATCTGCGCGGCAGCAGGCACATTGACCTGAATTTTGCTGTTGGAGTTGCCGTCCGAGTACACAACCGACACAGCACCATCATCCGTATCGTGGAACGCCACACCGCCAATAAAGTAGTTGGTGTTCGAACCCGTGTTGATGATGAAGTCCGTCGCATCCGCAGCACCGCCGCCGTACACAAACGTGAACGACTGACCCGCCACCGGGGCAGGCAGCGTGTAGGTGTTGTCTTGGGTACCGTTGGGAACGATGTTGATTACACCGCCGCCGTTAGTTGCAGCGGTCATCGTTGCATTACCATCAGCCAGAGCCACCGGGGTTGCAACAATCCCAGAAACACCCATGGACACCGCAGCCGTAGTAACAGCACCGGTAGACGAATTGATGGTAACGGTTTGGAAACCGTTTTGGGACCGTACCGGCCCGCTGAATGTAGTGTTGGCCATGATCTCTCACATGCGATTTTCGGTACTGCAGCCTGCATGTCGTCAGCCGGGACTGTCTGCAATACCGGTAACCCCGGAATAGTAGTGTTGTATCAGGTTGTTTGGGGGGTGTCAAGCCTCCAGACCCACCGCCTCTTACCGCAGTCAAAAATGCGCCGCGCCCCCATCAAGTAGGTCATCTCTGCTTCAGTACGGGGGTCTGTATCAGCGTCAAAAATATACGCGAGGCCGTGCTCTTCTAGCCGCTTTTGGATGAACTTCCGTTGGTACTGTGTCTTAAGAAGCAACCCAAGCTTAGGGCTCCAGACAGCATAGTCGGGTGCAAGTTCTCGTTCCAGCTCAAACCCAAGCTTTTCATACATGCTGCCATCAAAAAACCGGTTATCAGAAAACGATTTGACTTCTGTTGGTTGGTAGTCAGCCAAAAACGCTTTAAACAGGCGAGACGCGCCGCCCTGCACAGTTACACGTGTGGCATATCGTGAAAGCGTCCAACTCCGTGACGCATGCGGCCCTCGGTCATTCGCCCCATAAGTGAACCGCATACACGCAACAAGCTTACCGTTCCAATAGAGGCCATAGTGCTCACCAGCGCCGTTGCCGCCTTGGACGTGGTACCGCTCGTAAAACTGACGGGCTTCATCACTACTAACCCGAGATACGTCACACTTACGCGCCATTAGACTCCCACGACCTGCGCCCACAGCGTAACGCAGTAGCCGCTTGATAGCGGGTTTACGGGCTTTCCACTCAGACTCATAGAGCGTAATCAGGTGTACACCTTTATCGCGGCAAGCTTGGTACTTTTGCGCATGTTTACTTTTGTTGGCCTGCTCATCAGCGGCAGTTGCGTGGCTATGATAAAACTCCCCGCAGTATTCCACCGCAAGTTGTGCACCCGGTACGTAGATGTCTAGCTCTTTCGGCTTCACCAAAGTACGGTCGCGGCGTACGACCGTGGTAAACGTCTCTAAAAACTGTGCGACTTCCTCTTCGCCCGAAGACTTCGTGTGATTGCACCGTGTACATGGGTTGGCTCCACGTAAGACCGCATGGGGTGTAGATATGAAGTGGGCACCATGTGTGACGCACTTGAACTCGGCATTCGCAGATATTTTTGTATACCCACTTACGTACTGAACAGCGCCCCCATGAACATCCGCAAGGCGTGATAAAAACCCAGCAATCGGGAACACTCCGTTAGGGTGGACTTCTCGACCTTCAGCCGTAACGCGCTTAACGTAAGCACGTTTGTTAGCCTCCCGCATTTTTTCTGGCTGGTGTTTTCTTAACGCTTGTTTTGCCTCCCGGTCTTTAACACGTACAAGCTCCGGGTTCCGAGTTCTATACGCCGACGTGTACGCCGCCGCTTTATTCGGATTCTTAGCCAACCACGCAAGGGACGCCAACCTTGTGCACTCAACGCAAGTGCCAGTTAACGTAGCTCTGGGGGCTAAGTGCCCTTGCTTGCAAGGGATACCAGTCTCGTAGGTCTTACATCCTGCGGCAATTGCATTCTGCCGTGCTGTCATGTTCCGTGGCATTTTGGAGCCCCCTGTAGTGATCGAATGTCACTATCTTACGGATATGAGAAGAGGGTGTCAAGTAGTGATTAAACCACGTAAAAAAGGGGCCCGAAGGCCCCTCTCAATCAAGCTAAGTGCTTGATTTACTTGCGTTTACGCGCCCGGTGAGCCATATGCGCCCAACGGATCAGAGACGCCGAAGCTGTACCTTTCGCGGCTCTTGTACCTTGAGTTACCTGTGTCAAAGTCCGCATCCATGGAAGTCTGCAGAGGCGTACGCACGAAGTGCTTGAGCCCGTTAGGAACGTCCGTCAAGAGGAACCAAGCATTGGTATCGGTCAAATAGTGATTAACCGTATAGCCTTCAGGGATGGAGCCGTTGTTCTTCAGCGCGTTGATGTCGTTGTCAGCGGTCGCCACGCGGAGTTCAGTCTCCAACAGACGGGTTGCAACGAACATCAGTGCCGGAGGCACAACCAGCTTGCGGGGCTTAGCAGCGATCAGCAAGCCACGCTCATGGTCCAACCAGCG
>Ga0208644_1001365_pt1 | contig 20464 bp, 17 predicted proteins | sample VirMetDEL_Nov_18_FD_184517 | JGI IMG/M metagenome (GOLD analysis project Ga0208644, IMG submission 184517) | Aqueous microbial communities from the Delaware River and Bay under freshwater to marine salinity gradient to study organic matter... | ecosystem: Environmental > Aquatic > Marine >...
ATATATTTGGCTTCTGATGCACCTTGGAGCTACATTAATTCAAAGAAAATGTCCCAGCCTTGAGTTTCTAACTAAAGGTTCTAGCCCTTTCCATTACATATATGACAAAAAAATGTTGAGCGGTTTGGTGATTTTTGAGAATACTACGGCTGTAAAGAAAGGCACCAACAAAGCTGCTGTTTGTGTTCCTGTCATCGACAAAATTAAAGGTGTTTGTAAGAAAAATAAAATTAAAGGATTTTATAGCTTTGTGAACGCTAAACACAATGTGATGATAAGGATAAAAGTCTCAGACGAAAAAGGAGAAACTCCTTGCAGACATAAAATAACACGCAGACACGATGAGCCTGTAAATTATTTGTTTGATTTATCTGATGATAAAAACATTATGTTTATACAATGTTCTTCCACCGCAGAAAATTAAACAATAAAAAACTACCTGCGCTTGTAGCTATAGTCCATTTAGTAAAAGCTTGAGGAGATAATACTTGTTTTTCTGGATTAGGTTTTTCGTCAGCAGACCTTATGAATCTGTTTTCTGCTTCTGCCCTTTTAGGAAGCACGACTCTATCATCTTTTTTTAAGCTTTTAACGGTGGAACAAGAGCAAAAAGTAAATATTGCTAATATTAAAATTATATATTTCATTATGATTTTACTACTGAGCTTCCAAAATAAAACCCGACAATTGCTGTTAAAGTTTGCCTGACCTCTGGAATCATTAAATATCCATCAACTCTCACGAAATAATTATCAGTTCCGCCACCAAACAAGCCAAACAAGTATGATCTTTTTGTTTCCGCTATTTGTACATATAATGGTTCATTTAATAATGCGAGAAAGAACGGAGCGATAATAACACCAAATAAAGTAGAAATGACTATTAGTCTTCTTACCCACTTTCCGCCATCAACTGATACGCGTTGGACGGCAGCATTATGAGCGTCTTCATTTGCTTGCTGCGTTTTAAGAGCCATTTTAAGCATCTCAGCCTTTTCTTTAGCTCTTTGCGCCATAAACTTAAATACGAAGCCCGAAAGGCTCCCAAAAGCCATAGAAATTAATTCTGGAGGTACCATGTCTAATATATATTTACACCTAAATAGAAAAAAAGATGTACCTTTTTATAATAACACATGACTAAAGAACAAGCAGAATTTGTTAAAATAGTGGTTGACGAGCTAGCTATTTTAGACTATATTTACATTGCTAAAAGTTTTTATAAGAAATTTGGCCTTACAGAGTATTGTCAGGGGCCACATTTACTGCATGATCCAGAAAGATTAGAGCGACAAGAAGTTTATTCAGCTTCAGAAGGAGAAACTTTATATAACAAAGCGTTAGAAATATTGAATAATGGAAGTTAAATTAATATCCACCACCCAACCCGTACCTGCACTGAAACGTCAAGGGATTAAATCTCCTGAAGATTTGATTGTTTATTGTGCCAGAGTTAGTAACCCAAGTAACCAGTTAAACAGTCAAACTGCGCCAAAATTAATTCAATATTTGATTAAACATAAGCATTGGTCTCCGTTTGAAATGGTAGATATGTGCGTTGAAATCAAGACTAGCAGAGCTATTGCAGCGCAAATATTAAGGCACAGAAGCTTTAGTTTTCAAGAGTTTAGCCAACGATATGCTGAAGCTACTGCTTTAGAGCCTATTCAATGGAGAATGCAAGGTGCTACCAATAGGCAAGTAGGAGATGAACCTGCCGATTTAGCTGAAGATGCGTTACAGGCTATTCAGGATCTAAATGAGACTGCTTTGGAAGTTTATGGGCTACTAACTGAGCAAGGTATAGCCAAAGAGTGTGCTCGCATGATTTTGCCACTTACAACTCAAACTACTCTTTATATGAAAGGTTCTATTAGAAGTTGGATTCATTATGTTTTAGTTAGAGCCACTCAAGAAACACAAAAAGAGCATAGAGATATTGCCTTAGCTATCAAGAAAATCTTAAAGCAGCACTTCCCAGACGTTTGTAAAGCGTTAGATTGGTAAAAAAAGTGTATATAATATGTTCAATGCCCTATTGCATAGGGCATTTTTTGTTATGAAACTTGAAGATAATAAATATTATTTGATAAAAAACTTGCATTTTGGTACAGATGATTGTTTTATCAGGCAATATAGTGCTGAAAAGCATGCTTTTTTAGATGGTACTTTCGTATATGGTAAAGCTGATGAATACGAGATTATCGGTGAATGCGAAGTGGAAGAATATAACGAAGATAATGGTTAAATAGTGTAAACTATTATATGCAGCCGTTGATTTTCGTGGAAGGCATCGTGGAGCCTCCATCTGAAAATCTAGCAATTAGGTCACTTTGTATTCAGCTTTCTATAAAATCTGACCGTGATTTCATATTAGAAACGACAGATGAAATGAAAGATTTGTATTTTGATTGGATTAAAAACTGGGGGCTCCACGATTTTATTAAGGAATTGGTACTTGTTGAAGAAAAAGTGCAGGGATTAAGAATTTCTGTTGACAAGCGTGTTCAACCGTGTTTAATTGTAGACCGTATCGATTACTCGAACCTTGCTCACATACTCAACATCGTATCTATACCATAATGAATTACGGATTGGTTTGCATATCAGAAATACTCAAAGATCAAGACAAACAACTTGCTTTCAAGAATATTACCAGAAAAAGATTTCTTGAGTTAGAAGAGCAAGAAGCTGGATCTGGCATGTCTATCTTGGAAGAACGTATTCTTCATAATCTTCAGATTACTAAACGTGTCATAGAGCATTGTGCAGAAAGTGGCATTTACCATTACCGGTTATCCAGTGCTTTGTTTCCTTTGATGACAGAGCCTAACCTAAAGCTTCAGCTCAAAAAACTATCCAACTACACGGAGATACGTGAAGCGTGTGAAGCTATCGGTTCTACTGCTCAAGAGCTAGGCGTTAGCTTGTCTTTGCATCCTGATCAATTCAATGTGTTAGCTTCAGAGAAGCCAGCTGTTGTTCAAAAGACGATTGATGAATTGAACTTCCATGCTGGCATATTGGATATGATGGGTTTACCACAAGATTACTCTGTACCTATCAATATTCACCCCAGCCTTAGTGTTAAAAATGATACCGAAGAAGATTATCGTAAACTAGTAGACAGATTTTATGCAGCTTTCTCAAAATGCAATACCGGCGTCAGGAACAGGCTCGTCATTGAAAACGAAGATAAAGGGTCTTGGAACTGCGCTAATCTTTTCATGTATTTTCATAACTATTGTGGCACTAAGCATAGTCATTTTTTCCCTCTCACTTATGACAATCTACACGATCATTGCAATCCATCTGTTTTTGAAGGTAATCAAATTACCATTCAACAAAACATAGATGCATTCTCTCAAACTTGGCCTGAATCATTTACTCCGGTGTTTCATTGGAGCTGGGGTTGCGAAGACAAAAAACGCAGCCATGCTGATTATGCGGAAGAGCTACCGGTAGAACATACCAAACAAATCAAATGGGAAGTGGAAGTAAAAGCAAAAGACAAAGCTATTTTTCAAATGATGGGTAAAGCTATACCTACTATTGAAACAAAACCTGCGCCCAAAAAAGCTACAAAGACTGCCCCAAAAAAACCTACCCCTAAACCTATCAATAAAGTTGAAAAACCTTCTGGTCCAATTACTATACATCAGAAAGAAACTAAAAAACCTTATAATCAACTTTATCAATGAGAAAATTGACACCAGAAAAATTAGATCAAACTTGGTTTTTGGATATTGACGGAACCATCTTCAAGCACCGCACTAATATTGAATTAGATAGATGGATTAAAGAGTTAAAGACCAAGAGTCATTTAAAAGAAGAGTTGCTTGTTGGTGTTAAAGAATGGCTAAAAAAGTTATCTTCTAAAGATTCTATTATTTTTGTTACTGCTAGAGAAAAACGGCACAAAGCTCACACAGAAAGAGCTTTAAAAAAGTTTGGTATTAAGTTTAATCATATTATTTATGGTGTTAATGCTGGACCTCGCATTTTAATTAATGATATTAAACCCGCAGCAACAAATGAAATGGAACGTGATATTGAAACTGCATTTGCAGTGAATCTCAAGCGCAACATAGGGTTCAAAAAGATACCTCTTTGTTTTCTTTGATGTTTGATAAGTTTTCTTTTATATTAGATGATGTGCTTGAAGCTGAGTATTTCAAACAGATACAAAAGGCGGCACAAAATTCTATTTTTAAGACTATTGAAGATGGAGATAAAAAATTTTATGTTTCTTTTCCTCCTCAAGATCTTTCCTTAAAAATTCAAGAAGCTATTGAATTAGTTTATGGGCAGAAAATTTTAGTTGTAAATTCTTGCCTTCGTATGTACACAGAATTTCTCAGTAATAACTGGGGTATTCATGCTGATACAAATGTTTTAAGTTCTGTTAAACCTTCTCATGGAGCTGTTTTCTTTTTGTCCGAAAACAAAGAATTTATAAATGGAACAGCTTTATGGAAGCACAAGCAGCATGGGTATGCTTTACCTGAGATGACAGATAATGAAACTAATAATTTTACAAATACTTCTTACAATGATGAAGATCAGTGGGATGTTAGCTCCATTATTGGAGGAATTAATAATAGGTTGATTTCATACCCTGCAAATTATTTTCATTCTAAGTTCCCAAAGCAAGCATGGGGATCTACTCAAGAAAACTGTAGATTGATATTAGCCATGTTTTACAAAATAGAAACAAATAATTGATATTTTCTTTTTACACTTTATAATGTGTAAAATATAGTATATGGGCAATATCGCTGATAATTTTAAGGGCCTACCAATAGAAGACTTGATTGTTTCCCCACTTGTTGGTATGGCGAAAGGACAGGCAAAACTTAATGATATTACTTGGAAGTATATCAAAGAAGTAGCGTTCGACGAAAAAGGAAACACGAACGCAATCGACGTAAACATTCTTCGCTACGTCAAACCATCAGATGGCGGAACACCAGAAGCTCAAACTTTAAAAGCAAAAGTTCCAATGCTTCCATTAGTACCTCTTCCAGCTTTAGCAATCAAGACTGCTGATATTGAGTTCACAATGGAAATTCAACAGTCTGAAAAAAGCGAAGATGAAAGTTCTTCAGAAACTTCATCAAGTGCAGATGTTAGCTACAAGTCTTTCTGGGGATTAAAGGTCAACGCAAGCGTTAGTGGTAAGGTAGCTTCTAAGTCCACAAACACACGCAGCACTGACAATAGTGCCAAGTATGATGTTAAGGTGCATGCTGAACAGTTACCTCCTACAGAAGGTATGCTGAAGCTTTCTGATGCACTAAACATGATGCTAGATCCTGTTGTGCTAAATGATAGTAGCAGCAAAGATTAAATAATATATGGCGAGTAAATTAAAATTACAAAAGTTAATAGCTTCACTAAATCATGCTGTATCTAATTCAGTAGATTTTTTAGAAAAACAACATGTAAATAATTTACTCAAGTACTTCGACAAAGACGGGAACCCCGTTACTTCTGATTTCCAAGTTGGAGATGAGGTGATGAGGGTTCCCTTATTTTGTTTAGCTAACCACCAATCACTTTCTTTAAAAGAAATAGAATTAGAGTTTGCTGTATCGCTTGCTGACACTGAAAATATAGAAACAGATCAGGATAACATTCATATTGATTTGCATCACACAGAAAAAAAACGCAAGATGCATGTTAAAATAAAAATGGAAAACAATGGAACCCCTGAAGCAGTTAACCGCCTGAATGATGAGCTGATACAAAAAATACAACAGATTAAAAAATGATTGGCGGCGGTTTTATTTGTCCCTCCTGCAGAACTCCTCTTGGTATTGATTTAGGATTTATTATTGAAAATCCTGTTTGTCAATGCCCTTCTTGTGAAGCTGTTATGAGCTTTGATTATAACGAAGAAATTGCAAAAGAATATAGAAAAACCCTAAAAGAAATAGAGAATATAAAGAAGAATATTTCTATATGAAAATAGCAATAGTAAGCGGCGGTTTTGATCCATTGCATGTTGGCCATATTGAATTGATGCAGAAAGCTAGATGTTTAGCTGATGCGTTAATTGTTATTGTGAATGATGATGATTTTTTAACAAGAAAAAAAGGTAAACCTTTTATGCCTTTTGAGGAAAGAAAAAAGATTGTAGAAAATATTCGTTATGTTGATATGGCTGTCAAATGTATAGACAAAGATCAAACTGTTTGTGAGACCTTAAAAGGTTTAGCTTCTTGCAGGACGCTTCTTGCTGGGCAACCTTACGAAAAACTTTTATTCTGTAATGGCGGCGACAGAACTTCTGGTGAAAATACTCCAGAACATGCTTTGTGCCTTGAGCTGGGTATTGAATCTGTTTATGGCTTAGGAGATAAAATTCAAAGTAGTAGTTGGCTAACCAATAAATAGTATGAATTATTTTGTTACACATAGTAATGAAGCATACTTACCTACGGCTAAAAGATTATTTAGATCGTTATTCCGAAACTCAGGATGTAAGATTATTTATTTTACTGTTAACTTTAGTTACCACAATTTCGATCACACTAATATTATTCCTTACCGACTCGACATAGAGTCAGACCTTAAAACAAAAGATTTTCTTACTTTCATTAAGCCTCGCATCATGCAAGAGGCTATTAACAAATTTGGTGCTAATAATAATTATTGCTATGTTGATGCAGACAATATTTGTTTAGATAATTGTGATTCTGTTTTTGATGAAGCTGTTGATATAACCGACTTTCCATTAGCTGGCAGGAACGCTCACGACTTCATGATGATCATGCGTGATGGGCAATCTTATGGAGATCCATTTGCGCATGGCGGTTACGATTTAAATTTAAGTATTGAAGCAGACCTTCTCAAACTTCTCGACATAGACGTAAACAAAAGATCTAATATTTATCGTCAAACAAACACTGTTTTGTTTAATGGGCGCTGTTCAGACTTTTTAAAAGAATGGGACGCATTATGTTTTAAAAAAGAAATCACCGACTACCCAGACAAGTATGCATTCTTTTTTGATGAGCCTATTTACAACGCCTTATTATGGCAAAAAGATATTGATAAGCATCTCGATCACATATCAATAAACATACCCAAACCAACAACTGTATCAGAATTTTTAGATTTTATTGATGCTTATAATCAACCAAGATCTGAAGCGGGTAGACACGGCAGCTTAACTTATTTCCCAGAGCCAGAAAAAAGAAATAAAATAAGATTCTTGCACGGTGGAGATTTAGATGATTTAAAATATGAGTTGATAGAGCAAGAGATATTTTTGCATCCTAAAAAACTTTTTAATATTAAGGATACCAAAAATCAAAGAGTAGACATAGATGTATTCAAAGGTGGAGCTGTAAACATGCAAGTGTTTGGCCACCATACTCATGGAAAAGATCTTTTATTTGAAAATAACATTAAGCTTAACAGCAGGAGCGGAATATTTTTCGATGGGTACTCTGATGTAGATTTTTATAATAAAACTTCTGTAAGAATAACAATTGGCAATGAATATGACGAACAGTATTTTAAAACATCTTCTTCTGATCCGTTACATATATTTGATGATAAAGAGTTAAGAGTACTTAGAAACAGTCCGACTTTTGTTTTTAAAGAAGTATTTTGCGACAGATTTTATGATACACCCAAGATTTGGGAAGATCTAGAAGTATGTTTAGATATTGGTGCAAATGCTGGTTACTTTGCTTTTAAAGCTGGGATGATGGGCGCAGGTAAGATCATTTGCGTTGAACCAGATCCCCGACTAAAAAGATTTAGCGACATACTCAATAAAGATTATAATATAGAATACCACAACAAAGCTTTTTATAAAACTTCTGGAGATAAAATTAATTTACATTTGATGTCTACTAGAGAATCTGGTGGACAAACTATTATTGATGATTTTGTTCCCGAAGAATCAAATGAAACTGTTGAATGTGAAACAATCAGTTTACATGATCTCACAAAGGATTTAGAAACAGTTAGTGTTTTAAAATGTGATTGTGAAGGTGCAGAAATCTTTTTGTTTGAAGATGAAAACTTAGAGATATTACGAGATAAGGTTAAGAAACTAACATTAGAACTTCATATACCTTTAGACTCAGATATTACTTATTATAAAAACACTTTAGAGAAAATTGGTTTTACTTGCTTCTTTGAACTTAAAGGAGAGTATCAGACAAAGCTTTATCATCTGTATGCTGTCAATAGTAAGTTTGACGAGCTAAAAACTGTTGTTTATTTGGTGCCGCACTTTTCTACAGGTGGGATGCCAGAATACGTGTTCAATAAAGTATTAGATGATATTGCTAATGGTATAGATCCTTATATTTTAGAAGCATGTTATTATGGAGATAAGTATGTTTCGCAAAGAAATAAAGCTATTGAAGCTTTAGGAGGCGCTTTTGTAAGTGCTCATGGTAATCCAGATGATGTTCTAAAGTGGATCAACAAGATTAAGCCTGATGTAATACACCTTCAAGAAGAGCCAGAGCTGTTTGATCATAGTATGAACAGTATTTGGCCTGTTATTTTCTCTCAAGACAGAAATTATTTTGTTAAAACCACTTCTCATACTTCTACTTATACTCCGACTGGCAAATTAAAACCAAATGAGTATGTATTTTGCTGTCAACACCACTTTGAAGTTTACAAAAATGTAAACATTTCAAAGAGCTTGTGGCAATACAACCCTGAAAAATTAACAAAAAATCCTCAAGCATGGGATAATTTGCAGTATCACGCCGGTAATAAGAAACATATTTTACAAGTTGGTTTGTTTTATGAGTGCAAGAACCAGAAATACACCCTAGAATTAGCAAAATTGTTAATTAATGAAGACTATGTTTTTCATTTTGTTGGCAGTCAAGCAGATAATTTCAAGTCTTATTGGGAAGACATAGAATTTCCTGAGAATTGTGTGTGGTGGGGAGAAAGAAGTGATGTAGAGAATCTATATTCCATTGCTGATCTTTTTATCATGCCTTCAAAGGCTGAACTAAACCCTATTAGTATTAAAGAAGCATTATCTTATGGCATAGATTGTTTAGTATCTAACTTAGAAACAATTAAGAACAACAACTTACTAACAACAAAGTTTCACTTCTTAACAGGTAATGCAGAATCAGACGCTGCTAAAATAAAACATATTATCAATAAAGATTTGTTGTATCATGTTAAATTTGATTCTGCTTCGTTAGGAGATTCTATAGCATGGATGGGAGTTGTAGAAAAATTCAGACAAGAAACTGGCGCTGAAGTATACTGTTCGACATTTAATAATGATTTATTTGAAAGTTCTTATGATAAAATTAAGTTCTTTCCTATGGATTATTCTTTTACTAGACCTGATGTTCAAGAAATCAAAATAGGGTATTACGATAAAGGTCAAACAGATAATCCTAAAACTCAACCACTACAAAAAATAGCATCAGATATTCTAGGGTTAAAATGGAATGGTCATATTCAAACAACAATAGGACAACACAAACCCCAAACAGAAAAACCTTATGTTTGTATTGCAGCGCAAAGTACAGCACAATGTAAATACTGGAATAATCCAGAAGGATGGAATACAATAATAGATTACATTAACAAAAAAGGTTATGATGTATATTGTATAGATTTATATGGTAATTTTGGTAATGGCGATAATTTTAATAATATACCTGAAAAAGCTATAGACTGGACAGGAGATCAACCACTAACAGAACGTATACAGCAACTTAGCGGCGCTACATGCTTCGTAGGGCTTAGTTCAGGGCTGTCTTGGGTATCTTGGGCTACAGGTGTACCTACAGTGCTTATTTCGGGCTTTACAAAAGAGTACAATGAATTTGATACTCCTTATAGGGTAATCAATAAAGATGTATGTAATGGCTGTTGGAATGACGCCAAAGAAGATTTCGATAAAAACAATTGGATGTGGTGTCCAAGGCACAAAGACTTTGAGTGCTCTAAACAAATAATACCACAAATGGTTATAGATCAATTAGATAAAATACTATGATACTTGTTACAGGCGGCGCAGGATTTATTGGTAGCAACTTAGTCAAAAGATTAAATGAACTAGGCGAAACAGATATTTATATTTGTGATGATTTGGGTAGTGATGATAAGTACAAAAACTTAATTGATTTAAAATTCAAAGATATTATACCCAGCAGAGGATTGTTTTACGCAGAAGGGTTGTTTAAAAAATTTAATTATGTATATCATTTAGGCGCATGTTCCAGCACAACAGAAAAAGATTGTGATTATTTAATTGAAAATAATTATGAGTTTTCTAAAAAATTGTTTTTACTTTCATTAGATAATTCTTGTCGTTTTATATATGCTTCATCTGCGGCTACTTACGGCAATGGATCTGCAGGTATGAGTGATACCGAAGAAGATTTATATAAATTCAAACCATTAAACATGTATGGATACTCCAAGCATTTATTTGATTTATTTTTGCAAAATAATAATTATTTAAATCAAGTTATTGGATTAAAGTATTTTAATGTGTTTGGCCCCAGAGAATGCCACAAAGGTAACATGAGAAGTGTTATCAATAAAGCAGTAGAAGAAATATCAAAAACATCTAGTTTAGTATTATTCAAAAGCAATACTCCAAAATTTAAAGATGGAGAACAAAAAAGAGATTTTCTTTATGTTAAAGATGCTGTTGATATGACGATATATTTGGCGCAAAGTAGCGAGCACGGTATTTTCAATATAGGTTCAGGACAATGCCACACTTGGAATTACTTAGCTGAATGTGTTTTTGATGCTTTGGATCTTCCTGTAGAAATTCGTTATGTGGATATACCAAAGTCTATATCAAAAAATTACCAAAACTATACCAAGGCAGACATCACAAAAATAAAAAAAGCTGGGTATGAAAAATCCATAACCCAGCTTCGAGATGCGGTAAAAGAATATGTGAAATATTTGCGTTAATAAACGTAAGAATAAACACCAGATCCTACATACAAACCGTCTTCGCCAGCTACTTGCAAAGGTTCAGCTTGGTACATGTTGTAAGAAGTAATTAGTTTTTCTAATTCTTCTTTAGCGTCATTAGCTAAACCTCTATATGTTTTGGCTAACTCGTTTTTATTTGTACGAGTAATCATAGAATCACCTTCACGCAAAGTGATAAAGTCAACAGAAGAATCAATGCCACGAAGAACTTGGCGCGTTTTCTTTGTATAAAACTCATACAAGTACATTTGCTTGTATACAGCTCTTTCTTCCTGCTTGAAGCTGCCCGTGGGTGTAAAATAGCTGCCACTAACTTCAAAGCTAGAAAACAACCTGTTGTTTAGCATTCCAATGTTATTGGCCAGCCAACCACTAATATAGTAAAATTGAGCATAGCCAGTATCATATTCAAACTCGTTAGCAAATATTTCGTCTGCTAAATTATGTACGCTGTAAGATGTCATACTGTTATAATATACACTTATTATTGTTGTTTATTGTGCAGAATTTTCAAGAATTTCAACTCTTTCTGTTAGTTCTTGTACAGCTTTAACAAGCGGCGCTATTAATTCTTCGTAAGTTAATCTGTAAGCATCTTTGTTTGGATCATGACCTAATGCATCGAATGTAATATTTAGCTCTTCTATAGATGTTTTTATGTCTTGAGCTAAGAAACCGTAATGACATTTTTCTGATTTGAGTCTGCCGTCTTTTTGTCCGTAGGTGTAATTACACTTACGGACATACGTCTCTCTGTTATCCCACTTGTAGCTTACAGGAGATAGTTTCTTAATAAAACTCACACCATAACAACTATTTAATGGCACAATATCTGTTTTATCTCTACAGTCAGAAACATTAGACCAACTAGTATACACGCAATTATAAACATTATTAGAGCTGTTACCCCAAACAGTATGACCATTAGTATTAGATGGCTGTGTATAGTGACCAACACTAATAGTATTACAAGCTGTAGTTATTCCGCAACCTCCTCCCATACCCAGACCTGTGTTACAACGTCCTGTTGTGGTACCTTTAAGAGCTTCATAACCTATTGCAGTATTTCTATCTGCATCAATTGTTGCTGAGTAAAGAGCGCACATCCCTACTGAGGTATTATACCAAGTATATACCGTAGAATATGATGCTCGATAACCAACAGCAGTATTCCATAAACTGCTTGTGCTGTTGTAGAGAGCATCATTTCCATAAGCTGTGTTACAATTACCAATTGTGTTGCAAAACATCGCATCTTTACCAACAGCTGTATTGTAGTTACCTGTTGTGTTACTATATAAAGCGCCCATACTACTAGCTGTATTGTAGCTACCTGTTGAGTTACTATAAAGAGCTCTAGTCCCATAGGCTGTATTAAAACTAGCGGTTGTGTTATTGCGGAGAGATGAATACCCACTAGCTGTATTTTGTTGACCAGTTGTGTTACAGTGGAGAGATAAATAACCACTAGCAGTATTTCTCTTACCAGTTGTATTATAATACAATGCTCTACCTATAGCTACGTTATCACAACCAGTTGTGTTTTCATATAATGAATACATACCAACAGCTGTATTATTTCGACCACTTGTGTTGTTTGTGAGAGAGTAATAACCCACCGCTACATTGCTCGTTCCTGTAGTATTAGAGTTTAAAGCAAGATTGCCTAGAGCTGTATTATAAGGGGAACCAGTATTAGTAGTTCCACATAAACTACTAATACCAGTTAAATTAGAACCATCACCATAATATGCTGTTGCGCAAACATTACCGCTGACATGTAATTTTTGAGAAGGGCTTGTAGTACCTATACCTACATTACCATTAGAAGCAATAAATAACCCCATAGTCAAAGCAGTCGCAGCATTAGGCTTCGTATAAAATGCCAACCCATGTGAATTATTAGTAGAATAACCATAGCTAGAAATCATAGCTTGATCATAATTCTGAATATTTCCGCCGCTGCTTACTCCTCTGAATTTAATAGCAGTCCCACCACCCCCTAAAATGGTGCTTGAAGTATCAGCTTGAAAAATTGCAACAACATTTTGTGAGGTTGTCGAACCTCCAGAAGTTTGAACATGTAGTTTAGTGTCTGGAACAGAATCCCCTATGCCTACATTTCCAGCACAAGAAATATAAAAATCTGACTGCCCATATCTACCAGCACAAATTGAACTATCAGCATTTACCTCCAACACAGGCAAACCAGCCGCATCATTAACAGACATCAATGAACCACTAAGATCATCCACAACTTCAAACAATGTGCCATTAGTGCCATCAATTGTTAGCGCCGAACATCCTGAGGTAGAGGTGCATGCATGTAATGGTGATGTTATGTATGTGCAAGTTGTAGCACTATTACCAATAACTGTTGTGTTAGATCCACATGATACTGAGCTGACACCTATAGTAATAGTATTACTTGCAGTAGTTATATTATATCCAGCTTGAAGACCTAATGCAGTATTGCAGTAACCAGTAGTATTTTGCCATAAAGCGTATGTCCCTGATGCAGTATTGCAAGTCCCAGTAGTATTGCAAAATAAAGCTCTAAACCCTACAGCTGTGTTCATATTAGCTCCCACGGAGTAATATAAAGCATTATAACCTAGAGCTGTATTGCAACTACCAGTTGTATTACAATGTAAAGCAGCGTAACCTAAAACAGAATTTTGATTACCCGTAGTATTACTAAATAATGACCATGAACCTAAAGAACTATTCAGAATACCCGATGTATTTTTACTTAAAGCTATATAACCAAAAGCTGTGTTGCAGTAACCAGTTGTATTGCATTTTAAAGCGCACCAACCAGATGCTGTATTGGCAACACCTGTTGTGTTACACATTAAAGTTTCATTACCTATAGAAACATTACAACAACCATTACTAGCGAATTGAGAATATATACCAATAGCAGTATTAGAATTACCAGAGGATTGTAAATGTAAACTTGCCCAACCAATAGATACATTAGAACTACCTGTTGTATTAGAACAAGCAGCTCCCCACCCCAAAGCTGTGTTATATACTCCAGTAGTATTATTCTTTAAAGCTCCAAAACCATGAGCTGTATTACAACAACCTGTTGTGTTACCGTGTAAAGCGACACCCCCAATACCAGTATTTTCCCAACCAGTTGTATTGTTATACATCGCACCTGAGCCCATTGCAGTATTATTGTAACCAGTAGTATTATAAAATAAAGCTGAACTTCCGTCTGCAGTGTTATTATAACCAGTTGTGTTAGTATATAAAGCAGAATTACCAGTTGCTGTATTGTAGCTACCTGTTGTACTACTTCTTAATGCATTATAACCAGATGCAGAATTTAAATTACCTGTAGTATTAACATATAAAGCTCCATTACCAACTGCAACGTTTCTACACCCTACTGTATTTGCTTTTAAAGCTCCGTTACCTAAAGCAGTATTTTGACCTCCCGTAGAATTAGCGCACAGAGCGTCAGCCCCAAATGCAGTATTGTAACTTGCATTAGTGTTATTACGCAATGCGTGATAGCCAAAAGTGGTATTTTGAATACCAGTTGTATTACAAAGTAATGCATACCAACCACTAGCTGTATTACGACAACCTGTTGTATTGTAATAACCTGCATGATCTCCTATAGCAGTATTACTACTACCTGTAGTAGTTAGAAGTAAGGAATTCAAACCTATTGCAACGTTTCTCCCTGTAGTATTATATCTGAGAGCTTGTCCTCCAATAGCAACGCTATAACAACCTGTATTACAATATAGAGCGCAAGCACCAAAAGCTACATTCCAATTCCCGCTAACGTTATTATGCAGAGATAAATAACCAGATGCGGTATTACAATTACCTGAACTATTATTCCTTAAAGATGAATGACCTACAGCGGTATTTCTAAGACCTACTGTGTTAGCACATAAAGCATAGTTACCAGAAGCAGAATTGCAATGACCTGTAGTATTTGCATATAGAGCATGATTACCAGAAGCATGATTATGGTAACCAGTGGTATTACTAAATAATGATCTGTTACCAAACGCTTGATTACAACCACCTGTCGTTGTACAGGCGAGAGATTGTCTACCCATAGCTGTGTTATAACTCGCTGTAGTATTATTATGCAAAGTACCGTAACCAGAAGCTGTGTTATGATCCCCGGTAGTATTTAATTTTAACGCTAGACCACCAAAAGCAGTATTATAACTACCAGTACTACTACCATATGTACCACATAACGCAAATGAACCAAATGCAGTATTCCAATTACCTGTAGAAAATTGATGTAAGGCGTGATAACCACCTGCAGCATTATTACTTCCAGTAGTATTGTAATATGAAGCGTTATCTCCTATAGCTGTGTTAGTATTTCCTGTTGTAGTACTATATAAAGCATGAAATCCAACTGCTGTATTGCGACCAGTAGTACTATTAAATAAAGCACTCTTACCTATCCCAGTGCTATAAGATCCTGTTGTATTACTGTATAAAGAATAAACTCCTACTGCTGTATTACAATGGCCAGTAGTATTCAGTCTCATTGAATTAAAACCAATAGCTGTATTTTGTACACCGGTAGTATTAGCGCATAAAGCCCTGTTACCCATAGCAGTATTACAACTAGCAGTTGTGTTAGCGAAAAGAGCATAATGGCCACTTGCTGTATTGAAATGACCTGTTGTATTACTGTACAAGGAATCCCAGCCCATAGCTGTATTTTCTGAGCCAGTTGTATTATTAGCTAGGGATGAATAACCAAATGCAGAATTGTAACTTGCAGTTGTATTATTAGTCAAAGCTTGATAACCCATTCCCGTGTTATAATTACCTGAAGAATTATTCAATAAGGCATACATACCCATTGCAGAATTACGTATACCTGTAGTGTTATTTGTTAAAGATACGTAGCCAAAAGCAGAGTTACGCTCACCAGTAGTATTACTATATAATGCATCAAAACCAGATGCAGTGTTGTAACTACCTGTAGTTGTAAACTTTAAAGATCTACTACCAACTGCAGTATTTCGCTCACCTGTATTAGCACATAAAGCTTCGAATCCTAAAGCTGTATTATGAGTATTTGTTGTATTACATCTTAACGCCGAAAAACCCATCGCTGTATTATAACTTGCAGTTGTGTTACCATGTAAAGCGAGATAACCTGAAGCAGTGTTACAAGAGCCTGCAGTATTGTAATACAATGCATTGTCTCCTAAAGCTGTATTTAAGCTACCCGTTGTATTAGAAGTTGCAGATGATATACCATATGCAGTATTGCGTCCTGTAGTATTACACTTTAATGAATTATAGCCCATTGCAGTGCTATAACTTCCAGTAGTACTGTACAACGCGTAAGCACCAAATGCTGAGTTACGATTACCGGTAGCGTTACTAAACAAAGCATACATACCCAGCGCAGAGTTACAGTCGCCTATAGTATTACTTTGTAAAGCAGAGGTTCCTACAGATGTATTGTAGCAACCTGTTGTATTGCATTTAAGAGCAGCGAAACCTACTGCAACCGCATAACTAGAGTTAGTAGCATATAATGCACATGCTCCTAGTGCTGTGTTATAAGTACCCGTTTGATTACCTCTCAAACTATCAAAACCAAACGCGCTATTGGCGCCTCCAGTAGTATTGTTATACATGGCTGTACGGCCTATAGCAGTATTGTAACAACCAGTAGTCGTCAGAGCTAAAGCGTATCCACCAGATGCTGTATTAAAACCACCTGTGGTATTATTCTTTAATGAATATGCACCACTAGCTGTATTCTGACAACCTGTAGTATTTGCACATAATGAATTCCCGCCAAATGCTGCGTTCATTCCTCCGGTAGTAGAGTTTCTCAACGCATAATGACCACTTGCAGTAGAACCGTCTCCAGTGAAACTCATAAGGGCTGCGTAACCACTAGCTGTATTTCGCGTCCCTGAAACAAGGCACCTTAAAGAAAAGGTACCAATAGCTGTGTTCCTACAACTTGTATTAAGACTGCATAACGATTCATAACCAATAGCTACATTGTAAAAACTAGATGCAGAGTTATACAATGCTTTTGCACCAAAAGCAGCATTTCTGCGACCAGTGTTATTACAGCGCATCGCATGATAACCGCTGGCAGTATTCCAATACCCTGTAGTATTTTGTAGTAAAGTATAATGACCACTTGCAGTATTACCGTATCCTGTGGTATTGGTGAACAAGGCCGCTTGACCTAAAGCGTTGTTTCTAACGCCAGTGGTATTACATTGTAAAGAGCCGTTACCAATAGTAGCATTTAAAGATCCAGTAGTGTTGCCATATAGCGCGTATCTACCAACTGCTACATTGTTACAACCTGTTGTATTAAGATGTAAAGCATACGCTCCAGTTGCTGTATTATAACCACCTGTAGTATTATACCTCAGGGCCAAATAACCAGTTGCAGTATTATCACTAGCTGTAGTATTTGCAAACAATGCTGAATGACCTAAAGCAGTATTGCAACCTCCTGTAGTATTTGCATATAGAATATTTTTACCTACTGCAGTATTAGCACTACCTGTAGTGGTAGAATAACCTGAATATGATCCTATATATGTATTATCTGTTGCAGTAGTAGTTAATAAACCACCTCTAAAACCTACATATGTATTATCATAACCAGAAGTAATATTTCTTCCTGCAGTTTCTCCTATAGCAATGTTTCTATTACCTGTAAGATTATAAAATAAAGCGCAGAATCCCATTGCAAGATTAGAGACTCCAGAAGTATTGCACCACATAGCGCAAGTACCAACTGCTACATTGTTTGACCCGCTAGTGTTACAAAGTAAAGCACCATAACCAACTGCTGTATTCTGACCACCTGTTGTATTAAGGTATAACGTACTATCTCCAAGTGCTGTATTATTAGTACCAGTTGTATTGCTACATAAAGCATAAGTACCGAAAGCATGATTTCTGCCAGTTGTATTGCTACACAAAGCCTTATGACCTACAGCAGTACTATAACTACCGTTATTATTCAATAAAGCTTGAAAACCTAATGCTGTATTTAAACAACCACTAGTATTTTGCTGTAAAGCTCGATAACCTGACGCAGTGTTACAACTACCAGTTGTATTACAAGCCATAGATTCATTACCAAAGGCAGAGTTTAAAATACCTGATGTATTATTAACTAGGGTCAGGTAACCAAAAGCTGAATTACCACCGCCAGTAGAATTTTTTAAAGTATAAACACCATACGCAGAGTTATAAGTACCTGTAGCAACACAACCAGAATCAAAACCTGTAAATGTATTGTAACTGCCTGTTGTATTATTACGTAGCGCCCTATTTCCTAAGGCAGTATTGTAACAACCTGTTGTATTACAGAATAAAGCATAAACCCCGCTAGCAGTATTATTTGTACCAGTAGTATTATTTTGTAAAGACCTAAATCCTAAAGCTGTATTATCATTAGCAGTTGTATTAGCGCAAAGCGCATAAAAACCACTAGCTGTATTACTATTACCAGTTGTATTTAATCTTAATGCGTTAAATCCAGATGCAGTATTGTAACTACCTGTTGTATTGCACCATAAAGCTGCAACTCCTAATGCAGTGTTTTGAGTTCCTGTAGTATTATTTGCTAAAGTATATGAACCTGAACCTGTATTGAAAAACCCTGTTGTATTGAGCTTTAAGGACCTATACCCTGATGCTGAATTACCACAACCTGTTGTGTTACAATATAAAGTACACGCTCCTAATGCGGTATTATATCTAGCTGTAGTGTACATTAATGACCTAAGACCAACAGCTGTATTAAAATTACCCGTTGTATTATAATAAAGAGATTCCTGACCAAGGGCTGTATTACTAGATCCAGTAGTATTACATCTCATCGCTCTAAACCCAAGCCCTGAGTTTTTAGTTCCTGTAGTATTCATCTGCATAACACCGTATCCCATAGCTGTATTATAATGAGATGTGGTATTAGAGTTTAACGCCACTTGACCCATCGCTGTACTATAACTACCCGTTGTATTGTTAGCTAAAGCAGATGTACCTCCTGCAGTATTATATATACCTGTAGTATTATCTCTTAGAGATTCATAACCTATAGCGGTATTATAACAAGCAGTAGTAGCGCTACATAAAGCCTTGTAACCATGAGCTGTGTTACAATGTCCTGTAGTGGTATTGTATAAAGCGTATCTACCACTAGCAGTATTATAAGCACCACCTGAGTTATACCTCAGAGCTAAACTACCTAAAGCTGTATTTTGAAAACCTGTTGTATTAGAGCAAAGCGCAAAATCTCCAAAAGCTACATTACTATAACCGGTCGTATTATTTCTTAAAGAGTATTTACCACTTGCGGTATTATTGTCGCCTGTAGTATTGTACAACATAGAATACATACCCATAGCTGTATTTGAACTGCCTGTAGTATTAGATGCTAAAGCCCTATAACCTGAAGCTGTACCGAAATTACCCGTAGTATTAAGCCTTAAAGTACCTTGCCCTATAGCTGTATTTCTACTGCCAGAAGTGTTAACGCATAAAGCGTTAGCTCCTACTGCAGTATTAAAGCAGCCAGTTGTATTATTAGATAAAACATTCTCACCAACAGCGGTGTTAGTAGCTAGATTGCCGCCGCCAATACCGACAGATAGTGATCCTAATTTTGTGTTGCCTGTACTTAATGTTAATAAAGGTGTAGTTATATTAGCCATGTTTTTATGAAATTGTTGTTATTGTTCCCATTATTTGATAACTTAATTGCGCCGTTAATGATCCTGTGTCACTTAATTTTAATTGTATTACAAATGTGTCTGTTGTTGAATCTACTATCTGTGCCGAAACTGACCCATTGTAGGTGTTGTCTGTTTCGGAAATAATTAAACCGGGTTGACTATAGCCGTTGTCGCCGTTTTGTATGAAAAATTCTCCTACGTAAGCTATGGCGCTGTGTAAGCTCCAATTACCAGTTACAAATACTTTAACATAACATCCTGCATGATTAGGAAGTTCTATACTTAAAGCATCGGCAAAAGTGTTAGATAAGCTAAATGTTTTGCCGCCGAAGTAATTTCCAGCACTTCCAGTTCCAACATGTAAAGGGGCTTTAGGGCTTGTAGTACCTATACCTACATTGCCGTCGTTCTCAATGAACATTCTTATAGTTTGTGATGCAATATTTGTAGTACTTGATCTAAATATAATACCAGAATAACCAGATATATTTGTTTGGCCGCTACTAAAGAATAATCCAGCGCTGTCATTTGCAGACCCGTTATAAAGTTTATAATTGTCAGTTAGACTTATATTCCCATTAACTACTGACAATTTATCCCCCGGACTTGTAGTACCTATACCAAAATTTCCGTTATTTATTATTCTGGCTCTTTCAGCTAAAGTATTACCATCATCTCTTGTGCCGAAAACTAAATCGCCGCCATATCCATAAGTACCGGTTCTACCTTCTGTTTTAATAAAAGCTCTAACATTCCAACCAACTGTAT
>Ga0208644_1001367_pt1 | contig 20455 bp, 29 predicted proteins | sample VirMetDEL_Nov_18_FD_184517 | JGI IMG/M metagenome (GOLD analysis project Ga0208644, IMG submission 184517) | Aqueous microbial communities from the Delaware River and Bay under freshwater to marine salinity gradient to study organic matter... | ecosystem: Environmental > Aquatic > Marine >...
ATTTGTATCTATTCTTTGCCATGTATGCGGGACGCTCACTGGTGTATAACAAGCGCTCGCCGGTACTGATACCTCTGGCAACCTGCTTGTTAAACCCAATGTCGTCTTTCTTTACGAGCGTCTTGTAGTTCGCAAAGAATACAGCGTCACACCACTCGCGGATCAAAGCATTTGACCGCTCCTGTAGTTTCGGCTGGTAACGGTCATACGGCTCTGTCTCTGGCGAGTCAAAGCGTTTGATCGTTGTATGCGCGATTAGAATAATAGCCATGCCTTTATCGTTACGCAGAGCGTTAAGGCCACCTAATAAATCACGCCACATCTCGGCGGCAATAACCGCGCCTTTCCCATACGCCAAATCTTTAGCGTCATGCGTAGACTCGACTTGTCGCCAGATCATGTTCTCGCACCAATCTAAACTGTCTAAAACAGCGGTGCCGTATTTGTGATCTTCTTTATAGAGACTGGCTACGGCATCCATTACGTCAGAGAACTTTTCCACTAATGGAAAGTGATCGACCTTTAGATTGCCTAGCCCATCCTCAGTAGGAATAAAAATAGGCTTTGGCGCGCCAGCGGCAAAGGTTGTTTTACCAATCCCCTCCACACCGTAGAGCATAACCCTCGGTGCGCCGCTTAATGAATTTTTCTGGATGCTTTTTAAATTGAAAGACATCGTTTGCTCCGTTGCTTGTTGTTAAGGCGGATGAGGCTACTACCACTGTTGCCACAAAGTCAACACCATTTTTGACATCTTTTTGGTTGATAGGTTTTGAGTGTTCATGTAGTTATAACGCCCCTCAAAAATGAAGGTGAGCGAAAATGAACCACAAATTTAAAAGGAAGGTAACAGATAACGGCAAAAACCGTATTGTTTGTTGGTTCTCTTGCGGCGCTGCTTCAGCGGTAGCTACCAAACTGGCGTTGCGTGAATATGACCGCTCTCGTATTTATATTTGCTACACCGATCCAGGCAGCGAGCATCCTGACAACTTACGGTTTCTGAAAGACTGCGAAAATTGGTTTGATCACCCAGTTACAATTTTAAAAAACGATAAATACGATGACACATGGGCAGTTTGGGAGGATCGGAAGTATGTTGCTGGAATAAGTGGCGCACCTTGTACGGTTGAGTTGAAGAAGTCTGTACGGCAAAGGTTTGAGCAATTTGATGACATTCAAGTGTTTGGATACACCCAGGAGGAATTACACCGGGCAGAACGGTTCAGAGAACAGAACCAAGAAGTAATGCTTGATACGCCACTAATTCGCCACGGTTTAGGCAAGGGTGATTGCTTGGCTATGGTTGAGAAAGCCGGAATTAAACTTCCCGTGGTTTACGAGTATATGGACCATGCTAACTGCATACCTTGTAGCAAAGCATCGGGGGTAGCCTATTGGCAACGCATTAAGAAGCACCATCCCTTAGAATTTGAACGCTACGCTGAATTGTGTGATCGGCTAGGCGTAAAGCAGATTAAAGTGAAGGGCGAACGTAAATCTCTCCGCGAATTACCTGAGGATGAATATCCGTGGGAACCAGAACCAATCGAATGTTCTTTGATGTGCCAGATTGCGGAGAATGAAGAATAAGGCAACCCGAAACAGATACAATCAGGCGCTATGAAAAGGAGATCATTGTGTATATCAAACACAAAAAAGAACCGGCGTACTCAATCGTTAATAAGATTGGTGGGGTTCGCGCAACGGCTCGCGTACTAGACATAGCGCCTAGCGCGGTAACGCGATGGCTAAGTCACAGCGGTGTTATACCGCAACGGCATTTTGGCGCGATACTGGATCACGCAAAAAAGCAAAGGCTGAATATAAAGATTGATGATCTATTAACGCTGTAGGTGAGACATGAACAACGCTAGTTTTTTAGAGTCTCTCAGCGGCGAAATTGTTGACGGTCAATATCTCTGGGTTAATGCGTTCGCAACCAGCCCTGATAACGCACAGTGGTCGGGTCGATCCTACCAACACAAGACGGCGCAGCAGATTTTAATAAATGAAGCAGCCGATCAGAACACATATTTTTGCCCGGCATTGCTTTCTGGCTTAGACGATAGCGGGTCGTTTAAACGCAGCAAGGCACACTTTACAAAACTGCTTGCGCTGGTAGCTGATGATGCAGACCCGGATGATGTGGTTGGCAGTCTAAGCTGGCTGATCGAGACAAGCGAAAACAATTATCAAATGGGCATCTTGGTTGATTTGGATGACCCGGACGCAGCAGACGCGCAGACAGTAGACGCGGTGATGCAAGCAATGGCAGACGCATCGTTGATCAAGGCCGACAAATCCGGCAACAACGCGGTGCGCTACCTGAGACTGCCAAATGGCGTTAATACTAAACTCCGAGCTAACAACTGGTCAGTGCGCGTGAGGTCAATGGATCTACAATCGCGCTACTCCTTGGCTGATGCTTGCGCGGCTTTTGGATTAGACCTAGAGCAGATCAAGCAATACAGCACTGTCGTTGACTCTGACGCTGCAAAAATATCTGGCGCGGATCATGCCTCATTGATTGCGGCGCTTGCTGCTGACGTACCAAAAGATCGCAGTTACCACGACCCGCTATTGAAACTAAGCTCCAAACTGGTCAAAGCCGGAACCAGTGGCGGCGCTGTAGTTGAGCATTTGCGCGGCCTAATGCTTGCGGTGCGTCCTACTGATCCGCATGAATATCAACGCTGGGAAGAACGCTACAACGAAATACCGCGCATGGTATCTGGCGCAGAACGGTATCGACAACCAATCATTGATATGCCGGTCATTGACGGGGAAGCTGACGGTAGCTTGCTCGTTGACATTAATGAGCTAGAGCGAATCAGCGGCAATATACGTTGGCTGGTGAAGGGTTTAGTCCCGGCTGATGCAATGGGTATGCTGTTCGGCGCAAGCGGCGCGTTTAAAAGTTTTATTGCGCTAGACTTTGGTTTGCATGTCGCGCACGGATTGAACTGGTGCAACCGCAAAACAACGCAAGGCAATGTTGTCTACGTTGCAGCAGAAGGCGGCGCTGGTGTGTATCGGCGTATTAAAGCATGGCATGAAAAGCGCGGCTTGGGGATTACTGACAATTTTAGCATTTGCATCACGCCACTTCTTTTGACGGTAGAGGATGAAATTGACAGGCTTGCCCAGGCTATTGCCGCACTGCCGGAACCGCCATCGCTTGTTGTCATTGACACGCTATCGCAGACATTTAGCGGCGACGAGAATAGCAGCACAGACATCGCCGACTACATAAGGAGCATGAACACAAAACTCCGCGCTCAATACGGGTGTAGCGTTTTGATTTTGCATCACACCGGACACTCTGCCAGTGAACGTCCACGGGGTAGTAGTGCAATCACGGCTAACCTGGACTTTCTTCTTGGCTGCTACCGTCCTGACAAGGATTCTCTGTCTGCACAACTCGAAGTGTTTAAACAGAAGGATGGTGACAAGCTAGACACACAATGGTTTACGTTAGAATCAAAAGAGATCGGCGTGGACGATGACGGTGAAAAAATACAAAGCCTAGTGGCAAGCTGGAACGATCTCGTTGCCAATCTTAAACATAACGCAGCAATGCTGAATCAAAATGAGCGCGATGTATTAGACGCAATTCCTGTTGCTGGCACTGCGACAGAACAAGAGATGCAAGACGCTTTGATGCACAGGTATGAGAATCAGGCGACTAGATACAAGACGCTACAGCGTGCAATTAAGAAGCTCTACAATGAAAAGAACTTAATTATTCCGGTTGGTAAGAGGATTTGGAGGAGGGCTTAGAGTCAGGTAAGAATGGCTCAAGCCCTTCCTCAATTCGCATAGCGTCAACAAAGCGCACAAAATCCCGGCGCTTCATCTTGTCAATTTTGCCGGTATCCAGGTCGCGCACATAATAGCTGTTATGGATAAACCATGACAGTTTGCCCCTGGATTTTAACCAGTCGGACACGTTAAACCAAGAATCACTTGGAAGAAATTTTCTCGGCTTCATCTTGTGCAGCTTTGATCTTGTTTTTAAGTGTGCGCTTGGCGCGTATGGCTTTGTAGTATTCGCTATCGCCTCGACGCTTCGAGTCTCCGCGTCCGGCACTTCCGCCTTTGGTTCCTAGCCAGGACATATAACGCTTAATTTCCTGCTGTACTCCAGGCGGGAACTGATCGCTCCATTTCTTTTCAGTCATTTTTTTCCTCTTTTAGTTCGTAGCCAATCGCCGTGTATGCCGCTTTATCAACCCATGAGTCATCATGCGTGGTAGTTTTCAAAAGGCGGCATGTCTTTTGCCAATCGTTCATCAGTGCAACGTGCGCTGGCGTGATGCACCCGTCTTTCTCAATCGCACGCTTGGCGATGACGGTCCAGCCTTTTGCAATGTCTGACAGGTTTTCTTTTGGGCTTCCGTAATCTTTCTGCCGGGCACCCCGCATAACCTTTAATGCTGTTTCAAATATATGCGTCATAGCGTTTTGCAAACCACTTTGCCACCAGTGTACGGATCAAGGCGCATGGCAATCTCGACGGCTTCGGTGGGCGTGGCTCCGGCCAGCATGGCAGCTACCGCAAACGTGCCGCCTGTGCCGCACGCGGCAGGCTTGCCGATAGCTACCCGGTACATATTCTTAGTAACGTGGTAAACGCCCTGCCTTGTGGCGTGGATGGCTTCAAAATCTGCGTCTTTGTCAAAGGCTGGCTTGCTGTCCTTTTTTGATCCGTTGTGCAACCACTCTAAATACTGCCTTGCCTCCGAGTAATCGCCAGCGATACCAACAAGCTCGCCTCGGATGCGAAAAATCTTTGCGCTCTCAACTTGGTCGATATACTCGCCAACTTGTAGGGTGTCTGCCGCCATCTGCTTTCCGTCTGTCGCAATCGTCGTCACTTATACAACTCGTTTAAACGCGCCATTGAGACAAAATTGTAATCGCGCACGCAGCCATGCTGAATCGTCATATCCGCAATGCCATAGCTCCAGCCTGTCGATGAGTGTAGAGCGTAAGGCTCTATATAACCGTCTGGAAGGGCGCAGCCCACGTTGATTATTTGGATTTCCCGGCTGTTGCCAATCTTTGACGCTTTGTGTTTGCGGTCAACGTGGGAGTGACCGCACACTAGGTCGTGTAAGCAGTCGTTTGCAATCTGTTGCTCTGCCGTCTTGCCGCCGTATGGCTTCCCCATGCGGTTAAGTGGCACATGGACAAACCCCACACCGCCTATGAAATGCACTTGGCCAAATTGCGAGTACGTCCATTTATACCGGTCAAACAGCCTGAGAAGCTGGAATTGAAGCTGCCCAAACACTTCTGGGTTATTCTGCTCAAATTTGAACAAACGCTGTTCATGGTTTCCTAGCGTGATGTGCTTCTCTGCGCCGCCGCAATCGAGCAACTCCAACGCTCTGGCCAGTGACGACATATCTTGCTCAAATGTCGGCTTAAATTTACCGTCATAGCTCGCGTTGGGCGTGTGGTAAGATAAACTATCTAGCGTGGCTAGATCGCCGATTTGGATCACACAGTCTGGCTTTTCTTTTTTGATGTACTGACCAATGCGTTTAAACCGGCTCTGGTCTGGTATTGCGGGGCCGTCGTGCGCGTCCCCAATCACCACCACCCTGGTTTTCTCTGACCGGCGCATGTGATTATCTGACCGCAACGTAAATTTCGGGCGCGTTGCTTTGGATAGCGCGGCGCGTAGGTTTTCGTTTTCTTTCTTTAAGGTGTTGATAACGTCGTATAGCTCACGATCTTCTTGCGCCACATCAATACCCTCGCCAGGGGTAAGGTTTTGAATCAAAGCGCTGCGATACCGGCTATCAAAAGTCCCGCGATTCATCTTTAGCTGCTTTGCAGCTTCTGTAACGGAACCGTGTTCTGCTACTGCGTCCACGGCTTGTTGCAATAGCTCAATCGGTAGTCGGGAAGTCGCCATGTTTAAACGCCGCGCTGTTAAAGGGTCCGAGCTACCCGTGACGCACGCTCGGAAGTGCGAGGGATCAGGTCACAGGCTACCTTTCATGCGTCGGCCACGTCTGGCGAGCATGGAAAAACGCCAATTTGCTGCTCTGCTAACGCGATTTTCAGGAAGTGGATTTGCTCGTTTAAACGAGCCTCGGTTTCACGCGCCTGCCTCAATGCGTTGACTAGGCGGCGGTGACTGTCGCGTAAATCATTGTAAGACACTGTTACGTCACTGGTTTCCATAACGCAAGCATGTACTGTTAGACTTAAAAAGTCAAGATTTGGTGGTTTTTGGCTTGAAAAGTGGCGCATCTTTGCCACACCTTCCATCGTCAAGCCTAGCCTCGCGGGTGGAGATTACGTCGTGATCTGGCGCGTGGCACTCACCCTCCGAGTGTTGCGGCCAATGGCTGTAAGCGCAGTGGAGGCAGAGTTTCTTAGGTTCAAACATCGGCGCGGCCCATCGCATCTTCTGCGCCTCTCAAGGCTGATCCTACCGTGTCGTCAAGCAGATCACCAAGCTGGAGTCCGTAGTCCTCCAAGGCGTCAAGCGTTGCGTCATAATGAGCGCGGGTCTGGCGCTGTGCTTTTATCGTGCAAATTAGCGCCTCGGTCAGACCGCGCACACGCTCTAGCGCGGCCATATCAGCCGTGAGGCGGTGAAAGTCCGGCTGATGGTCTGGGTCGCAGTCGTCGTAGTGATACGGTCGAAAGAAAATAGGGTCTTTCATTTTTGCTCACCTTTTTCTGGTCTTAATGATGCCGCGCAATCGTAACAGCCAACAATATAGCCGCGTTTAAACAGTGCCTTTGCGCCTTTGGCTAGGTAGCGCTGGCAGCCTTTGCAGGTGCCAGCGTATCGCAGGAATATGACTCGGGCTTGCTGCATGGTCTAGCCGCCTAGCAAGAGCAAAAAAGCGACCATGCACGCCCAAACAACCGGGCCAGCGGCAACGCCAGCGAGAAAGCATTTTGTGATTGGGGACAGGTTTTTCATCGTTTGATCCTTTGTTCTGGTTACTGGTAGAAACTAGACTAGCCGGTTGGGTTATGCAAGCGTTTCTTTTACCTTAACATTCGGGACAGATTACGTTGTCCGAAAAGGCTGTTTCGGACAGCCCATTTGTCCGGATTTGTTGCGAATGGTTCTCACGTTTGTCCTGGTTTGTCTTTTTTGTGTCCGGATTGATTGGCGGTTTTGCGCGGTTTAAACGCTCTGCTTGGGCTGTTTTGTCCGAGTTTGTCCGAGGTAGTTTTAAGGCGACACTATCTCGGACAATCTCTCCCCCCCCCATAGGGGGGGAGAGTGTCCGGGTGTCCGTTTTAAGGGCCGAAGGCATTTGGCGCAAAAGCGCCCCCCGTTGCCCCCGGCCATTTGGCCGGAGGCACTAGGCTGGGACCTTACTTATCAAGCAGCGTCGGAAAGATCTTCGAGCGTGTCGTGAGCCATGCTGGCCCACAGCTCGACGGCAACTGATAGGTAGAAAACCGCAATGCCGGACCAGGACGAGTCGGCGGGAATTTGTGGCAATTCGCCGTGGGCGTCCTCTATGTATTGCGTCACTTCGTCGCCATGCTCGGCCATGACTTCAACAGCGTTAGAATATGTGACGGCTGGCATGTATGCGCCGGAAGCGCAGCCGCCCTCGCAGATTGAGGCAACGTCGTAAGGCGTGATGTCTTGCTCAATCCATGCGGGAATTGTGATGTCTGTGTCGAGTTCAGCGATCGGGGTTTCGTTGTTCCATAAGTCCATGGTTTTGTTTCCTTGTTTGCGTGGTTTGTAGTGTTGGCATTCTCTATCTTTGCAGCCAGTCAGATGCCGCATGCAAAGCGTGCGCTTGGCAGTCGGCGGCTGTGTTTAATTTGGCCTCGCCAAAAATGTCGCTTTTTGGCACGCCGTCATTCCAGCGCGCAAACATTCTCACTTTATAACGGCGCTTTGATTGGCCCGGCAAATTCTCGCGAATACCGACAAGCTCGTAATTAACACCGTTTTTGGTCACATTGTGCGAAAAAATTTGCATCACTCACCCCGCGCCTTGGCTATAGCGCCGCGCAGGGCGTCAAGCGCCTGCAAATGTTCTGTTTCGGCGTCGTCCTCTGCCCAGAAAACCTTGGCAATCGGCCCTAGCCACTGCTCGAGTTTTTCCGCGGCCTCCAGCAATTCGGGCGCTGCTGCAATGAGGCGGGCGTCGGCGCTGTTCTTTGGAACTTGGCAAATTTGCTCGCCTTTCGCGCCCTTAACATTTACCAGAGTGCGGGCCGTCAATAATGACCAAGGCCCCGGCGTGTGTGTCTGTGTAATCATTGTCTACCTCTTTGTTATGGTGTTGGCACCCTTTAGGCCCGGCCTGTTTCCAGGGCCGGGCTGTCAGGGTGTGGGGTGTGCTTGGGCTAGGCTATCTCGATGGTTCCGCCACAACCGCAAGTTGGAAGTCCGGCGCGCTCTATTGCAGAGCGGGATGCCCTGGCAACAAAACCGCAAGATTGGCACTCCATCTTGATCATGCGAGTTGATTGCTTTTTGGTTGGGACGCTTGGATTAAGTGCAGCGCCGGGAAACTGGCCGATCTCAGCAATTATGGCGTTTAAACGCTCTTTGAGTGAATCAGTGGCAACCGTAGAAGTCATTTTTCCGGTTAGGCCAACCGCAACGGCGACCCGGCGGAACTCTTTGCCGTGGTTCATGTATCCGCAGGCGTGGACTAATTCGTGAACTAAAACCGCGAGTATATCTTCTTGTGTTTGAACGTGCGGCGCTATGAATATCTCACAAGTGCCGTCATTGCTAACGTCTTTATGCCATGCCGCGCCTAAAGCCTTTAGGCCGCTACGTGAGCCGGTAAAACCGATTGATATGCGTGGGGTCCCGAAGTCCTCGCCGACGGCGTTGAAGTCGGCTCGTAGTGCTTCCGCCGCGTTGTTGAGCCATTCTTCTCTAGTCATGTGTTTTTCCTCGTTTGCGTTGTTGTTACGATGCACATAATACAGAACCCGGTTGCCTTGTAAAGGTCTGCTCGGTGGCCGCTTGCGTTTTTTTCAAAAATCCTTATTCTACTGTGACATATGAGCAACACAAGCGACAACGACGGTGGGCGGCATAGCCCGCCCCCGCCCCGGCCAGCTGTATTCGACGCCAAACCAGTTCAGTTGGAGAAAACACGCCAGCGCATGGGTTCGGCTCGCACGCTCAGGCGTGCCCTGATGAGCGCCGCGGAGGAGGTAGGCGGTGACGAGGGGCTGAAGGGGTATCTCAAGTTCCTAGCGAGCAGCGATCAGGCCAGCGACCGCGCCGCGTTCGTTAGTTTGCTGTCAAAACTATTACCCCGAGCTGTGGCAGTGCAAGCCGAGGTCAGCACTGGCGTGAACGTGGTTCTACCATGGCTGCAGGAACAGCGTAGCGTAGATGCCACACCGGCGGGCGGGGTGGTTATTGACCAACCCGTTGAAAACATTAGCGAAAACGATGACGTTTAAACGCTATGGCAAACATGCAACAACAACTGTGACAAATATGCCACACTTATGGGGGTGGGGGTAGTGACTCGAAACCTTAGGCCCACCCCCCATCGACCGGGTAGGGGGGGTACTATTATTATTATATGCCCCTCTCAGCCAGCATGAGAAAAAAGGAAATGTTCACCTAAAATGGACATTAACGAGTACAGACCCAGAGAAGCCTTTGCGCCGCTGCACGCTAGAAAGCAGCGTTGGGCGGTCATGGTGGCGCATAGACGCGCAGGAAAGACTGTGGCGATGTGCGTTGACATGCTGGTTAGCGCCTTGCGCTGCTCGCACCCCAAACCGCAGTTCGCCTACCTAGCGCCGTATCGAGATCAAGCCAAGAAGGTTGCGTGGACATACTTAAAGGACTTGTCAAAGCCTGTCTGGGCCAAGAAGCCCAACGAGTCAGAGCTAATCATTACGATTAAGAACGCCTACGGCGGCGAGAGCCGCCTGTACGTTGGCGGGGCTGACCACCCGGACAGTTATCGCGGGATGTACTTTGACGGTGTTGTTCTCGATGAGGTTGGTCAGATAAGGCCGAGCGCATGGTACTCTGTTTTGCGTCCGAGCCTGTCTGACAGGCTTGGTTGGGCTATATTTGCTGGAACACCGGCTGGGAAAAATTTTTTTTGGCAAATTAGGGAAGAAGCAAGGCTAAACCCTGAAACGTATTTGCTGATGGAGTTACCGGCAAGCAAGACAAACATTTTGCATCCTGACGAGCTACGCGATGCAAGGGCGCAGATGACGGAAGAAGCGTACTTAACGGAGTACGAGATTAGCTTTGACGCTGCTATCCCTGGCGCATACTACGCAAAATACATAACTGATAGCTACGGCGAGGGGCGCGTAGGTAAGTTTTACGCTGATGACGCGCTTGAGGTGGATGTAGTCGCTGACCTTGGTTACACCGATTCTTGCAGTTGGTGGGCTTGGCAGACCCTACCTGACGGCTACAAGATAATTGACTTTTACGAGGCAGACGGACAACCTATAAGCCATTACATTGATTGGGTTAAGGACCGGCCATATAAGGTCGGCACAGTCTACCTACCGCATGATGCCAGGGCAAAGAGTTTGCAAACTGGCAAGAGCATTATGGAGCAGTTCCTAGCTTCTGGTATTACGCCCAAGATTGTACCAAGCATGGGATTGCAGGATGGCATTGAGGCGGCGCGTATGGTGCTGCCTAAATGCTATTTTAACGAAGAAACGACATATGAGGGCATTGAGCATTTACGCTCTTATATGCGGGAGTGGGACGAACGCACCCAGATGTTTAGAAACAAGCCGCGTCACGACCAGCACAGTCACGCGGCTGACGCTTTTAGGTACCTTGCTCTTTCTGCTAGACCTATTGGTGGCGGCAAGAAAACCAGTTCAGAAGGGCTAAAACAGTTAAAAACCAACGCGATGTATGAGTTCACGCTAGACGGAATTTGGGACTGCCAGCCTTCACACTCAACAAGAGTCGGATAATGGAACAAACTAGCACGATTAAGAGCATGAATGACTTTTCCGACACGCCGCAAGGTATGGCGCAGCGTTGGTCAAGTGAGATTGAGGCTTCTAAGAAGGAGCTAGAGCGGTTTCAGGAGGATGGGGACAAAATCACGCGCAGATACTTAGATAAGCGTGATGAATGGGGAAAAGAAGAAAGTAGGGTAAACCTGTTTTGGTCGAGCATGAAGGTTTTGCTGTCCTTGCTTTACGCAAGGCCACCAAAAGCTAGTGTTGCGCGATCTTTTCTTGATTCGGCTGACGACGAGGCGCGTGTTGCTGGCATTATTGTGCAGCGTATTCTTAACCGTAGCTTCGATGACAACGTATCTAACTGGGATTCTGCTCTCAGACAGTGCATTGAGGACTGGCTGGTGGTTGGCATGGGACAAGCATGGTTAAGATATGCTGTAGAAACTGAAGAAAGTGTCTTACCGGCTGAAATAGACCCTATGACGGGCGAAGAATTGGTTGCTGAACAGGTTGTTGAGCGAATAATCGACGAAACAGCGCCGATTGACTACATTTACTGGAAAGATTTTTTCTATTCTCCGGCGCGTGTTTGGGAAGAAGTAAGGTGGGTGGCGCGTCGGGTCTATATGACGCGGGATCAGCTTATAAAGCGTTTTGGCGAAGAAATTGGCAAGGTTGTGCCGTTGTTTTCGTCTACACCGAAGGATGTAAACGCGCAAACACCCAAGCATGACCCGTGGGCGCGTGGTGAAGTCTTTGAAGTCTGGTGCAAAGAGGACAAAAAGGTTTATTGGTACGCCAAGGGCTGCGAAGTTATCCTTGATGTTAAGGATGACCCATTAGAGCTTGATGACTTTTTCCCGTGTCCGAAGCCTTTGGCTGCAAATCTTACAAGCAGCAACTTTATGCCGCGTGCTGACTACATTTTTGCACAGGATCAATTCCAAGAGCTTGACGAGATTAATACGCGCATAACTTGGTTGACGCGAGCGGCTAAAGTCATTGGTCTTTACGACAAGAACAACGATGGCATCCAGCGCATGTTTAACCAAGCTGCTGAAAACCAGCTTATTCCGGTTGATAACTGGGCTATGTTTGCCGAAAGCGGTGGCATTAAGGGTAAAGTTGACTGGGTTCCCATCGACCAAGTTGTAAACGCGATAAATCAGTTGCGCATCTACCGGCAAGACAAAACGGTGCAGATTTACGAAGTATTAGGTATTTCTGATGTTATGCGCGGTAGCAGCAAAGCCTCTGAAACGGCTACGGCACAACAGATTAAAGCGCAATTTGGCTCTACTCGCATACAGTTGAGCCAGTTCTACATAGCTGAGTGGATTACAAGCCTTCTGCGTATTAAAGCTGAGATTATTAGCAAGCATTGGCAACCGGAAACGATTGCTATGCGTTCTAACATTATGCGTACACCTGACGCTCAATTTGCTGCACCGGCTATCCAGCTTGTTAAGGATGAGCGCCTAGCAGAGTACAGAATTAGCGTAGAAGCTGACTCTTTGGCTGCAATGGATTGGGCGCAAGAGCGTGATAGTGCGGTTCAGTTTATGCAGGGCATGGGTGCTTTTGTGGCGCAGATTGGTCCTATGATCCAGGTAGTTCCTGGCTCGTCGCCTTACTTCTTGAAACTGCTGCAATGGGCTGTTTCTAAATTTAAGGTTTCGTCAGAGATTGAAAGCGTGCTGGATCAGGCTCTTGCACAGTTGCAAGCTAATCCGCCGCAACCGCCGCAACCGTCTGCTCAAGATCAAGCAGAGACAGCGGCAGAGTTGGCAAAAGCCAAGGAAAGAGAGGCAAACACAATGGAAACCCAGGTCGATACCCAGACTAAGGTGTTTCAGCTAAATCAGATGGCTAAAAACGCTATGCAACCGAACCCTAACTTGCCGCCTATCGTTGGATGAGTAAGTACGGCGCAAGAATAGACGCTTTGAGAAAAGAGTACGGTGGTTTTAACAAGCCAAAACGTACTCCATCTCACGACAGTAAATCTCACGCTGTTTTAGCTAAACAAGGCGAAAAAATACGTCTAATACGGTTTGGACAGCAGGGAGTAAGTGGGTCTCCGCGAAAAGAAGGCGAAACAGAAGCGAGTAAGAATAGGCGTAAATCATTTAAAGCGCGTCATGCGAAAAACATTTCAAAAGGCCCAATGTCTGCTGCTTATTGGGCAGATAAGGTCAAATGGTAAGGAGAAAGACAATGCCAATGCCTAAAATGCAAATTTACGCTGAAATCTTACGTCAACTAGGGGAAATCCCTAACGACTATGACGACGATATGATGGCAGAAGAAGAAGCCATGGCAGAAGGCGCAGAGGTAGAAGAAGAAATGTTGCCAGAAGAAGTTATTTTAGCGGAAAACCCAGAATACGAATCTCTCACCAAGGGCAAGAAAAAAGAAAGATAAACCGATGCCTGACAACCGCCCGTATGTAAACATTTCACAAGATGAAGAACGTGATCCCAGCCGGTTTCATCCCAAACTATCTATTGGATATAATTCTAAAAAAGGTTGGGGTGGAAAATTTGAAGGATCAGAAAATAAGCAAGCCATTTCTGGTTATATGCCGTTATCTGTTGGTGAACTTAATGCCAACGTTACAAGAAACAGAGGTTCTAATACTGCCCGCGTTGGTTACAGAGTAAAAATAGCTGATTTGGTAAACGCTTTGAGAAGAAGATAAACCAATCAACAGGGAATCAAAACAGTCAATGCAAGCGCAAGCATTAAGGCAAAAAAAATGAAAAGAACCTACCGCTACGATAAAAAACTAGACAAACTCGTTGAAATAACAAGGCAAAAACAAGGTCCAGCCGAGAAGAAAATATTTGTTTCTGACGCTCACTATGATGGCTTAGTGGCGACTGACGGAACAGATATAAGCACAAGAAAAAAACACCGCGAATACATGAAGCGGAATAACCTTACCACAATGGATGACTTTACTAATACTTGGGCGGAAGCCAAGAAAAGCCGTGAACACTATATGCAAAACGGTGGAACCTTCCGCAAAGAAGATATTGCTAGGGCTATCCATAAAATAGAAAGCAGATAAAAATGGATGAAGAACCTACCACATTAGAACAACCCAGTTCTTTACGAGAAGCGATTGAGTCGGCAGTAGAGAAAGAAGAAATTGTCGATGAGCCGGTACAGCAAGAAGTAGAGTCCGAGCCGCTTGAGTCGCCAGAGCCGCTTGCCTCTGAGCCTGTCGAGGCAGAGCCAGAAGCGTCCCAAGATCAACCTGACGTTGATTTAACGGCTGAAACAAGCCCCAAAGAAGGCATACGCCCAGGGCCAAAGGCAGAGCCAAAGAAGCAAGAAAAAGCGCCTGTTTCTTGGCGGCCTGATGTCAGGGAACATTGGGCAAAGCTACCAGATAGCGTTAAGAAAGAGGTGCAGCGTAGAGAACGCGAGGTACAGCAAACTCTCAAAGAAACGTCTAGCGCCCGTAAATATGCCGAGGCTGTCGAAAAGGTGCTTGAGCCATATCAGGTCTTTATTAAGGCTGAAAACAGCAATTCTTTACAAGCCATTGATAATGTTATGGCTACTGCTGCCAAGCTACGCACTGGCACAGGGCCAGAAATTGCACAGCTTGTTTCTGGTATCGTAAAGCAATTTGGTGTTGGCCGGTTTGGGCAGGATTTCATTGCACAATTAGATGCCGCGTTAGTTGGTGAAATACCTCAAAATCACGACCAAAGTACTCAGTTGCAGCAAGCCATACAGCAGCAACTTCAGCCTGTTCACAACTTTATGAACGAGTTTCAACAAGCCAAGCAGAACCAAACTCAACAAATTCGCATGGAGGCTCAAAGCGAAGTTCAGAACTTTATTGAAAATGCTGAGTTTGCGGAAGATGTACGCGAAGAAATGGCTGATTTGATGGAAGTGGCCGAAAGGCGTGGCAGAGAGCTTTCCCTGGAGGACGCTTACCGCCAAGCCTGTCTTGCAAACCCAAAAGTAAGGTCTGTGCTTCAAAAGCGACAACAAGCTAAAGGTGCACAACAAACCACTGGGGCGGCGCAAAAAGCAAAAGCCGCGGCGGTAAGTGTTTCTGGCGCTCCGGCCTTGGCATCGCCAAACAACCCAGGTGCGGTAGATATTCGATCAGCGATTGAGGCTGCTATTGCAAGCAACTCACGCTGATGCTATTGTTGCAAAAGTGCAACGCTTTTTAAGGCAAAGCCACTCTGTTAGAGACTGATGCCGTTGAGCAAGCACTTTTGTAATTAAGGTATGCAGCGACAAGCGTAAAGAAGGCTGTGCCTCATCTTTGCGTTTTTCGGCGCTAATGCCACCCTTGTACGGCCATTCAAGGGACATGACGAGCCACCAGTTCGGCTGCATGAACAGGTGAAAACATAGCTCTGCAAACTGCGGAGCCTAACGTCATGGAGAAAAACAATGGCTTTTGCCAATACGTCCGTTACGGACATTATTGCAACAACTATCCAGTCTCGCACAAAACAGATTGCAGACAACGTAACCAAGAACAACGCTTTGCTTGCTCGTCTTAACGAGCGTGGAAACGTCAAGCCTTTTGGTGGTGGTAACGTAATTCTGCAAGAGCTTTCGTTTGCGGAAAACGGTAACGCTGGTTTCTATAGCGGCTATGATTTGCTGCCAGTAGCTACCGCTGATGTAATCAGTGCTTCTGAGTTCAACATTAAGCAGCTTGCTTGCCCAGTCGTCATGTCTGGCTTGGAAATGCTCCAGAACTCAAGCCAAGAACAGTTTATTGACTTGCTCGAAGCGCGTTTAAACGTCGCAGAAAGCACAATGGCTAACAAACTTGCCGAATCTGTCTACTCAGACGGTACTGGCTCCAGCGGTAAAGAAGTAACCGGCCTAAATGCTGCTGTTCCTGCTGACCCGACAACTGGAACGTATGGTGGCATTGATCGTGCTACTTACACGTTCTGGCGCTCTGGTCTGTATGACTTCAGCACCGAAGGTGTGACTGCTTCTGCCACAACCATCCAGGCGGCTCTTAATAGCCTCTGGGGAAGCCTTGTAAGGGGTGCAGATCGCCCTGACTTGGTGGTTTTGGATAACACCTACTGGACGTACTACATGGGTTCTCTACAGGCCCAGCAGCGCTTTACAGACGCAAGCACAGGAAACCTTGGCTTCCCAACTCTGAAGTTCATGGACTCTGACGTTGTGCTTGACGGTGGTATTGGCGGTTACTGTCCGTCTGCTACTGGCTTCATGCTGAATACGAAGTACCTTTTCCTTCGTCCTCACCGTGATCGCAACATGGTAGCGTTGTCTCCGAAAGCACGTTACGCGATCAACCAAGACGCTGAAGTGCAGATTCTTGGATGGGCTGGCAACCTGACTTGTTCGGGCGCTCAGTTCCAGGGCCGCATCCAAGCCTAATTGACCTTGTGGTAGGGTCTGCCTTGCCTCCGAGCGGTAGGGTAGACCCTCCCGCTTGGAGGTCTTTTTTAGAAAGAGGTAATCAGAGATGGCCGTAACTTATGGCGCAGCAGTATCGGCAACTTACCCGGCTGTTGTTGACACAAACGCAAGTCAAGACACTGGCGCATCAGTAGAAGGCATCGGTCAAAGCGGTGCAGATGAAGCCAGCATTAGTGGTTCACGTATCGGCGGCGCTGCTGGCACAGACTTTAAGATCGAACATGGAGATGGCGTCGGAGTTTAGTTATCTACGACACCCCCGGCAAAAAGCCGGGGGTGTTTCTCTTAAAAAGGAATTAAAAAATGAATACCCCTACCGCAGAAAATACAGATTGGTCGTCAGTAGCAGCCGCGCCTGGATTAGACGAAGCCAGATTTGCTAACGACGATAAATTGTTTGTTGAGTTCTTTAGAAAACCCGCTTTACAGGCTGGAGAAAGCCGAGAAAAAGGCAGGGCCATTTACAAAGAAATCGACTACATACGCATTATGGTCCCAGGCGACAAATTAAGTGTTGTTGTCAGACCTGTTGATTCGATTGATGAGCGTAGGTTTAAAGATCGTTATGAGAGGTGGAAAGCTGGCGCTGGTAACGTAATAGAGGGAACGCCTTTAACGTCTTTGCCCTGTATGACACCAGCTAAAGTAGAAGAATATAAATACTTTAACATTCATACGGTTGAGCAGCTTTCCGAAGCCGCTGATAGCGTCGGACAAAACTTCATGGGCTTTTCGTCTGATAAAAGAGCAGCAGTAGCTTTTATTGAATTAGCAAAAGGTAATGCTCCGCTTGAAAAGATGAACGCAGAGTTAAAAGAACGCGATGCTAAGATCGAAGAAATGCAAGCGCAAATAACAGAGTTAATGAAAATTTCTTCCCCGCGTCAAAGCAAGAAGAAAGTTAGCGAAGAACAAACAGAAGATTAAGGATGTCTAATGGCTTATCAGATTATTGACGATAATAGTCTAAGCGCTATCGTTCAAAACATAGCGGAAATGGTAAGCTATCCTGTTCCGGTTGATCCTGCCGGGGATACAGACACATCTGTTGTGCAGATGGTTCAAGCAGTAAACCAAGCTGGTTATGACTTGCTTTCTTTGTATCCTTGGCAGGAATTAACTAAAAGTTACGATGTTAGCATAACAGCCGACACTTCTGGTCAAACAGAAAAAGCGTTTTCTTTGCCTACTGACTTCTATCAGTGGGTAGATCAGACGCAATGGAACTCCACAAATCAGTGGCCAGCTATCGGCCCTGTTTCACCGCAAATGTGGAAACAGCTAATTGTTAGAACAACTTTGCCGACGCTTTCTTTCTATTGGCAAGTTAGAGATAACAACATCTACATCCTTGCCCCACCAACAGACGCGCAAACACTAACTTTCTTTTATCAGTCTCTTGCCTGGGTAAAAGATGCCGATAACGCTGACTTATACAAAAACCGCGCTACAAAGAACGGCGATACTATTCTTATAGACAGCAATCTTGTTACGTTGTTGGGTCGAGTAAAGTGGTTGGAGATGAAAGGCCTGGATTCAAGCGCGGCTATGCGTGACTTCCAAGTTCAGTTTGAAAACCGAAAAGGCACAAAAAAGGGTGCGCCGGTTCTTACAATGGCTAGAGGGTATGGCTTTCCATACATTCAGCCTTTGTCAAACACGCCTGACACTGGATTTGGAAGCTAGATATGCCGCTTGTTCCAATCAAGCAATTTGAAACGCCAAGGGTAGCCGCTGCCGCTCAAGTGTCTGGGCTTGGCATCGCTCCCGCTCCTGTTGGCGGATTGAATTACCGCGACCCAATTAACGAAATGCCACCAACAGACGCGATGGTGCTTGATAACTTTATACCAAAGCGCACAGGCGTTTCTTTAAGGAAAGGCTGGCAATATCACACCAGCGCTATAACCAATGACATAGAATCTCTTTTTTCTTATAACGGCGCTACACCAGCAAGCAACAAGCTGTTTGCTGCGTCAAATGGGGATATATATGACGTTACTACCGGCACACCTAGCGTAAGCCAAGCAAGCACTGGCTCAACAGAAGATATTTGGATAACAACCCAATTCTCTAATTCTGCTGGCACTTACTTGTTGGCGGTTTCTCCCGGCGCAGGGTACTGGACTTACGACGGTACAAGCTGGACGCAGCAAAGTGTGAACGGTTTACCAACAGACCTAACAAGCGTTGCCGTTTGGAAAAATAGAGTTTGGTTTACAGCAGAAAACGACAGCAGTGTTTATTACCTGCATAATGTTGATGCCATAACTGGAAATTCGACACAATTTGTTATGGGGCCGCTGCTAAGAAACGGCGGTTCTGTCAGAGCCATTATTAACTGGACGCTTGACGCTGGTGTTGGTGTAGACGACTACCTTGTTGTTATAGGCTCTCAAGGTGACGTTGGTGTATGGCAGGGAACAGACCCAACTAGCGCGGCAACCTTTGGTTTAAAGGGTGTCTGGTATGTAGGCCCGGTTCCAAAATACGGGCGCTTCTTTACCTCTTATGGCGGCGATGTGATGGTTTTGTCTGAGCTTGGCATTGTTCCAATGTCTCGACTTGTAAACGGTCAATTTGTTGAAGGCGCTTTAGGCGTAGCCGACAAAATAGAAAACAAACTTACTGAGTTGGTTTCTGATCTAAAAGATGAAAAGTCTTGGGACATATTGCTTGTTCCAGGCACAAACATTCTTTTGATTAAGCCACCACCACAAAACAACATATACACACAATATGCAATGAGCGTTAGCACTGGCGCGTGGTGTACGTTTAGCAATATGCCAATGTCTTGCACCGCTGTTCTTGGGGATCAGTTTTATTTTGGGACAGACAGCAAAACTGTTGCAAAAGGTTTTTATGGCGAAAGTGACGCGGTATCTACTGCCGGGACGGGGGGCGATGCAGTACAAGGCGATATACAATCATCGTTTAATTCTTTTGGAAATCCAGGCCAGTTAAAGAAATTTAACATGGTCAGGCCGATATTTATATCCAGCCAGTCACCAGCGTACAAAGCGCAGATAAACACGCAATACACATTTGATGGTGTGTATGGCTCACCGCCTTTTGTTGAAGGAACGGTCGCGGAGTGGGATGTAAGTAAGTGGGATTTAGCAGCTTGGTCGCAATCCTCAAACACTTATCAAAGCTGGTCTGGGGTGACTGGTCTGGGCTACTACGGCGCGTTAAGAATGAAAGTTAAGGGTGTTGGTGGAGGCACCACTTTCAGTAGCTATCATGTATTAAGCGAGATTGGTGGAGTAATGTAATGGCTAATGGCAACGCTTTAATAGCCGCGCTAAGAAGCGCAACGCCTAGCGGAATGGTAAAAGCACCAGGAGCGCCAACTACGTTTGAAGCGCCGTGGACAAATGTTAGCCGTCAGCCTTTAAGTGCGGTGTTAAGTCCAGAAGCCCCGTTTGTGCCTGTTGAAAGCTGGAGAGACACAGCAAATCTTGAGCCAGCCGTTTCTGGGTACGCGGCTCCAGGGTATTCCCCACAGGAAGGCTCTGTTTCCGGTCCTGTTGTAAATACCACTCCACCGCCGCCTCCACCGCCGCCTCCATTGGCTCCAAGCTATGAATCTGTTGGCCCTGATTTTTGGGACAATATAAACGCTGAATATGCAGATGAATACGCTTCTTTTGGTGGAACAGATGAAGAATGGGTTAATAGTGATCGATTTAGAGATTATCAATCAAGGGTGTTGGGTGGTATTCAACGTACCTACGACACTGATAAATTAGAGAGCGACATTGCTTCCTTTGAAACTCAGCTAGATGACCCAATTTTTGGTCCAAACGCTAGAATGTTGAGAGATGCAGAGCAAGCGCAATTAAATAGGGTTAGGCAACTTCAAAGTGGGGATTATTCCGACTTTGATTTTAATTTTTATGGGATGTAATGATTTTATTCGGACCACATGATGTTTTAGGTGGTTGGCTTTGTGAAAAGATTGGCTATGTGCCGACAGTGCATTTTCGCTGTATTGGCAATGTAAACGAAGAAGGAGAGATAAAAGGCGTAGTTGGTTTTGACGGTTGGAACGGTGCTTCATGTC
>Ga0208644_1001368_pt1 | contig 20449 bp, 43 predicted proteins | sample VirMetDEL_Nov_18_FD_184517 | JGI IMG/M metagenome (GOLD analysis project Ga0208644, IMG submission 184517) | Aqueous microbial communities from the Delaware River and Bay under freshwater to marine salinity gradient to study organic matter... | ecosystem: Environmental > Aquatic > Marine >...
TAGTGCATCACCAGACAGGTGGAATGTATTACAAAAACAAGGTATAGATGTAGAGTTTAAGGGTTGGAGAGATAGTGGCGACCATATTCTATTATGTCCTTCATCACCAACTGTATGTCAGTTTATACACGGTATAGACCAAAAAGAATGGATTGCTAGAGTAGGATTACAACTATCTGAAATCACAGATAGACCAATTAAGATTAGAAATAAACCAAGACCTGGAAATGAGTTTTGGGATACAGATATAAAAGATGATTTGAAAAACGCTTGGTGTGTAGTAACTAATATGTCATTATCAGCGATAGATGGTATCCTAAATAATACACCTGGCATAACGCATCAAAGAAATGTGGCCAGTTTCGTAACAAGTAGAAAACTAGAATTGATTGAGAAGCCATTTAAACCTGGTAGAAAGACTGTACAAGAGTGGTTACATTTAATTGCTAATCATCAATTCACCATACAAGAAATAGAGGATGGTGTGGCATGGGAAACTTTAAAGGTACAGTACCAGTTAGATGGATAGGTTTTATACTTGCCATTTTAGGCGTTTATGTGTTATCATCTGCTAATGTTTCTACACAATGGTTAGGTTGGACTATATCTAGCATATCGTGTACCATATGGGTGTATATGGGTTATAAAGACAAAGATATACCTCGTATGTTAATGGAATTAGTTTATGTTTTTTTAAGTATTAGAGCAATATTGAATTGGTTAAATCTATGAATTTTGTATGTGTATATTGGGGTGATAAGTATAAAACTGATTATGTACAGAACTTGTACAATATGGTGCAAAGACACCTTACAATTCCCCACAAATTTATTTGTTTTACAGACCATGTCAAATTACACAAGATTGTAAAAGGCGACATTGAGTTTAGACAATTTAAACACCACGATTATCAAACTTGGTGGAATAAGTTACAACTGTTTAGTGAAGATGCTGAGTTAGAAGGACCAAATCTTTATATGGACTTAGATGTGGTTATTTTAGAGAATATTAATGAGATGGCCACATTTGGAGATGATGATACCTTTGGTGTAATTAATGACTTTAATCCACAAAGTGGTTTTTTCAATTCAAGTGTGATGAAATTTAACACTAAAATTGCCAATAGTGCCATATGGGTGCCATTTTTACAGGATAAATCTAATTATCTAAGACACCAAGGTGACCAGAATGTAATGTCTATGTTAATCAAAGGTAATAAACATCTAAAGGTTATGCCAGACGAATGGACTTTTTCATATAAGTGGAATAATAGACAAAATCCACGATACCATAAGACAGAATGGACATTTGAAAAAGGAATCGGTAAGGTGGCCGTCTTCCACGGAGCGCCAAATCCACACGAATCGCAACAAGAATGGGTGAAAATCAACTGGAAGTAGTGATTTTCTGCTGGTCAAAAGTGACGCAGCCTCAAAAACCCTTGTAAATACTTGTTTTTTAAGACAAAAAAAATTCAAAAAAAGTTAAAAAAGCGCTTGACTATGGTGGCCAGACCTGATAGGATATGTGTATAAAATGATTAATAAAAGAAAGGACAAATCATATGAGTAAGACAAAAAACTGGCTTTGGGACGAAGCTGAAAAATTTGTTGACCAGGTGGTTGACAAAATCAAACAAGGTGTGATAACCTTAGAACAAGGTTCTAAAGAAATTAAAGATAATAAAGATAATTATGCTTTAGAATTAGTTGGCATTGAATATGATGACCAAGTTGACGAATACTTATATTATGCAATGGGTGGTAAATAATGAAAACATTACTTCAACATATTAAAGATATTAACGCTCAATCTAAAAAGTGGATGAATGAAAATCCAGGCAGTTGGGCTGGTATGGTACCAGAAGATATTAAATTCTGGAATGACCAAGGTATTTTTACAGTTGAAGACTATGAGCGTGATAGTCTTATCACAAGTGTATATGAAATGCACAAAGACGCTTATGGTGTAAAAGGTCGTCATTATGATTTTGATAATATGTCAAATAAAGAATTAGAAGAAGAATTAGACCGTTTATGTGCTGTTGCAAAAGCAGAGCGTGAAGCGGAAGAAAAGTTTGAAGAAGCTGCCTATCAGACTTTCTTAAAAAGAATTGCAGAAAATATTAAACTTGGTGCAAGTGATAAAGAAACTGCCATTAAATGGATTTTACAATCTGAGGGGCTTGACAATGAAAAAGATTCAAGTTATATTTGTTACTCTCTTGGATTAAGTTATGACAAAGAATACTTATTTAATACTAAACACTAACAAAGGACTATACTATGATAATTAATACAGGTGATTATGTTTACACAAAAGATGGTAGAGAAGGAACTATCATCAATATCGGTATTGCTACAGAAAAAGATGATATAGCGGCTGAGAATGAAACATCTCTAAATGCAAAAACTTACGACACTGATTTAAACTATGTTGGCGCCATTACATATACAGGCGACACAGGTACACATTGGTGTTATTTTAATCAAATCTACAAAGTAGAAGAAAGTGCTACAAATGAAATATAATGAAGATAAAATCCTCAAAGAGGTATTAGATTACATTAAAGGTACATATGGGCAACATTATGCTCAAGTATCTGATGGTGTTCAAGTGCAAGACTTATTAAGGTCTTGTGGTATTGATAAAGATTTTTGCCAAGCAAATGCAATTAAATATCTTGCAAGGTTTGGTAAAAAAGATGGTCGTAACAGAAAAGACCTATTAAAAGCTGTACATTACATTGTACTATTAATGAATTCAGAAGACCAAAAGGAGAAAAAATGATGAATGATATTCTGAATCATATTGATGACCTGAAGAAGATTCGTGGTCTTATTAAGAGTGGTGATACCAAAGCCGCTGTCAAACAATGTGAAGAGTGCATTGCTTACTATGAAAAGGAAGCAGCTGCATTTGACAAATGGTGTGATGAGGAAAGTCAAAAAGAATTTCCTACTCAAGCGGATTTGTTCGAAAAAGAGGGGGTACGGTAGTGCATAGAGCTCTTGATTCGTCTGTCCTGGCGCATCCTAGAGAGTTTTTCCAGCAAGAAAGCGTGGGTTTTCACGCTTTTTTAAGGGCTTGCCATTTCCAGACGGTTATGGTATATTATAACAATAAAAGAGAAAGGTCGTATGTTTACATATAATAAAGAAAATCTATTTGCAGAATTTAAAGATGCAAAAGAAAAAGACATTAAGTTGTCTAAAAAGAAATCATTATCTGAGAAAGAAGTTGACAGATATGATAATAGAATTCAATTTTTTAAAGACCATATTGAATTGAAAGCAAAGCATCCTGAATATTATTCAGATGTTGATGTTAAGTTTGATGCATTACTAAACTTGTATCAAACTCCATCTCCAAGAGATGCATTTTACAGGTCTATTTTTGGTATGTCATATGCTGAAAAGATGGCAGAATCTCAGTATGATAAATCTGAAAGAGAAGCTACAAGAGATTTAAATTAATGGCTATTATCTATACTAATACATCAAGTGGTACATTGAGAAAGAATAGGAAGAAGATGCATAATCTATCTGATAATCAACTTGCTCAATACAAAGAAGACTTGCGTTTGTATAACAAACAAATGAAAAAAATTGGTATGAAAAAACATATGTTGTCTTTAGATGATTATATTAAGTATAGATTTGGTATGTTAAAACCTAAAACTGAACATATTATTGGTTCTTATGAACCTGAAAAAGTTTACCGAAGAGAGTCACCTAATTATCCTAGTGCGAGTACAAAACTAGGTAATGGTGGCACGATTGACCATAAACAAAGGCAAGAGCGATTAGAAATATCTAAACAATATTCTATCGTACCTGCCTACAACAAAGGTCCTTATATGGTTGTTGGTAAAGAGGACTTAAAAACAGCAGGAAGAAAAGTATGAAGAAACTATTATTAACAATTGCAATGTTAGTATCTTTATTTGCGAATGCTACAAACGCCGAAGAAAATAAAGTTACTACTTGGTTGCAAACTGAGTGGAATGACATTGTTGAATTTCAAAAAGTAAATTGGCAAGAGGGTAAAGAACAACTTGCTAACAATAAATTACAAATTCAAACATTATTTCAAAAGGTGAGAAATTATGTATCACAAAATTAGTCAGTTTTGCGATAAGATAGATAGTATAAAGACTCAGGCTGATAAACTTAGAGAACTAAAGTACAATCAGCCTAAGTCAGTTGAAAGAGATTTTATGATTGATAATTTGATACAACAAATACAAGCAGATTGTTATGTGGTATCACAAGACAAAGGTGAATATGGTAAAATTGACGAGGATATTCCTGGTCCTACTCCTACTGAGTGGCTGTAGTACAAATAGAAGTACAAACGGTGCTTTCTTAGGCGGTGCAACAACAACAGCTATGTGTGCTGAGGCAGGTGTTACAAACCCTTATGCAATAGCTACTTGTGCTATGGGTGGTGCGTTTGCAGGTGCAGAATTAATGTATAAATCAGACTTTGATGTACACAATGCAGTTTTTGTAGACCATTTAAACACAAGTCCTTACGGTTCAAGTTATACAAATTGGTATAATCCTAAAACAGGTAACTCTGGTATAATTCATACAACAAAATCATACTTAGAAGGACCAATTAAGTGTAAAGAATATGATGCTACAATAGATATTACTAATAACTGGCCATTAGTAGGTATCGGTGGTGTTAATAGAGAAGTGGTTTTTGGTACAGCGTGCCAAATGCCTGATGGCCAATGGGTGGAGAAAAAATAATGACAGAAAGTGAAATAAGAACAAAAATAGAACATTTGAAGGCTGAGATTGCAGAATTAGAAGAAGAAAAAGAATTAACTAATAACCAATCCAGGCTTGACTTTATAGAAGATACCATTTATAATACAAAGGATAGTATAAAGAAGTTACAAAATTATGTTTGACCCTTTACAATATGTAAAAATTAGAAGATACCTGACCTGGACTTTTATAATGATTATATTTTTATTGATTTCAGGTATTGCAGTAGGCAGTGATTATACAACTATTAGACCTATTGACCCTAAAGAAGTAAATGGTCAATTTTGTTATATTAAAGTGACTATCAAACAAGAAGGTGATGAGATAGTCAAAGAAGAAATTTTGGAGTGTGCTGATGGTAGAAAGCGTTTTGATGGTCCTAGTTATTGGGAACTATTTGCTCAGTTTTACTACAATGATGTGAGTACCCCAGAATACTGCCGATATTATAGTCGGAACAGACACGCTTTTAAAACACCAGGAAAGGTGTGTTTATTACAAAATGGTGAATGGGAGGTTAAATAATGATTAAAACATTAATTATTATTGCTTTATTAGTTATTATCTTTACAGATATATCTAGTGAACAGGCGTTAGACTATGTTCAATCCACGCTTGACTTTCTTCAAGGATTAGTATATGATATGAAAGAGAGTGATAAATTATGATAAAACTTAAAACATTAACTGCTGTCTTAGCTGTTGCAAGTTTAACTGCTTGCTCTTCTATGAACAGTACATATAAAATCAAATCAGAAAAAGGTGATGTTGTTGATAAAGTGCCTGCTTGGTATATGGCAGACATCAATGAATCGAAAGCTTGTAATACTTCAATCTTTACAAGTGAAGATAATGATAAACAATGTATCTATGGTGTAGCTACGGCTGTATCTCCTGATTTACAATTATCTATTGAGAAAGCTAAAATGATGGCTAAGTCAGAATTGGCAGACATTATTAAAGGCGAGATGAATAAAGAATCAAAACAATTCATCACTGAATTAGGTAAAACAGAAACTAAATCAATTGTGACCGAAGTTGAAAGTGCTATAGTAAATAAAATTACTTCTACAAAAGTTAGAGGTTATGAAATATTTGCACAAGATGTAACACTTACAAAAAATGGTTATTACAGAACTTGGATAGGTATGAGATTGCCTTTAGGCAAATTCAATAAGATGTACAATTACACTATTGAAGAGGCCGTTGATGCATACAATTTAAATGATGCAAGTAAAAAGGCTTGGGATAACCTAAAAAAATCAGATGACGATAGTAGTTTACAGTAAAAACAATTGTGTCTATTGCAACAAGGCAAAGGCCTTACTGAAAGGCCTTGGCCAAGAGTTTACTGAAAAGAAAATGGAAGATTTTGAGTCAGTAGATGTTATGTTAGAAGATATTGGTAAGAAAGTTAGAACAATGCCACAAATAAAAATTGATGGTGAACTAATTGGTGGTTATAATCAACTAGTTGAATATTTTACTGATAAAGGTAAAGTTAACTTTAAAGGTGAGATTGTATAGTGTCAGATGATAAGATTATTGTATTTCCTACAAACAGAATACAACACAAAGAAAATACAGGCAAGGTATTAGATGATAAACAACATCAAAAACTTGTTGAGGCACAGACAAAAGAATTTGTTGAAGGTAATGTTGACGATATTGCCTACACATTACTAGATAAATTTGTAGCTATGGGAATAAAAACAGACCATGTGAACTTTACTGCTGACTTAGCATTAGTCATTGACTCAATTAGAGGTTTGATTTATAGAGATTTTAATAAATCACACCCAGCTCAAAGACTTGCAGATAAAATGGTAACAGTTAATAATAAGAATGGTCAAAAGATAGCAAGATTAAATTATAGTGAAGTATTAGGTATTACACACAAAGAACATAAACCAATACCTAAGACTATACAAGATGAAATTAAAGATATGTCAGATATGGGTGGTATAGAATTTGTACCAGACTTTGACCCCGAAAATGACAATAAATGAATTCAGATATGCAAACTACAAATGTACGCTTTGCCTATCGAATAGTGGCGACTTAACGCAAAAGTGAAAGGAGAAACAATTATGTTTCAATATATTATGAACAAGCTAACATCTAAAGGAGAAACTGATATGGCTAGAACTAAAACTTCAAAAACAGATAAGGTAAGAAACCTTTTCGCAACAGGACAATCTGTAACTTGGAAAACTCTAAGGAACAAATTTGACCTAACTTCACCTGCTTCAATGGTAGGTAAGTTAAGAAATGAAGGTTTGATGATTTATGAAAATAGAACATCTGCTGGAGTTTCATATAGAGTAGGTACACCTAGCAAAGCGGTAATCGCTGCTGGTCAAGCCGCTTTATTTGGTAAACAAGGTTACGCTCAAACAGCGTAGTTTAACTAATGGTGGTGGCCGAGTAATCGGCCGCCATTTTTAAATGTATATGACAGAATTTAAAAACGGTATTTTTAACTTATTAAAAAGACTTGGTTCAACAAGTTTAGGTAGAGCTACTGTTTACACTATTGGTCACATAGTAATTGCAATGACTTGTAACAGATTAATAACAGGTGCAGAATGGTCATTAGCAGGAGTTGATGCAATAGTAGAACCTATAATTAATGGTGGGTGGTATTACCTACTAGATAAAATGTGGACACGAAATGGCAAAGTATTATAAAATTTCACCAAAATTTAAAAAATCAATTTATGAATATCAAACATTTAGAGATGAAGAAAAAGGTGTTTCTTGTGAAACTGAGGAAATGTACCGTTGGGGTCATTGTATTTTAAAAGTTGATAATGATGAAGAACTAACAGACATTATAGGTGATAAAGATGATGCCTATAATGAATTTGAATTTGACCATACAATGGTTGAAGACCAAGAGGTGGATGACCAGTGTTCTTTTTATTTTAATGATGTAAAAGGAATGAGTGTTGAAGAATTAGAAGAAAAATATGATGAAGATGGCCACGATTATATACTAGATACTTTTGGTGAACCACACGATTTTTATACCGTGTACCACGGTGAACTTGAAGTAAAAGATGTTACAGATGAGTACACTAAATAAACACGAAAGATTGGTTATTACATTGGCAGAAAATAATAAAGATAAGAAAATGACAAGAAAAGTTGATACCTATGAGTATCAATCTCTAGCTGATTGTATTAGAAGTGACCAAGTACCAGCTAATGAAATCGCAGAACTATTTACAGACAAGGCCTTTTACAATTGGTATTCTGCTAAATACTTTACGCATAAATAGGAATATGAATTGAAGGAGAAATTATGGTAACACAAAACCCAAATTTAATTAGTAAACAAGCAATGCAAGCCACATCTAGTACAGATGGTTCTGGTGTTGTATTAATGTCTGAAGTTTTAACAAAAGTTAATAACGCAAAAGACAAACCAAAAAAGATTCAAGTATTACGAGATTACGACAATCAACCTTTACGACAAGTATTGAAAGGTGCATTTGACCCAAAAATTGAGTGGGACTTACCAGCAGGTGACCCACCATATATTGCAAATGAGGCACCGATTGGTACTGAACACGGTTTACTTAGAAATGAAGCTAAGAGATTATGGTACTTTGTAAAAGGTGCAAATAATGAACTTACTAAGACACAAAAGGAAACTATGTTTATTCAGATGTTAGAAGGATTACATAAAGATGAGGCAAAACTTCTTTTAGGTATGAAATCTAAATCATTGAATAAGATGTACAAAGGTTTAACCGAATCAGTTGTTAGAGAAGCGTTTGGTTGGAATGCCGACTTTGTAAAACCAGAACAAAACTAGAACATATAGCTGGTCAATACTGTCGCAGCCATCAAAAATCGCATAAAATAACAGCTTTTTTTTAAAAAAAGTGCTTGACTAATATACAGGATAGTGTATATTGGACACATAATATAAATAATTGAGAAAGGATATTATGAAAAAATTTATTATGACGGTTTTGATTGTGAATGGCCTGCTGTGGTTTGGCCTTTCTAGTCTAGCCAAAGCGAATGATTACAATACGGCTGTTTTAGGTCATGTGGTATCAGAAACTATTAAAGGTACAGACATAGACCATACTGCTTTACTTGAAGCAGAAATGAGCAAAATTGCTCATCAATTTGCATTACAAATGACCTTTGTTATGCAGAAACATTTACCTCAAATCCTTGAAGGTTTAGCCGCTGACATTAGATTACAAGCAGATAAAGAATACAAATGTTCTTTAATGGAGGACACAACTTATAAGTGTGAGTAAAATTTATGGCTAAACTCAAATCAAAAAAATTTAAAGATGATGTACCTGAGATACCATTTCATTATGATTTCTATTTGGTATATTGGGAGGATATTCAATCAGATGCTGGTTGGAAAACTATAAAAGATATTGAAAGAATGAAACCTGCTATATGTGTATCAACTGGTTGGTTGGTAAAACAAGATAAAAAGGTTCATATTTTGATGAGTGACTACAATTATGATGATAATTACGAACTTGCAGATGGTGGTAACACAACAGTTATACCAACTAAGAATGTAATTAAAAAATTCAAAATTGCAGATTTATAAACAAGTGAAACGGGAGAATATATATTATGACGCAAGTAAAAAAGTCCAAAGAGTTGGACCACTATCTGAAATCTGTTATTAATACAGTACCAGATAAAATAAAAGCCTTTGAAGAGAATAGTAATGAGTCTAAAATGGTTTACTATACAGGCAATTGGGCAACAGATGTACTTAACAATTACACAGAAAAACAATCAGAAAAAATCTTTAAGAAGATGAGTAAGTTTATGGATAACCCCAACTTACAATTCTTTCAAAAAAGAAACAAGCCGATTGAGATTGGTACTTGGTCTGAGTACGGCGAACAAAAACCCGAAACAATATACAGTTATGAATATATTGTAGTAAGGAAATAATGAAACAATTTTGGCAAAACTTCAAAATTGTTTTAAACACTTTAGCTTTTGTAATAGTGGTACTTTTTTGTGTGGGAATTTACCACTATCACACTATACAAGTTGAAGCAAAAGAGAGAACTCTTGTAGAGTTACCAGACTTTGAACACACAAACAATCAACAATTTTTAGATAATGTCAATCAATGTGTTGATTATATTTACCACAATACTAGTGATATATTTCCTGTAAGTAGAGAATTACTATTAGCTCAGGCCGCCTTAGAAAGTGGTTGGGGTACAAGTAGATTTGCGAGGGAAGGGCACAATTTATTTGGTATGAGAACTTATGATTTGCAGGAACCCCATATGTTACCTTCAAATAGTCCTAAAAAATGGGGTGTTAAAGTTTATATGCACGAATGTGATAGTGTTTTACATTATATAAACACACTAAATAATGGTACAGCTTTTGAAGAGTATCAAAAACTGAGAGATGAGGGAGAAACAAATCCCATTAAATTATTGCATACACTTGATGCATATGCAGCCGATAAAAATTATTTTGCAAAGGTTGAATCTATTATCAATTTAATTAGGGAAGAATATAGCTTAAACTATATCAAATAAAAATGTTTACTATTTTAATTACATTTCTATCAGCCATTTCTATATCTGCTATTGCGGCTGGATATTCTATTATAGGTCTAGCGACATTATTTGCTGGTGCAACAATGCCAATTATAGCAATGGGTAGTGCGTTAGAAGTAGGTAAACTTGTAGCCGCCAGTTGGTTATATAATAATTGGCGCAATGAACTTGTACCAAAAACTATAAAAGCATATCTTACATTTGCCGTTATTGTTTTAATCTTTATTACATCTATGGGTATCTTTGGTTTCTTATCAAAGGCACACCTTGACCAAGTGCAACCTACATCTAGTAATAATATTAAAATAGAATTAATAGATACACAAATTAAACAACAACAATTAATAATAGACAGGTCACAAAAGACAATAACTCTATTAGACCAGACACTTGAAAAATATATTGATATGGAATATGTCACAAGAGGTTTAAAAGAGAGAGAAAAACAAGCACCTGAAAGAGAAGCATTAACACAGGCAATCAATCAAGCAAGTGATAAGATTGCAGAACTTACTACACAAAAAGGTAGTTTACAATTAGAACAAGATAAGATAGAGGCCGAAGTAGGACCTATTAAATACATTGCAGAATTAATTTATGGTGATGAGGCAAAAGACCACTTTGATGAAGCTGTAAGGTGGGTTATCATAATGTTAATATTTGTCTTTGACCCTCTGGCTGTATTACTATTAATAGCAGCTAACATATCATTGAGGAGTAGAAAAGTTGCAAGAGAACAAGACAAACAAAAAATCCAAAAAGATTACCAGAAAGAAGCTACTAACGCAAAAGTTAGAGCGAAAAGTTTGCGAGATAGAGAAAAAATTTACAAAGATTTTTTTAAAAAATTAGGTCAAAGAGACCTAAAAAACCGTGATTATGAGCAGTTTTTTAGAAGTTTAGGGGCCTCCGAATTGAGAAAATTAGGGTTGGATCCTGATGAAATTCGTATAAAACTAGACCAGATTATGGAATGGAATGAAATGCCTAAGAAATAGGCTTGCCAAATGAGTGAGGAAGTGTTAATATTAAGAATGATTACAAGTGAAGATTTAAAAAGACTTATGGGTGACAAACTAGAAACTGAAAATAGAATTAATAAGGTTATGGAAACCTGTAAGAATTCAACTACAGATTGGGCTAAAAATTATTGGTTCAGTGTGTGGCAAAAATTGTGTATAAAATACGATAGAATGGATTTATACAGAGCAAACTTACATTAGGATATATTATGAATATTTTTTACCTTGACAAAGACCCTATCAAAGCTGCTGAAATGTCCTGTGACAAGCATGTGACTAAAATGATTTTAGAATCAGCACAGTTATTATCCACTTGCCACCGTGTACAAGACGGTACTGAGTATTATGATAAGACAGCCAATGGTAGAAAGATTAAAAGGTGGAAACATCCTAATAATAATATGGACGCTATATTGTACAAAGCTGGTTGGATTAAACACCCTAGTACACTATGGTTATTTGAAAGTGCATATAATTATATGTGGTTATATAATCACTTTATTGCTTTAAATGAAGAGTGGAAGAAAAGATACGGCCACACAAAAGACCATTTAGCCGTACAAAAACTAGGTCAATTACTTAAAACCCCACCAAAAAATGCAAAGATAAATAAAATTGCAACACCTATTAAACCTGCTATGCCTGAACATTGCAAAGTACCAGGTGATGGCGTTGCTAGTTACAGAAAGTATTACATACTAGAAAAGAAAAGATTTGCTACTTGGAAAAGTCCAGCAAAAACACCAGAATGGTATAAAGAAGGAGTAAAGAATGCCAGGATATAATAGAGAAAATATGATTGAAGCGATTGAACAACACGCTAAAGGCCACATTGCTAAACACTCAATGAATGTTGAGGTTTATTTAAAAAATGCAGCTGGTGTTGGTGAACATCCAGATATTTTAGAAGCAATTGAAAAAGAATTAAAAATCATTGCTGAATACCACGACCAACTTGAAGTATTAAATAAATATTTTAAGACTAAAGACCCATTTAAAGGGGAGTAATATGCCAACATACGATTTTGAAAACACTAAAACAGGAGAAGTGACTACAGAAATGATGTCAATGTCTGAGTTAGATATTTTCAAAAAGAAAAACCCACATATGAAACAATTAATATCAAAAGTTAATATTGTTAGTGGTGTAATGGGTATGGGTAGAATGAAAACTGATGGAGGGTGGAATGACAATTTGCAAAGAATTGCCGAAGCACACCCTACATCACCACTTGCAGATAGATATAAAAAGAAATCTATCAAAGAAGTTAAAACACAACAGGTGTTAAAGAAACACCGTAACAAAAGAGGTAAATAATGGCAGATATACCTGATTATTTAAGAGAGTATGACCTTAATGATGATTGGGGTTTTACGCCTGTCAGTAAGGCGCCAGAAACACCAACGGTAGACACTTCCGTTATTGAAACAAATAATGTTGAATTAGCTAAAGTCAAGTCAGATGTTTCAGACATTAAAGCTATGATGAATGAAATTATGCAGATAGTGGCAGAAAAAGACCAAGTAACACAGACATTAGAAAGCGAAGATGTTACTGCTAGGTTTAAAGAAGTAGAGAAATTGATTTTACCATTTTTATATAATCTACAAAAAAGTGATGAGCCATATATTCATTGGCCAAATAGAGGACCAATCATTAAGGCTCAAATTGAAAAATTATTAACCATAACAAGGGGGTAATATGACAATAAAGGCCGACCATAAAGAACTAAAAAAAGAAGTAAACAAACTAGAAGAACAAAGAAGTGTGGATAGGTCTACTTCATTATGGCAAAAGATTAAAGAAATGAAGAAACTCAAATTAAAAGCAAAGGAAAAATTAAATGCAATTAAGTAATAATTTTAGTTTAAAAGAGCTAACGGCTTCACAAACGGCTGCTCGCCACGGTATTAATAATAATCCAAGTGAAGACCATATGAATAACTTGAAAGCTCTTTGTGAGAATATTTTACAACCAGTCCGTGACCATTATGGTAAGGTTGTATCAGTATCAAGTGGGTATCGTAGTCCTGAATTATGTGTAAAGATTGGCTCAAGTGTCAATTCACAGCACGCTTCTGGCCACGCAGCCGATTTTGAAATCTATGGAGTGAGTAATGCTGATTTATGTAAATACATTGCAGAAAACCTGGAGTTTGACCAATTAATTTTGGAATTCCATAACATAGATGAACCAAACAGTGGGTGGATTCACTGTTCTTACAGAGCTGATGGTGAAAACCGTAAGCAAATATTAAGAGCATACCGTGATGAAATGGGTAAAACCAAGTATGAAAACTACAATCCACAATGAAAAGAGAAACGGGAAGAACTAAGAAATAGTCCCGAATTAATTAATAACCATTTGATGATGTATCGGTCATCTTAGGCTTGACAAATATGAAATACAATGATATAGTAATACTTTACACAATAAGGAAATGATATGGCAAATTTTATACAATTAGATGAAACAAAACTACCTAAGACAAAAGGTAAAAGAACAGACGGTATGCGATTTTATGAAGTGGACGGTAAAGCATACCCCTCAATTACCACTGTCCTAGGTGTTCAACCAAAACCAGGCCTTGATGCTTGGCGTAAAAATGTTGGTGAAGAAGCAGCTAAATGGGAAATGGCCAGAGCGGCTCGTAGAGGTAAAACAACTCACACACTAGTAGAACAATATCTAAAAGGTGAAACACCTTCAACTAGAGATGTGTTACCACTTGGCCTATTTGCTTTGTTGAAACCATATCTAAAACAAATTGACAATGTACATTGTTTAGAAACTATTTTGTATAGTAAAAAACTAACTGTTGCAGGTCAAGTTGATTGTATTGCAGAATATAATGGTAAACTATCTGTTATTGACTTTAAAACAGCCAATAAAGAGCGTAATGATGCGTGGAATGAAAATTATTATATTCAAACAACAGCTTATTCAATTATGTATGAAGAATTATTTGGTACACCAATTGAACAGATTGTAATTTTAATGGCAAGTGAAGACGGAGCTGCTAGAGCTTTTGTTAAAGACAGAAAAGAATTTGAACCTAAATTAGAAGAAGCAATTAAATATTTTTATAAATATTATGAGAACTTAACAAAAGATAAAGTATCATCATAATTAGATATAGTGCCCATATTTTATCGCAGGAGGCACATGAAAAAAATAGTAATATCAATATTATTGCTCTTCTCATTTGTAGCACATGCAAATGAAGATTTACCTACATTGTACAGTGGAACTTTTCCAGCATTATGTGGTGAAACTGAAGAGGTGAAAAAGGTAGCTAGAGATAAAGAAATGATTATCTTTAGTGTATCAAATGGCAGAAAAGGTGCAAATCCTGATGGTGAATTGGTATATTATATAACACATTGGGTGCAACCAAAAGATGGCAGTCAAATGTTTACTGCTTCAACAGTAGATGGTAAAGACAGCTGTATTCTGTTTATTAGTTTTGATACCGTAATAAATCCAAATCTTAGTGGTAACGGTATTTAAAGAATTACTTGTTGACGATAAGTGCAATAGGTGAACTGGACGAGGGTGCAACTCCCTCCACCTCCACCAAAAACACATAAGGAGATTAACACAGACAATCCTTGTGTGTTTTTGGGGGGTGTGGTAGGTTCGACAGGCGCTGAAAGACTTATAAGAGAGTAGTAGTTGGCGAACTCAAACGCATTTACAAACGGCGAATCAAATTTTGCCCTTGCTGCCTAATTTAGGCAACTGAGTTTTGTGGAGTGTACTTGGAAACAGAAACACTCCACGCTTTACATTTTTAACAACAAGTGATATATTATAGATATGAATAGCAAAGAATTTAGTTTAATTATTGAGAAGGTTGTTAAAGATAAAAGACCAATCACTTATATGGACGCTATAATTTGGTATTGTGAAGAGAACAATATTGAAATTGAAACAACTAGCCGTCTAATATCAAAATCACTTAAAGAAAAAATCCAAGTAGAGGCTATGAACGCCAATATGCTTAAAATGGAGAAAGGTGGAAAACTACCAGTATGAAGTATGCTGATAGAATGAGAAAACAAAAATTATATGAATTTTCATTCGAACCAAAGTCTTTTTGGGAATACAGTAGAGGTAATAATATTGACCTTTTAATAAATGATGAAAAGTCTTATGACAATAACACAACTGATAATTTTATAGGTAAGGGTAGAGGTACATTTTTATCAAAGTTTAATTCAGAATATGCAAAAAGAATTTTAGAAATGTGGTCTAAAAAGGGTGATTTTATAATTGACCCTTTTGCTGGTAGAAGCTCAAGGCCATTAGTTAGTACATTGTTAGAAAGAAACTATATTGGTTTTGATGTGTTAAATGATAATCTAAAAGAAGCACAAGAACAATATGACAAATTAAAACAAGATAGAACACTAGGTAAGTTAAGATTAATTAATGAAAGTAGTGAAAACATAGACAAACATTTTCATAAGAGTGTGGCTGATTTGATAATGACTTGTCCACCATACTTCAATATTGAAAAATATGATAGTGCAGATGGTCAATTAACAGATATAAAAACTTATGATGACTTTTTAAAAACATATGCAATCATATTAAACAAAAGTGCAGATGTTTTAAAACCAGGTGGTTTCTTTATAGTTGTATTGGCAAACTTTAGAATTGAAGGTAAGTTTTATGACTTTGTTGGTGATACTAAAAACATTTTGAAACAAAATTTAGATTACCATGATGAGATTATTTTAGAGATGAGTCCAGCGAAAAGGCATCCTCTTTATGTACAAGCAATTACCAATTTAAATTGTTTAAAGACACACGAATATTGTCTAGTGTTTAGAAAACCAGGTGACAAGGATAAATTAGTAGATAGAAACAATGATATAAATTGGAACAGACCATTAGTAAAAGATATATACGGAAACAAAGAAGATTTATTTTGGGCTGATGGTAAAAGAGATTGGATTAATGAACAGTTTATATCAACAGACAGCTTAGAAAGGTTTTTTTAATGAATGTAACTTTAATTGATAAAATGGGTAGTGACTTATCAGTAGTAAATGCAGCTCGAGTATCATTTGCTAAAAAGAAAACAGAATTTGATGAGAAAGATGAAAAACTAATTAAGTATTTGGCAGAGCATGACCATTGGTCACCTTTTGGTCACGCAAGTATGCAATTTTTAATTAAAGCACCTATCTTTGTAGCAAGACAGTTAGTAAAACACCAAGTTGGTTTAATTTGGAATGAAGTAAGTCGTAGATATGTGGATGATGAACCAGAGTTTTATATACCTTTTATCTGGCGTAGTAGACCAGAAAATAAAAAACAAGGTAGTGGTGACAAAGAAATAGAATTTGATATTACTGAAATTACACAAGCTTGTAAAGTAGTATATAAACAAATGTTAGAGGAAGATATTTCGCCAGAAATGGCAAGAATGGTTTTACCTCAAAATATGATGACAGAATGGTATTGGTCAGGTAGTTTAATGGCCTTTGCTAGAGTTTGTAATTTAAGAAATAAGGAAGATGCACAACAAGAAACAAGAGTGGTCACTGAACATATTGCAAGACATTTAAAAGACCATTTTCCTGTAAGTGCTAAGTATTTAATGAATTAATATGTATGGCGGATTTGAAGTTTTTAAAATATATTTGGCAGTTAAAAACCACTTTACTACCGATAGTTATGATTTTTCCAAATACGGTGGAAGAGTTACGGCAAGCCTGGAAAGCTTTACGAAAAGGTCTGATAGGTATTTTTTTCATAAGTTATCTAAAAGATATAATGAGCGAGATATACTGGATTATTTTGTTAGTAATTTTGCTGTTGATAGTCGTAAGTGGGTTGGTAATCTAATAAACAATGAAGGTACTGAGAATTACACCAAGTTTAGAAAGTATAAAGAATCATTTGAATACCATTTTAGGAATGATTGTGTGGCTATTCGTAATGATATTGATGGCAGGGGCATTTCTTTTGATGACGCTTTTGATGTTTCTAGCGGACAACATCCTAGAGTTTTACGATTACTTATTCAAAAGAAAATTCACCTCCAGACCGCCATCATACTTGATACAATACTATCGTATAGTAAGGTATGGAATAAGAAGATTGAAGAAAAAATTGTTTGGCCTGAGATATACAAAAGATTACAAAAAATGAAACCATTTGTAAACTACAATAGTACACAGGCAAAATTGATTATGAAGGATGTATTTGTAAATGGTTAGAGTATTTTGTATTGGTAATGGTGAAAGTCGTAAAGATTATAACTTAGAAAAACTGAGACCACACGGAAAGATTTATGGTTGCAATGCCATTTATAGAGATTTTTTACCAGATGTATTAACTGCTGTTGACCACGGTATTATGCACGAAATCTATCACGCTGGTATGGCACAAAAGATACCTTGTTACTTTAGAGATTGGACTAAAGTGCCAGCAATGACCTATGAAATGATGATTTATGGTGGTATGGAAAAATTAGAGGCTGAACAACATCTAAAAGATGTGTTAGTTTCAAATGAAAGAGGTGATAGTAAAGAATATGTAATGCACGGTTCTAAATTACAAGGCATTGTTGATTTGATTAAAAGAAATGGTGAAAAGGCCAAAAAGAATGTTAATCAATCTACAATAAAGGTATCTTGGATAAAAGAACCAGATTATTCTACTTCATTATCGGACATATGTGTAGAGAATAATGGTAAAGGTGCAAAAAGAGATTTTGGTTGGGCTTGTGGTGCAAGTGCAGGTTATGTGGCTATACATAGAGAACAACCAGATGAAATATATTTAATTGGCCACGATTTATATAGTGCTACGAATCATGTGAATAATTTGTATAAGAGTACAAAACATTATGTGGCTAAAGAAAATGGTCCTACACCAGCAGTAAACTGGATTAGACAGTGGCGTACACTTATGGACTGGTACCCTAATACTAAGTTTATTAAGGTAAACCAATATAATGATGGTAGAGATAAGACCAATCTACCAATAGACGAATGGAAAGAGAAAAAGAATTTGGAGTATATCAATCAATCCACGCTTGACAATAGGCTTGGAATTTGATATATTACTAATATGCGTAAAGTTAATTTATTTGCAAGTAAGTTAATCCTTCTGGCTGAATATTGCTTAAGAGGGCAAAAGGCGAGGGTACGGAGGGTTATGGCCGAATGGCTGAAGACACCGTATTTTGCTGTGAGTAGGGACCAATCTTCATCAGATATTGGACTCTTCCCGGAAGCTTGTGGGTGCGTTCCAACTAATCCCACGAAGGACGCAGAATGAGAGCTAAAACTCTTATAAATAATACTGAGGCCGTTAATATAGGCCACACAAATACAATTAATACGAGGAAAAAAATATGGACTTTGAATCATTAAAACAATCGTCAAGTAATTTTGACGCAATCACAAAAGCTCTGGAAACAAAACTATCTCCAGAGGACCAATCTAACAAAAACAAATACCAAGACGACAGATTTTGGAAACCTGAACTAGATAAAACTGGTAATGGTTATGCTGTTATCAGGTTCTTACCTGCTTCTAATGGCGAAGAGATGCCGTGGCAAAGAGTATGGTCACACGCATTCCAAGATAAAGGCGGTTGGTATATTGAAAACTCATTAACAACTCTTAATCAAAAGGATCCTGTTAGTGAAGAAAATACTAGATTGTGGAATACAGGTTTAGATAGTGACAAAGAAATTGCTAGAAAGAGAAAAAGAAAATTATCTTACTATGCAAACATCTTTGTTGTAAGTGACCCTAAACATCCTGAAAATGAGGGTAAAGTATTCTTGTTCAAGTTTGGTAAAAAAATCTTTGACAAGATTACAGAAGCAATGCAACCAGCATTTGAAGATGAAACACCAATCAACCCATTTGATTTTTGGAAAGGTGCAAACTTTAAACTAAAAATTAGAAAAGTTGATGGTTACTGGAACTATGATAAATCAGAATTTGAGGGTGTTTCTCAAATCAAAAACGGTGATGATGAAATCAAAGCTGTTTGGGAAAAACAACACGCTCTAAAACCATTTGTTGACCCTAGTAATTTTAAAACCTATGATGAACTCAAAGAGAAACTGAATAGGGTAATTACGGGTACACAAAGCACGGTAACCGTAGATGAATATGACCTCCCACCACAGACATCTACAACATCCGTGGAAATGCCGAAAGTAAGTGAGTCTTCAATGGCTAGTGACGAGGACGATACATTGTCCTACTTTAGTAAATTAGCTGACGAAGACTAATCCTTTCTCTCTTAATTACTGAAAGCATTGACCCTTAGCGAGAAATCGCTAAGGGTTTTCTTATAAATAGTGGTATGGCAACTATATTCGACCCATTAAAAGATTTACAAGGCAATCAATTAAAGTCTGCTAGATGGTACAGAAATGCAGCCTCTTTGATTACTGATAGAGCATCACAAAGTAAATTGATGCGAGAAGGTAGATTAAATGGTAGACCAAGTGCAGGCCGTATGTGTATGTTTGTATATGATGCAAAGACAAAAGCGAAACTACCATATTGGGACGCCTTTCCATTGGTTTTACCTGTAGATACTTTTAGAGGTGGTTTTGTAGGTATTAATTTTCACTATCTACCATATGGTGCCAGATTTAAATTATTAGAAAGATTGCAAACTTATGCAAGTAATGGTAAATTTGATAGTAGTACAAAGTTACAAGTAGGTTATAGTAATCTAAAAGGTGAGAATATAATTAAACCAGCAATTAAAAAATATTTGTGGTCACAAGTTAAAACACAATTTAGAAGAATAGATGTTGACGAAATGGCAATAGCAATTTATTTACCAGTAGCAGACTTCCAAGGTTCTACACTTGGAAAAGTATTTGCAGCTGCAAGGAGAATAATCTAATGGCAATATTAAGAGGTGGAAAAAGAATCGGTAATTACGATATTAGAATTGGTTTACCGAGAGATAGGTCACTTGATAATGTTAACGCTGATGAAAGACTAGGTAGAAAACCAGGTGGTAATCCTGAAACTACTATTAACAGATTTATTGCAGAAATTAACCAAGGTG
>Ga0208644_1001369_pt1 | contig 20443 bp, 23 predicted proteins | sample VirMetDEL_Nov_18_FD_184517 | JGI IMG/M metagenome (GOLD analysis project Ga0208644, IMG submission 184517) | Aqueous microbial communities from the Delaware River and Bay under freshwater to marine salinity gradient to study organic matter... | ecosystem: Environmental > Aquatic > Marine >...
GGCTATTTGCTTGGTCTTTAGGCATTGGTCTACCAGTTTGTTTATTATGTTGGTGGTATGAACGATGAATATAGATCCTTTGTATCTGTTTATTATAGTAACTATTATTGCATTACTAATGCATATTTGGGCCTTACTTGATGGATTCTTTAATGGAGAAGATGATGAATGATGATCAATTAAGAAATATAGTAAAAAAAGTAGATGATCTTATTGCTGAAGAATCTAAGAATAATGAAACACACCCACTTAATATTTTATCAATTATATTAGGTAGAATTTATACAACAAGTCAAGTAATAGATTGTGAGGATGATTTTATAAAAATATTGGAACATTGTCTATATAAATCAAATGATGAAGAGGTACCATTACATTGATTGAATTTATAGTTTATGTATGGTTAAATGTTCCCTATGATGGCAATCCAGTTATTGTAGGTAAATTTGAAAATTGTGAACAAGGTATGACACTGGTTGAAAATATGTATCCAGACGCAAAGGCTATTCATTGTATACTACCTGAATATACACCGCCGGGTGGAGTAAAATAGTGAGGGATGTTTATGATATACTCCAAGATCTAGCATCAAATAATTCACGTAATTATAAGATACAGGTCTTACAAGATAATTATAACAATAATGTATTAAAGACAGTTATTTTTAATGCTCTGGATCCATTTACACAATACTATATTAAAAAGATACCAGAGTATAAATCAAGAGGTAATGGTTGTTTAATGAAAGCAATGAGAGAATTATTTCTATTAAGTAATCGTGATAAAACAGGTAACGCAGGTATAGAGCACCTCACTCAGATTCTCTCCAATCTCTCTCCTACAAACGCGAAGGTTATTGAACTAATCATCGCGAAGGATCTGAAGTGTGGTGTCTCTATCTCTACAGTAAATAAAGTTTGGACTGATCTCATTAAAGAATATCCAGTAATGTTGTGCTCAAAATTTGAACAAAGATTAATTGATAAAATGGAATGGCCAGCATATGTACAAATGAAAATGGATGGCATGAGATTTAATGCAATTGTACTAGATGGTAAAGTAGAATATAGATCTAGAAATGGCAAAGAACTAAATTTATTAGGTTATCTTGATGATACTTTTATTAAAATGGCAAGTGTTATAACTGCTGCTGGATCAATTACGGTTGATTGTGTATTTGATGGAGAATTATTGGTTGAAGATGAAAATGGTCTATTGGATAGACAAACTGGTAATGGTATATTAAGTAAAGCAATAAAAGGTACATTATCTGACAAAGAAGCATCAATGATAATAGCAACAATATGGGATTTTATTCCCTATATGTATTTTATAGATGGATATTGTCCAATGGACTATTTAACTAGAATGAATAGAATTGAATATGTAGATGAAAAAGTAAGACCAGTTAGTTTTACTAAAGCATTTAATATAGATGATGTCAATAGAATCTTCCAAGAATATTTAGCACAAGGTGAAGAAGGTATTATCTTAAAAAATGCAAATTCATACTGGGAAGGAAAACGAGTAAAACATCAAATCAAATTTAAAGGTGAACTTGATTGTGATCTAAAAATTGTTGGTGTACAACCAGGTACAGGTAAGTATGAAGGACAGGTGGGTGCTCTTATTTGTGAGTCATCCGATGGTATATTAAAAGTAAATGTTGGGAGTGGATTAACAGATGAGAATCGTGAAACGTTTAAGGCAGAAGATATTATTGGCAAGATTGTCGCTGTCCGTTACAATGCTCGTATTAAAAACAAAGATGGTGATGAAAGTTTATTTCTTCCGATCTTTATTGAGATCCGTGAGGACAAAGATCAGGCGGATTCAAATGGGGATATAAAATAATGTTTATGTTTGATGTAGAAACATTGGGCGTTGAATCCAATTCAGTAATATTATCAGCAACTATTGTGCACTTTGATACTACAAATAAGCCTGATTATAAACATCTCTTGGCCAATGCTTGCTTTGTTAAGTTTAATGCCAAAGAACAGGTAAAGATTTACAAAAGAACAATGGATAATGATACCATGAATTGGTGGAATACTCAGCACGATTATATTAAACAAATTTCATTTTTTCCAAAGAAAGATGATTTGAGTGTCCATGATGGACTTACACAACTTAAAGAATATATTGACAAATATGATCCAAATAGAAAACAAACAATCTGGGCACGTGGTAATTTAGATCAAATGATTATAGCAAGTCTTTGTAGACAAGCTGGATTTGATGCATTATCACCTCATTATCTATGGCGTGATGTAAGGACTGCGGTTGATTTACTTACTGGTTCATCAAATGGATATTGTAATGTGAACTATGATGGATTTACCAGAGATGAGGTAATTAAACACCATCCGTCACATGATTGTGCATATGATTGTATGCAGTTATTATATGGAACACCGACAACAGATAAATAATAGGTATGTCTTCTCAAAAGGCAAGGCTTACAACCTATTATGGAGAAGATAATATGCAAAAGTATTTAGTACTAGTCCTTATTTTAATCTCAGAAGTTGTTTTTGCTGAATCAGAAATATATATGGCCAATCAAGCCGGCGGTGTCCTTACACTTACTCATCAAGAATGCACAATAGAAAAATATAAAGAACATTTCCCATGGCATGGTTATGGTACTGAAGCAAACGGTACAGTGCATGTAGGATGTTATCAAGTACCTGACGCACCAACAAAAGAAGAATTAAAAGATATACCACCTAATGTTAGTATTGTTCCAATTATTAATTTTGTTGATGGTGAAGATGGACAAGTATTTGCATTAAGAGCAGATTGGTTTGCATCAGATAAACCTGGGGAGAGTTTCTAAATGAAAAAATTTTTACTAATCCTAACATTATGGTCGTCTACGGCAATGGCTTTAGACCCATTATTGGTTATGCATTTATGGGATAATCTTAGAATTGTATTATCACAAGAAACTGAATGTGTAGGTAAACGATATCAATTCAAGGCATCAGCACAAAGAATGGATGGAATGTATATTCCTGGTTGCTGGTATATAATGAAAGAACACCCTGATATGGTACACATTGACTGGCAAAATGGTGATTATTCAGAATTACCTTTGGCAAAATTTGAAGAAATACACCTGGACAAATAAACAATTTACATTAATTGCTTTGCGTGATATAATTACATTATGACAAATTTTTATACTTCTGTGGTTCCGTACGGCAACTCGTTGCTTATTCGTGGCTACCGTGATGGTATTGCCTATAAAACCAAAACCACATTTGATCCTACACTTTATATCAATGCAAAATCTCATCATGAGCCATCCAAGTGGAAAACACTAGATGGTACACCAGTCCATCCAGTAAAACTTGGATCTATTCGTGAGGCTAAAGAATATGTCGAACGATACAAAGATGTACAAGGCTTTGATATTCATGGACAAAATCAATGGGTCTATCAATTTATTTCAGAATACTGGCCCAATGATGTCAAGTATGACTCTGAACTTATCAAAGTATTCTCACTTGATATTGAAACTGCCACAGAGCATGGCTTCCCAGATATAACTACCGCAAATGAGGAAATCCTGCTCATCACAGTCAAGGATAACCACCACAAGAAAATTGCCACATTCGGCACACGTCCATATACTAATAATAGATCAGATGTTACATACAAACTCTGCAATGATGAACAACATCTCCTTAAGGAATTTGTTATCTTCTGGCAGCAAAATTATCCAGATGTGATTACAGGTTGGAACATCTATGGCTTTGACATTCCATATCTAGTCAATAGAATCAAACGACTGCTTGGTGAATCGTTCGCAGAAAAACTTTCACCATGGAACATGATCCGTGACAAAAAAATCTATATGGCTGGCCGAAATATTATGGCATATGACTTTATGGGTATTGCCACTCTGGACTATCTAGACCTCTACAAAAAATTTACATATCAAAACCAGGAATCATATCGTCTTGATTATATTGCCAATGTGGAACTTGGTGAAAACAAATTGGAAAATAACTTTGATACATTCAAGGATTTCTATACTCAGGATTGGCAAAGGTTTGTGGACTATAATATACATGATGTGGAATTGGTTGACAAACTAGAGGACAAAATGAAATTGATTGAATTGCTATATACTCTGGCATATCAATCAAAAATGAACTACAATGATGTCTATTCTCCTGTTCGTATGTGGGATATGATTATCTATAATTATCTTAAATCAAAACATATTGTTATTCCAATGAAGGATTCAAATGGTAGCAAAGATGCTGCATTTGAAGGTGCCTATGTTAAGGATCCAATTATTGGTGCTCACAAATGGGTTGCCTCATTTGACCTGAATTCGCTATATCCACATCTTATGATGCAATACAATATGTCACCAGAAACACTTACTGATACCAAATTTGATGTTAATGTGGAATTATTACTTAACCAAACCCCCATTGATAAACATAAATTGGTTGACCTATCCATGGCAGCAAATGGTTGGTGTTATCGTAAGGACATTAAAGGTTTCTTACCTGCACTGATGGAAAAAATGTACAATGACCGGTCTAAATACAAAAAACAAATGCTTCGCACAGAACAAGAGTATGAAAAAACCAAGGATCAAAATTTGGTCAAGGAAATATCCAGGTTGAACAATCTCCAAATGGCCATGAAAATTGCCCTTAACTCAGCTTATGGGGCAGTTGGTAACAAATATTTTAGATACTATGACCTACGAATCGCAGAAGGTATTACACAATCTGGTCAATTATCTATTCGTTGGATGGCTAATAAACTCAATGAATTCATGAACAAAACATTAAAATCAGACAATAAGGATTACATTATTGGTATTGATACTGATTCAATTTATCTTACACTAGAGGATCTTGTTGAGCATACTTGTGCCGGTAAATCCACAAATGAAAAAATCAAATACATGGATAAAATATGTGAACAGGTATTTCAACCATTCATCGACAATGGTTATCAGGAATTGGCCACATACATGAATGCCTATGAACAAAAAATGTTTATGAAACGTGAGGTACTTGCTGACAAAGGTATCTGGGTTGCCAAAAAACGCTATGTGCTTAATGTGCATAACTCAGAGGGTGTACAATATGCCAAACCTAAGGCCAAAGTGATTGGTTTGGAAATGGTCCGATCATCAACTCCTGCTGTGGTTCGCGGTAAATTATACAAGGCCCTTGATATTATTCTACACCATGATGAATCTTCCTTACATCAATTTGTTAAGGATTTTAAAGAGGAATTTAATAAATTGTCTGTCGAGGATATTTCATTCCCAAGATCAGTTAGTGCAATTAGTGAATATAAAGGTGATGATGGTATATACAAAAAAGGTACACCAATCCATGTTCGCGGTGCCCTACTATTTAATCATTACATAAATAAATATAATATTACTAAAAAATATCAACCCATTACAAATGGTGACAAAATTAAATTTGTCTATGTGAAAAAACAAAATCCATTCAATGAAAATGTAATTGGTTATTCATCTAAACTTCCAAAGGAATTTGGTCTACATGACTATATTGACTATGATCTACAATTTGAAAAGGTCTTTCTTGATCCATTGCAAATCATTATCGAATCACTCGGGTGGCATGCTGAAGCGCAGTCTAATCTTGAGTTGTTTTTTGGTTAGTGCTTGCTCTGCACCAAGACCAATTTTTTACGAAGAACAATATAATGAGTATATAACCGGGCAATCATGTGGTTACAGAGAATATTCTGACTGGCCATGTATGAATGCAAATGGTTGTATTAAATTTGGTTACGATTATTAATTTTACATTAATTCAGTTTTATTATATAATGACACTATATTATGAATAAACATTTACTAGAAAGTTTTATTGATGTTGGCAGTGGTTTTTTTCTTACCATAGTTATTCAATTAACTATATTTCCATTTTTTGGTTTATATCCCACTATATTAGATAGTATTGGTATTACTATCATCTTCACAGTAGTCAGCATCACTAGATCTTCTCTATGGAGATGGTATTTTAAGAACTATACATGAGGAAAAGGAATGAACGCAGTGTTTGGGTACTATACAAATAATAAAAAAGTAAAAGATTTTATGAAGGCATTTGGGCAAGAAGTAAAAGATAAACCTGGTATGCCAAATGATGCGACTAAATATCTTAGAGTAGAACTTATTGAAGAAGAATTAGTTGAACTTAAAGATGCAATTAAAATGGGTGATATTGTTGAGATAGCAGATGCTCTTACTGATATATTATATGTTACCTATGGAGCAGGTCATGCATTTGGTATTGATTTAGATGAATGCTTTAGAGAAGTACATCAGTCAAATATGAGTAAACTTGATTCAGATGGTAAACCAATTTATAGAGATGATGGCAAGGTTCTTAAAGGACCATATTATCATGAACCTAACTTAGCAAAAGTACTAAATAGTAATGAGGAATATTAATGAATCCAATTTATCCTGTTTATATTATTTCAAAAGGTCGTGCTGATACAAGAATGACTTCCAAGACATTGGAGGAAATTAATGTACCATATCGTATCGTTATTGAAGAAGTAGAATATGATGATTATGCTGCAGTGATTGATCCTAAAAAGATTATTACACTGCCAAAAAACTTTAGAGAAGATCCAAAATATGCAATTAAAGATGATGTAAGTGGTGCCATTGGTGGTGGTATCCCTGCTCGTAACTTTGTATGGGAACATTCAATCGCAGAAGGTCACAAACGACATTGGATTCTAGATGATAATATTAGACACTTTTATAGACTTAATCGTAATCAAAAAATTAAAGTAGGTTCTGGTACATCATTTAGACTTATAGAAGAATTTACTGATAGGTATACAAATGTGGCAATGTCTGGTATGAATTATGCATTCTTTTGTCCAAAGACACAAAAACGACCACCCTACTATCTAAATACAAGAGTTTATAGTTGTATATTATTATCAAATGAAATCCCTCAACGCTGGCGCGGACGTTACAACGAAGATACTGACCTATCATTAAGGATTTTAAAATCAGGTAAACAAACATTGTTATTTAATGCTTATCTATGTGGTAAGGCAGCAACAATGTCAATGAAAGGTGGTAATACAGATGAGGTCTATGCTCGTGAAGGTGCTGATGACCAAGGTAAAGCATTTGATAATAGGTTTACATTTGCCAAATCACTACGTGATCAACACCCAGATGTAGTAGAAATTACACAGAAATGGGGTAGATGGCATCATCATGTTGATTATAGAAAATTTCAACGTGACGGAAATCTAATTAAAAAAGAAGGACTAAATATACCTAAAGGTATTGATAATAGAGGATGGAAACTAATTACATTGGATCCATCAAAAGTTAACATGGAGGAAGAGTATGACACAGACAACGAATAATTTATTTGTCTTAACTGGACAAGAAGAGGAACAAACACCCTATGAATGGGATGGCATGCCTGAATATATCCAAGAGGAAAAAGAGGCATATCATATAATGAAAGTTAGATTCAGAAATGATGAAGACATTGCAGAGTTTGCCAAACTGGTAGGGCAACCTCATATTAATATTAAAACAAAAGCAATATGGCACCCACAACTGGATAAAGAAAAAACTAGTCTTATGCAATGGATTGATGGAGAAGATGAATGAAGATTACAGTTGTAGGTTCTGGTTATGTTGGACTCTCTAATGCTGTATTATTGGCACAAAATAACGAAGTTACATTATTAGATATAGTCCAAGAAAAAATTGATATGGTGAATAATAAACAATCACCTATCCAAGATCCAATGATCGAAGAATTTCTTGCAAATAGACAATTAAATTTAGTTGCAACAATGGATAAAGTTGCTGCACTCTCTGATGCAGAGTATATTGTTATTGCTACTCCTACTGATTATTGCCCAGATCGACATTATTTTAATACAGAATCAATTCAAAATATTATACTGGATGTAATTGAATACAACCCAAATGCTATGGTTGTAATTAAATCTACTATTCCAGTCGGGTTTGTACACGAGATGAGACAGAAGTATAAATTTGACAATATAATTTTCTCACCTGAGTTCCTCCGCGAAGGTAATGCATTATTAGATTGTTTATACCCATCTCGTGTCATTATTGGTGACAAAGGAAATCGCGCAAAAGAATTTGCTGCTTTACTTGTTGATGGTGCAGAAAAACCTGTTGATGAAATACCTGTATTGTTTATGGGTGCAATTGAAGCAGAGGCAGTTAAATTATTTGCAAATGGTTATTTGGCAATGCGTGTGGCATTCTTTAATGAATTGGATATGTATGCCGAAAGTCTAGGATTAAATTCAGAAAGTATTATTCTTGGTGCTTCACTTGATCCTAGAATTGGTAATGACTATAATAATCCATCTTTTGGTTATGGTGGTTATTGTTTCCCTAAAGATACAAAACAACTTTTGGCAAATTATACTGTTGCAAAAGTACCTAATAATATTATTCAAGCAATTGTTGATTCAAATGATACCCGGAAAGAATATATTGCAAGTCAGGTACTTTCAAAAAATCCTAGCATTGTAGGTGTTTATAGATTGACAATGAAATCAGGTTCAGATAATTTTAGATCATCTGCTATCCAAGATGTGATTAATAATCTATTAAAACAAAATGCAAATGTTATTATCTATGAACCTACATTACCTGGTACATCGTTCCAAGGTTGTAAGGTGATTAAAGATATTAAACGGTTCAAGGATTTATCCGATGTCATTATTGCAAACAGAGTTGAAACTGCAATTGCAGATGTACAAGATAAAATTTATACACGAGATATATTTCTTAATAATTAATTGTACATTAAATAAGAACTAATATATAATACATTATTATGAGGAGAAATAATGGCTAGAATACTTGTTACTGGAGGTGCCGGTTTTGTTGGATCGCATCTCTGTGAAAGATTGGCAAATGATAATGAAGTTTGGTCAATTGATAACTATACAACAGGCAAAGAAACTAATCATGTTCCTAATGTTAATTATATTAGGATGTCTACACATGAAATCCTTTCACTACAATTTGATCCAGAATTAATTTTCCATTTAGGTGAATATGCTCGAGTTGAACAATCATTTGAAGATATCAGAGCAGTATTTAGACAAAATTCTATAGGTACAATTGCTGTCTGTGAATTTGCAAAAGAAAAGAATGCCAAACTTGTTTATGCCGGCTCCTCTACTAAATTTGGTGATGTTGGTCCTAACTCATCTCCCTATGCATTTACAAAATCAACCAATACACAACTAGTCCAAAACTATGGTGATTGGTATGGATTAAAATATGCAATCACATATTTCTATAATGTCTATGGCAAAAGAGAAATATCAGAAGGCAAATATGCCACACTTATTGCCAAATTCCTAGAACTACATAAACAAGGTAAAGATTTACCTGTGACAATGCCTGGTGTACAATTAAGAAACTTTACTCATGTTGATGATATTGTTGATGGTTTGGTACTTGTTGGTGCAACTGGTATGGGTGATGGTTATGGAATTGGCAGTGATGAAAAATATTCTATTGTTGATGTTGTGGAAATGATTGGTGGTTCTATGGTAATGCAACCAGAGAAAAAAGGCAATCGTAGAGATGCAGAATTGGTCACAGATAAAACCAAAGCACTTGGTTGGTCACCACAAAAAAATCTAAAAGACTATATAAGAGAAAATTTATCATGATGGGCTGGACAAACTGGCCTGAGAGATATATGCAATTGGCTAAAGATATAGGTTCATGGTCAAAAGACCCAAGACAAAAAGTTGGTGCTATTGTTGTAGGTAAACATGGACAAATATTATCTCAAGGTTATAATGGATTCCCTAGAGGAATTAGAGATTCAGAAAAAAGATTAAATGATAGGGAAACAAAATTAAAGTATGTTGTACATGCTGAAATGAATGCTATATTTAATGCATCACTAGAAGGTATATCACTTGAGAATGCTATAATGTATGTACATGGATTACCTATGTGTCATGAATGTGCAAAAGGTATTATTCAAGTAGGAATTAAAAAAGTTGTAATGAACCCATTACCTGAAAATAGAAACCATTGGGAAGAATCTTGTCAATTGGCCAAAAAAATGTTAGCAGAAGCAGAAATTGAATATGAAGAGATACATCAAGATCTATAATAATGTACTAGATAAAACTATTTGTGATGATATGATTGATCTATTTGATCAGAATCCGAAGCAACAAGAAGAACATAATAATGATGCTATGAATTTTAAACAAATTAATATGCACAAGAATAAAGATACATGGTCTAATTATATTGATATTATTCAAACTAAATTTAATTTAGCATTACAACAATATAAATCAGAATGTAAAATTGCTGATTTTAGATGGCCAAACGAATTTGCATTTGAAGAATTTAGAATTAAAAGATATGAACCTCATGAAGGCATATTTAATGAACACGTAGATGCAATTGATTCATATTCATCAAAAAGATTTTTAGTATTTTTTATATATTTAAATTCAGGTAAATCAGCAGATGATGGTGGTACAGAATTTACTGAATTAGAAGTAATTAGTCCAAGAGTACAAGGAGCAATGTTAATGTTCCCACCACTCTGGACTTATCCGCATATTGGATTACAACCAACAACATCACCAAAATATATTGTTGGTAGTTATCTCCATTATGTATAATTATAAGGAAAAAGCATGGGTATATTAGATAAAATTAAGAACAATTCCACAATTAAAGATAGTGAGATACTTAAGGAATCTAAATTCTTTACTAAAAAGGATATGATTCCAACAAGTATTCCTGCTATTAATATTGCATTGAGTGGCAGGCTTGATGGTGGATTAACTCCTGGGCTTACAATGTGGGCTGGGCCATCAAAGCATTTTAAAACGGCATTTAGTTTATTGATGGCAAAGTCTTATCTGGATAAGTATGAGGACGCAGCACTATTATTCTATGATTCAGAATTTGGTACTCCTCAAGCATATTTTGAAACTTTTGGAATTGATATGGGACGCGTCCTTCATACTCCTATCACAGATGTTGAACAATTAAAATTTGATATTATGAAACAATTGCAAGATATTGAACGCGGGGAACGTGTAATGATTGTGATTGATTCAATTGGTAACTTGGCTTCTAAAAAAGAAGTTGAAGATGCACTTGATGGTAAATCAGTGGCAGATATGTCTCGTGCAAAACAAATTAAATCATTATTCAGAATGGTTACACCTCATCTTACACTTAAAGATATTCCAATGGTTGTTGTAAATCATACCTATAAGGAAATGGGTTTATTCCCTAGAGATATTGTGGGTGGTGGCACTGGTTCTTATTACTCTGCTGATAATATCTATATTCTAGGTAGGCAACAAGATAAACAGGGTCAAGAATTACTTGGCTATAACTTTATTATTAATGTGGAAAAATCTAGATATGTAAGAGAAAAATCAAAGATACCTGTTACAGTTCGCTTTGATGGTGGTATTAGTCGTTGGAGTGGATTATTGGATATTGCTTTGGAAACTGGTCATGTGATTAAGCCATCTGTAGGTTGGTTCAGTCATGTAAATATTGAAACTGGTGAAATTGCAGAAAAGAAATATAGACTTAAGGATACAGATACAAAAGAATTTTGGTTACCTATTGTAACTAATCCTACATTCCAAGATGCAATTAAGAAACGATATCAAATATCATTTGGTAAAATTATTGCAGATGAAGATATTGATCAAGAATTAGCCGAGATACCTGATGACATTGAAGTGGAATAAAGAACCATATGGTGAACATGAGTATGTAATTGAACTTAAGGATCATAAGTACTCAGGTATTAAATTTGTATTAGGTAAGGTAGAATTGGTTGAAGAAAAAGATCAATGTACATTAAAATACAAATATGATATAATAGAAAATAATACTGATATGAGTATTGTTGATGAACAAAAAACAGAGTTTGAAAAAGCCATTGGTGATTTGGTTGTTGAAATGATTGACCAAGGTTTACTTAATAATGAGTTAGTTTATTACGGCGGAAAGAATGAGAATAGAAAATTCAATCATAAGTAATCTTATTCATAATGAAGATTACATTCGACAAGTCCTCCCATTTCTAAACAAGAGATATTTCTCTGATAGAAAAGAGGCTATTATATTTGAAGAAATCAATAACTTCTTTAACAAATATAATAAACCCATTACTAAAGAAATCCTTAACATTGAACTATCAAATAGAACTGATATTAGTGATAAGGATTATAAAGACTTTAGTGAATATGTAAATCAAATAGAACAGCAAGATACTAATTCTGATTGGCTACTGAATGAGACGGAATCTTTTTGTAAGAAGAAAGCCGTGTACAATGCCATCTTAGACTCAATTGGAATTATTGATGGCAAGGATAAACAAAAAAGTGAGGATGCCATTCCTTCCTTATTATCCGACGCCCTTGCTGTTTCATTTGATAATCATATAGGTCATAACTATATAGAGGATTCCGATGCTCGGTATGAATTCTATCATAGAGTGGAAGAAAAGGTTCCATTTGACCTTGATATGCTCAATAAGATCACTAAAGGTGGTCTTTCAAATAAAACATTGAATGTTGTTCTTGCAGGTACTGGTGTTGGTAAATCACTATTCATGTGTCATGCCGCAGCCGCGAACCTATTGGACAACAAAAATGTGCTCTATATCACCATGGAAATGGCTGAGGAAAGAATTGCAGAACGAATTGATGCAAATCTTCTTAACCTATCCATGGACGAACTTAAAGTTGTTGACAAACAAATATATGATAAACGATTAGGTAAAGTAAAGGAAAGTTCCAGAGGTAGATTAATTATCAAGGAATATCCAACCGCCGGTGCCCATGCCGGTCACTTCCGTGCTCTACTAAAGGAACTACATCTTAAACAAGATTTTGCTCCTGATATACTCTATATTGATTATCTAAATATTTGTAGTTCGCAAAGGTTGAGGTATGGTGCAAATGTCAATTCATATACCTATGTGAAAACCATAGCAGAAGAACTTCGTGGTCTCGCCGTTGAGTATGATGTACCCATTATGAGTGCAACTCAAACCACACGATCTGGTTTTACTAACTCTGATCCAGGTCTGGAAGACACTTCTGAATCTTTTGGTTTACCTGCCACAGTTGATTTGATGTTTGCACTTATCTCCACAGAGGAACTAGAAGAACTTGGTCAAATTATGGTCAAACAATTGAAAAACCGGTATGCAGATCCTAGTTACTATAAGAGATTTGTAATTGGTGTTGACCGTGCCAAGATGAAACTTTATGATGTAGAGATCTCTGCTCAACAAAACATCTCAGATAATGGACAAGATGATGGTCCAGTCTTTGACAAATCAGACTTTGGTAAAAGATTAACAACAGAAGGCTTTAAGTTTTAACAATTCTTTAATATAAATATACCTATAGCGTGTTTACATTAAATGCGAAACGTGATATAATGTAATTATAGGAAAGAGATATGTTAAAATTTAAACAATATATTAACGAACAATACAAGGATAATGGGTTAACTATCTTTGATATTGACGATACATTGTTTGAAACCACCGCTAAAATCGCAGTAATGAAGGATGGTAAAAAGGTCAAAGAACTCACAAACCAACAATATAATACATACAAACTCCAACCTGGAGAATCTTTTGATTTTGGTCAATTTAGAGATGCAGATAAGTTCTTTAATGAATCCAAACCTATCACACGAATGCTCAACAAGGCAAAAGCTATACTTAGAAATGTAGGTAAACACCCAGGTAGTAAAATTGTGATTATTACTGCCAGGAACGACTTTAATAATAAACAAAAATTCCTAAAAACATTTGCAAAACATGGATTGGATATGAGAAAAATCCGTGTTGAACGTGCTGGTAAAATTAATGATGTTGCTGGTGTTGATTCCAAAAAGATGATTATCATAAGAAATTATCTCAACACAAAACAATTTTCAAGGGTTAGATTATTTGATGATTCAATTGCTAACCTAAGAACATTCCTAAAACTCAAAACACAATTTCCAGAACTCACATTCCGAGCATATCTTGCAGATAAAAAAGGTAGCATAAGGACTGTGAAGTAATGGCATTTAATTATCGCCCAAAAACTTCTGCAGAAATATTAGCAAAGAAAAAGCAAAATAGCAATGTTGCTGCTTCTATATTTGATATAATTAAATCTGAATATGGTGAAGGTATTATATTAGATCTTAGTACTTCTTTTAATAAAATAAAAGTGCCTCGATCTGTTGGTGAAAAAATAAATATTACACAACTAAAAACAAATCTTAAAGTAAAAAATAAGATTAATCTAAATGGAATTGATATTTCATTTGGAAATGGATCTGGCACTGGCGGCGGCACATCTGCAGTTGAAACAGCTCAACAAGAAAATGCAACTCGTCTATATTGCGAAGTATATAATGAATTTCATAAATTCCCTAAAGTGGCTGAAGTTCAAGTAATATATCCAAATGTAGATGATGATTGGTTTGCTACATTTGAAGCTCAAGCTATAGCAATTAATAATTGGCTTGGAAATAAAGGTTATACATTTTCTAGAGATAAAGGCATTATGCAACATGTTGAAGAAGTAGCATTAAAGAAATGTGGTGTTGGGGCTAAAGACTCATGGAATCCTGCTGACATTTATGCTGTAAAGAAAAATAAACAAAACCAAATTATAGAAGATCTTACAGAAATTGGTAATATGCCAATGGAACCACGCGCTAAACTTGATCAACTAAATAATTATATGAGAAATAAAATTACCAATAAAGAATTAGTAGGTATTTCGCTTAAAAAATTAACTAACGGTCAAGTTAAAACAATGGAATTAACTAATGCTTTAAAGAAGCAGCCTCTTACTAGTATTTCAATTATCCCAGGTTCTATTAATTTGAATTTAGATTTAAATAAAGATAATGAATTTCAAACTGGTGAAATGTCATTTGGCATTCGTGTAGGAGAATCCGCAATTGCAGTTCAAATTAGAGCATTCTCAGGCGGAGAAAGAGAATCTACTCAAATGGATATGACTGGAAAAGGAGCTGCCGCTAAACTTGGTAAAGTATCTTCTACTGAAGCAATTGATCCATATTTGCAAAAGTTTAATTTAGCTCGAAGGATGGGTACTAAATTGCCAAGAGTTGGATCATGGGATAAACATGATATTAAACAATACGTTGATGAATGGAAATCTATTAAAAATATTCGTATTGGTAAAGAACCAATTAATTGGGGCAATTCTGATTGGGAAACTACTCTTATTAATGCAATAGAATTTGAAAAAACTAATGTGCGAACAGCTTCACAATTAAGTGCTAAATTACAATGTTTTCAATGGGTTAAAATATTTAATGCTATTGATAAAAAAGGTAAATTAGAAGAATTTTTAACAGTATTATATTATGGTGCCAAAAAAGAATATGATTCAGCTGGGCCATTTTTAAAGGTTGCATAATGCTTAATTTAAAAGATTATATTACAGAATCAAAGAATGTTCACATGGAACATTTGGAAGATCTAGTATTCAATGAAGGTGTTGCTGGTACACGCAAGGCAATTAACTTTCTACAAGATCTTCGTAATATGTTGGCTGGTAGTTCCAAAACAAAAGTAACGGCCACCGTTAAATGGGATGGTGCTCCGGCAGTCTTTGCTGGCATAGATCCTAGAGATGGCAAGTTCTTTGTAGCCAAAAAAGGTGTATTTAATAAAGATCCAAAGGTATATAAAACAATTGCTGATATTAAAGCAGATACTTCTGGTGATCTAGCAAGTAAACTTACAATTGCTTTACAAGAGTTTAGTAAACTTGGTATTAAATCAGGCGTGTATCAAGGTGATTTAATGTTTACCAAGGCTGATATTGCAATTAAAAATATTGATGGCCAGAAATATGTTACATTCCATCCTAATACAATTGTATATGCTGTGCCGGTAGGTACTGAGTTGGCAAATAAAATATTAAAAGCAAAGATTGGTGTGGTTTGGCATACAACATATGAAGGGCCAACTTTTGAATCAATGCGCGCATCATTTGGTAAAGGTATTATTAATAAACTTTCTTCAAGTGCTTCTATTTGGATGGATGATGCAACATATAAAGATTATTCTGGTGTTGCAACATTTACAAAACAAGAAACTGATAAGGTCACAGCAATATTATCTGAAGCTGGTAAACTATTCAAACAAATAGATGCAAATGTAATCAATTCAATTAGTAAAAATGAAGAATTATTAATGTTGATTAAAACATATAATAATGCTCGTGTTAAAGTAGGTGAAAAGATTACTAATCCAGTTCAACATGTTGTTGGATTATATCACTGGATACAACAAAAATATAATAAAGAAATGAATGCACGTAAAACAGATAAAGGTAAACAACAATGGAAAGAAAAGATGACCAATATGAATAAATTCTTTGCTGGTCATAGTAGAGATGCAATTGCAAATGTATTTCGTCTTACTAATCTATTAGTTGATGCCAAACATATGATAATAAATAAAATGAATGCTGCAGGTCATATTAATACATTTTTAAGAACTGCAAATGGCTATAAAGTTACTGGTGTAGAAGGTTTTGTGGCAGTTGATAAACTGTCTGGAGGCGCGGTCAAGTTGGTAAATCGAATGGAATTTTCAAAAGCAAACTTCTCACCAGATATTATTAAGGGTTGGGAACATTGAGTGATTTAAAAAATCTATTTAAAGTAATTGCTGAAGGTAAAAAAGATTTTCAAGATAAAGATCCTATTGCTAAAGTAGTTAAAAATACCAAGCAGGATCTATCTTCTTTGTTTGAGGAACTAGCATCTTTAAAAGGCCAACTTGACGTTATAGAATCTGAACAAAAAAAGATTAATAAACCTAAAGAAGAAAAAGCACTTAAACTTTTGGAAGATATTGTAAAACCAAAAGAAGAAATTAAAGAAGAAGTTGTACAAGAGGAAGTTGTAAAAGAAGAAATAATCACAGAAGAACTACCTGAGATTAAAACCCCTGAGGAAAAACAACAAGATACTATGGCAGATGTTGCCAAATATCTAACTGGTAAATCTTTTCAACAACCTAACCCTGATCCTGTTGCTCCTAATATAGATGAAATTAAGAGGAAAATACGATTCCTTGAACAGGCAATTGGTAGAATTGCCGCAACTGGCCCAGGTGGTGGTGAAGTTAATTTAAGGTATCTTGATGATGTAGATAGAGATACAATTGATGATGGTAAATATTTAAAATATAATGCAACAACCAAAAAGTTTGAATTTGATCAATTGGCAACAGGTGAGGTTGTACAAAATACAACACTTGTAACAGCGGCAACATATACTGTAGTTGAATCAGATTGGTATATTGGTGTTAATTATAATGGTCAAGTAACAATTACATTACCTGTATCACCAAGTTCTGGAAGAGTATTGGTAATTAAAGATGAATCAGGAAGTGCATCAGCAAATCCAATTACAGTAAATGGTACTATTGATAATGATGCTGGTGGATTTATATTACAAATAGACAATGGTGGTGTTCAAATGGTATACCGCAATGGATGGAGAATAATTTAATGACTTATTTATTTAAGAAGGACGGAACTGCTACTAGCATATCTGCATTTGGTGAACCAATTGCAATACCCATTACACCTGTCATTCAATTAGATGGATTATATGGTTTACAAGAGAAAAATTTTGAGACATTTGATGCATTTGGTGGTACAGCTGATACAACAAATACATTAATGCGATGTCAAACAGGCACAAATCTTTATGGTTATGGTGTATTAAGATCAAGACGTGCTGTTCGTTATCGTCCAGGTCAAGGTGCCATGGCGAGATTTACAGCAGCCTTCACTGAGAGTGCTCCAGGTGTTGGTGTTTCAGGTTATACACAACGTGCTGGATTCTTTACACAAGAACAGGCATTACAAATTGGATTTGATGGAGAAAACTTTGGTATTCTAAGACAAAATGAAGGTAAAGCACACATTGAAACACTAACAATTACCACAGGTGCTACAGTCGCAAGTAATGTAACTGTTACATTGAATAATACTGCATATACTGTTCCAGTATCAGCAAGTAGTAATTTAAGTATTACTGCCGCTGAAATATCTTCTTGGTTTAAAGCAAATCAGAGTGCTTGGACGAGTGAACATTCTGATGGTGTTATTAACTTTTTAAGTACAAGTATTGGAGTCAAGGCAGGTACATTTAGTTTTTCCGCTGGTACAACAAATGCTGTTGGTTCAACATCAACAATACAAGCTGGTAATCCAGATACAAATAATTGGGTATATCAATCTAATTTTAATATTGACAAATTAGATGGAACTGGTCCAAGTGGTATTGATTTAGATGTTTCAAAATTAAATGTATATCAAATTAATTTTAGATGGTTAGGAGTGGGAATTATAAATTATTCCGTAGAGAATCCAGCTACTGGTGATATCGTTCTTTTTCATCAAGAGCATCATGCTGGCTTTGATTCAGATGTACACTTAGATAATCCATCATTAAAAATTGGTTATGTGGCTGCAAGTTTAGGTGGATCGGGAACAAATGTAACTGTCACTGGTGCTAGTATGATGGGCGCTATTGAGGGAAAAATTGAAAGTACCACACTAACAACAGCTGCAAATAGATTGACCAATGATTCTTTTGTTGCTGATACATTACACCATGGTTTAACTGTTCACAATAGATTGTCTTTTGGTGGTAAAATAAACACTAGAGAATTATTTATTAAAGAGATTTCATTGGTTGCTACACCATCAACAGGACAAGACCATCCTGTAAAAGTCTCATTATTTTATAATTTTAATGGACAACTTGACCCCATTGTGTTTAAAGTTATTAATAGTACCCAATCGTCCGCATTTTATAGTGATGATACTGGGACATTAACATTAGGTGCAAATGTGCCTGTTTATACATTTTTCATTACTGCACCAGGTTATGAAACTATTGATTTAGAAAATTTAAGATTAATTATACCACCTAATAATGATTTAACAATTGCCTTTGAATCAACCGCCACATTGGATGGTATTGGTATCGGTGTAACATTTACAGAAGATTAATAATTTAAAATAGGAGATGACAAAATGTCAGATAATAAAACTTTAAGAGCTGTTGCGGATGCTGCTCGAAATATTATGATGGGAGAAACCTTAAAAGGTGACCAACATGAAATTGACAAAAACAAAAACAACAAGATTGATGCTCATGATTTTGAACTATTACAAAAAGAAAAAAATGTAAAACAAGAAGCTTCTTGTAATAAAATGAGAAAAGAAGAAGATGGAAATGTTGATGAAGCTGTTGTTAAAAAAGTTAACCCTAAAACGGGTGCAACAGAAATAACATACACCGGCGAAGATGCTAAAAAGAAAAGAGCGACTCCTGGTAAATATGGATATGGTCCATCAAGAGCAAAATCACTTGCAAAAATGGGACTAAAACAAGCAATAAAAAAAGAAGACATTGACGAAGAAACTGAACAACTTGATGAAAAAACACCAACAAGACAACAAGTGAAACAAGCATTTGGTATTGCTCGTGACAAACGCTATGCTGGCGGTAATATGACAGGTGCAGTTAAGGCTATGGATAAAATCAACAAAGGCCTTGCAGGTCATCCAAAAGTTTCTGATGAGTTAAGAAAACAAAACGAAGAAACTGAACAATTGGATGAATATACACCACATGAAAGTGGCGTTACTCGTATTCAAGGTCGTGCTTATGGTGCTTCTAAACCAGAAAAACACGCAGTTGATACAATGAAAGGTCCAACTAGGAAGGAACTAGAAAAGATGGATAAGAAAAAACCATTCAAAGAAATGTTAGAGTTATATGCTGAGAAAGGTCTAGAGGCATTATCAGAAATGACAATGACAGAAGAACCAGACCAAGAAACTTACGAAAAAGAACTTGCTAAGGCTAAAAAGAAAGCAACAGAAAAGAAAACTCCTGAAGAAGAAGCTGGTGTAGCAAAAGCTGCTGTTCAATCAGTTGAAGAGGGAGTTGGTGATTGGATTAATAATAAGTTAAATAAACTTGGTGATAAAATAACACAACACACAATAAATCAAACTGTAAAAAAAGGTCCTGATGCGGTCAAAAAATTAAAACAAGGTATGGCATTAGCCGCAATTCAAAGAGAAGATGTTGAGCAATTAGATGAATTATCACCAAAAACATTAGGATCATATGCTAAAAAGGCACAAAGGTCTTTACATAATACAAATTATAATAAAGGTCTTGGTAGTTATGGATATCATACACCAGAAGGTGATAAATTTATTGCTAAAAGAACCGCTGGTGCTAAAAAAGCAATTGATAAATTAGTTCAAAAGAAAATGAACAATG
>Ga0208644_1001370_pt1 | contig 20437 bp, 22 predicted proteins | sample VirMetDEL_Nov_18_FD_184517 | JGI IMG/M metagenome (GOLD analysis project Ga0208644, IMG submission 184517) | Aqueous microbial communities from the Delaware River and Bay under freshwater to marine salinity gradient to study organic matter... | ecosystem: Environmental > Aquatic > Marine >...
ATTAATTCACCATAATCTTTGATTACAAATAATAAGGTAGTATTACTATCATTCATCACTAATGGGGTATTATCGTCACCTACTAATTCAATACGCAATTGGTTATAAGTTCCGTTTAATAATCGTGTAAAAGCAAATTGAGTTGGTTTATCTTGGATTAAACCTCCTAAATCAACTTGTGGTGTAATTGCGTAAATAATGCTATTTGGTGATGCGTAAATATTATCAATATTACTCATAGAAATTAAACAATTTGCGTTTGGCTGGACATTTGGAGCGGTTGTAGATAAAAATGAGAAAGTATTATTCGCACTTGACGCAACCGCAGTTCCAGTTCCATAAATGCTGGTAAATGCTGAAACACTTGCTGGTGTAGTAAAATCTGCTACATATCCAACAATTTCGTTAAATTCTGCTGGAAATTTGAACTGGGGGTAAAATGCTACACCAGTAAAAAGGTGAGGACTGGTGTAACCAGTTGGAAGTGTTGCTGGAACTTCATAGCAATTTACTTGAACCGCATATCGTGTCGCATTCACTTCCATTTCTAACCAATAAACATAGTTTCCAAGACTATCTATCATATAAAAATTTGCTTCTACCATTTTTTGTTGAAGGTAAGCATTTATATCGCTAATCTCATATTGTCCGTCTGGTAAAGTAATTGTATCAAATACACCAGCCGTTCCAATTGTAGCATAAAAAATATTGTTATTTAATGCGGAACTGATATTATACCACGAATAATACATAGACGCTTGGGATAGAGCAATATAACTATCTTTGAATACCACGCTGTTAGGAAACGAATAAACAAATTTATTATTACCATTACCTTCATTCACTAAATCACTTCTATTCACTACTATTTGCCTCATATATAATTAGTTGTTAAAAAAATTGTGTAAGTTTTACTTTTTAGCAGAAACATCAACCCCTTTAAGAACAAGAGGTCGTTTATATTGGCGGTCAATTATTTTACCACCTTTAATGGGTTGCGGAATGATTGTTCCGTTAATATCAAATTGTGGCTGTAAAGTTTCGCTTAACATTTGTGGTCGCACCATAGGTTTCACTACTTGGGGAAAAAACATTATATATAAACATTAGATTTTTTTTATGTCTGGTCGTTCATCTACTTTTTCTACAATCGTCTTCATATCTACGGATACTGGTAATCGTTCTTTCTCGTCAGCACTCCTAAAAAAATGTTTTAAAATATATTCGTTTTTCTTAAAATCAACGGATTTATCTAAATCGTCAAACATATCTAAAAAGTTACTTGTGTCTAAATATAATTCACCAGTTGAATATCTTTTACAATTAATCCAGTGTAAGAAAGCACATACGAACCACCCACAAGCGTTATTCATTAAGGATTGGACATCTTTTGTCGTATGTGGAATGGACTTACCAATTGCTTTTTTAATAGACGCTTCAACATCAGTAGGCATTCCAACACCATAAGGGTCAAAATAAATACCTTCTACTTTTCCGTTAGGACACTTATTAATTTGAAAACAAGTCCAGTGTGTTCCGCCATTTTTATTACCTCGTTCGTCTTCGTGGTCTTGAAGATTAATTATATACGATTTATTCATTTCAATTTTGGGTATTTTATTCTTAAAGGTAATGGCTTGTAAAGGAAAGTTCATTCGTTTAGATAAATCCCATAATTGAGTATCCGTAAGCATATATAATTAAGCAATAAAAAAGTATCAAAAAAATAACTTAATTTGTGTGAAACTGGTGATATTGTGGTGGTAATCCTACTTGTAAATGGAAACTGCTTCCAAATGGGTCACTTTTTAGTAAATGTGGTAATTGGACTTCATCTTTTCCTAAAACTTGTCCTTCCGTCATAGAAAGTGTATTACCTACCATACGAATACCCATTCCTCGCATAGGAGCAGACGACGCATAAAGTCCATTTCCTCGTGGAGCAGATGTCGCATAAAGTCCTCGTCCAGCAGTCGCATAAAGTCCTTTACCAGCAGTAGCATAAAGTCCCATTCCGTCTAATTCACTTAATTTAATGTTTGCGTCTAACGCTTGTTGCCCAGCACGAGCCATATAACCATCATTACCATCTCGTAGCCCCCTTCCTCGTGGAGTAGAAGCAGTAGCATAAAGTCCCATTCCAGTCTTTTTACGGATTGCTTTTCGTGCGGACGGAGCAAGTCGTTCTGCGATTTCTTTTCCACCAAGAGCAAATGCTGGGACGAGTTCTGGTTGTCCTAATGCGATTGCCGTAGAAGTTCCTAATGATGCCCCAGCTTCACCAGCATATTTAAACCCTTCGTCTAATGCTTGTGTTCCAAGTTTTTTACCTTTGGCGATTAATGCTTTACCTTCTTTACTTTTTGCGAATTTATCTACTTCTTTTACACCCTTTTTAGCAACACTTTTTACTTTGGAGACACCTTTTGATACGCCTTTTTTAATACTATCAAAAAGACCTTGACCTTCTATTAAACCTTCTACACGAGCAGAGCGGTTCGCTTCAATTTCATCTAAACTTAAAATGATTTCTTTTGCCTTACCTCGTGAAAAGGAACGAGTTACTATATCGTAAGATTGAGGGTTCATTAATACCATACAACCCATTCCTTCCATAGAAGGTTTTACTCTTACTTTTGCTCCTTTACGAAGGCGTAGCTTTTGCTTGGGGGATAAATCTAATTCTATTTCACGCATTATAAAATATCCATAGAAAAAAGAATTACTAAAAACGCCTTTATCTAACTATTAAGAAAGGGGTGTCCCCTTTCAAACCCCACAGCTTAATAACCCATAGCTACTAAATCCATTAATATTTCACGGCATTCACTCTTGGGTAGGTCACCACGAGTAGATAAACGGATAAGTAACGATTTAAACTTTTTCACCAATTCCGCATTATCGTTTCCACTTAAAATTTGACCTTTAAGTAAATTGAACTCGTCTTTTTCTTGGTCTTCTTTGGTTTTATCTGGCGTAGGAATAGAAAATCTACCTATTAGGTCACTTTCTTTTGCTAATTTATGTAAATATGCTTTCTCTGGTTGCGATAAACTTTCCATATCTTCGTATTTAGGCACACCATTTCCAGCAATCGTTCGTAAAATCTTACCCATTTGCGAACTCACTTTTTGCGTAGGAAACTTTTTAAGTTTTTTATGGCTGTTGTATTGAAGATTTACAATATCGTCGTTTAATTGCTTACCTTTAATGATGTATTTACCAAATGGATAATCTGTTTGAATTAAACCACTTCCACGCTCTGTTTGAATTAAACCTCTTCCACGCATTCCGCTTCCTTGTGTAGGTAATTCTTTTTTTAAACTATCTAAAAAGGTTGGGAGATAATTTTGTAATGTAACATATTTATCTCTGGCTTCATAAAATCTTCTTGTATAGTCAGTTAAATCAAAACCAGTTCTTGTTTGAGTAGGAGGAAGCATTTGAGCTCCTACACCAACAGCTTTCCCATATAATTTTCGTAATGCTTGATATACTTTTGCTATATCTCGTAAGCGATAAATACCTTTCCCCTCAAATTCATAGGTCCTCATATCTAAATCTAAAACCTTAACAAGAGGAATGGTCGCCTCACCATTACTAAAAAAATTAAAGTCTAATTTATAACCATTTGCTTCTAAATTTTCCTTTCTTAATCTATCAAATTGCGAAGGAGGAACAGATTGCGAAGCAGATTGCGAAGCAGATTGCGAAGCAGATTGCGAAGCAGATTGCGAAGCAGACCTTGATGGAGTAGGAGATAGAACTGAAAAAGTAGGCGGTAGTTGAAGGCTTTTCGCATAATCCTTAATTGCTTTTAGAACTCGTTTCTTTTTTTCTGGACTGACTACTACTTTTTTCGCTTCTTCTTCTACTGCTTTTTGAAGACTTCGTGCTTCTACTTCCTCGCCTAAATCGTCTAATAATCCTTTTACTTCTTGCTCAACGAACCTATCTTCTACTTCAAAAAATACTCTATCTAAAACTCGTGAGATTTCTTCACGAACTACTTGTGTGGCTTCTTGCTTTTTTGATGGACTTGGTATATTAGAAAATAATAATGGAACAGACATATTCCTTCTTACAAAATCGTCTAATAAGGGTTCAGTAACTCCGTCTGGTCTATTATCCGTTAGTTCTTGAAATAACATATCTGCTCTTACCATTCGTTCCATACTCGTAATTTCTTGTGAGTTAGGTTGTCCAGTATTACTTACATTCGTTACAAGTTCTGCTGGAACAAGTAAATCTCGTTCTTGTGACGCTAATTGGTCTCTTACGACTTCATTTGGAACTTCTACTGGTTGCCCTACTTGAACTCTACTTATAAGTTGTTTTACTTTACGAAGATTACCAAAAGGTATTTGACCTAATGTAAATAATTGAACTACTTTATCTACAACTCTGCGTGAATTTTGAACATCTCTTAAACTGATTGCGGTTTCAATTTCACCCATTGTATCCAGTAAAGTTTGTCTATTTGGTATATTTTGGATTGAAGCATTTAATAAGGTGGTTATATTGGCTTGAAGTATAGGGTTCTCAATTCCAGCAATTGTTCCAAAAATTAAAGGTCGTGGTAAAACAGAGCGTAATTGTTCAATCGCATTAACTGCTCGTTCAGCGTTTCCTAATTCACGCAGTTCATCTTGTAGTCGCATTAAATCCTCGTTGGTTACTAAACCATCTACGGCGTTTAACATTATACCATTTCCGCTTGTTTGTTGAAGTCCGCTCACAACATTTATATTTCGTTGAGTGTTTCGCATATATTGGCGTAAAAAGGGGACAAAAATTTCTGCTAATACGCCAAGTTTGTATTGCGGAAGAAGAATGTTATTAATAGCAATAGACGATTGAGCGTAAAATTGTAACTCCGCAGAAGTCATTTGAGATATTGCCCTTTGAGCATTATTTCCAGTCATAATTTCTTTTAATGCTGATTGAACTTGCTTTGCTACAAATTGCCTATCACGCAGTTTTTCTTCCGTAGTTCTAAAATCATTTACTTCTACTGGTAATGAACCAGTCCGTAGATAAGTTTTATTGGCTTGTAAGTTTAAGTCGTCTAATCTTGCTCGTAGTTCCAAGTTTGCTAAATATTGCTCCCTAAACTTTTGAGCATCGTTTGGGTTTTTCATAGGTTGTCCAGCCATTATAAATTAGTATATTATTTTATTTTCAAAAAGAATAAAATAAAATAAAGGAAAATTAAATCTCTTCTTCAATAAACTTGCGTGTTACTTCTTTGGGACTTTCGTGTGAAATTTGATTTTTATAGATGCGTTGTTTTTCGTAACTATCGCTTTTATCCAATAATCCGTCACATACCACTTTATTAAATTGTGTAGTAAGTTCATCTTCTTTACCTACCCACTTTACAGAAAGTTCGTTAATCTTTTCTTTTTCACGCTTGGTTAATTCTTCTACTCGTGTCGTGAGTGGTTTATTTAGTTCATCCAAAGCAACGAAATACATTTTTGTTTTCCGTTCGTCCATATATAATTAAGCAATATTTTTTTATTTTTTAATTTCAACGATATTGTCTAAATGAACCATTTGTTCATAAACCTTGAAGTTCTTTTCCTTCAAGTATTTTAAAATATGTGTAATATCAATCATTCTATGTAATTATAGATGAAGTATCTAATTAGTATTTTTCGCATAGTATATATGATTAAATCAGCCAACATTTTATTATAATCTAAACAAATACAGAAAATCGCATATTGAATATCCACCGACAACATTATAAAGTGATTATAAAACTTTTATATTGAAAAGTTTTCAAAAGGTTACAGCGGTTACAAGGGTTACAACGAATTTATCCGTCGTAGGGTCTGGATTTTTTTTTTTTTTGAAAAAACATTTTTTTATTTACCCCAGCTCTATAACCCTTGTAACCTTGTAACCTTGTAACCCTATAACTAAACATTTCATAATCATTAGCATAGTCAGTAAGGATTTTCATAAAAGACACATAAAAATAGGTTACAACGCCCTTGTAACCGCTTGTAACCCTTGTAACCGCTCATTCGCCGACCAACTCAACTGAAAAGTGCTGGGTCAATAATTTCATCTAACCCTTTTCTAAATCGTTTGGATTGGTCTGCTTCTAAATCAATAATCAACGGACTAAACTTTTCGCTGGTCGCAAATTCATACATTCTAATCAGCTGGTCTTTCGTCACTCCTAAACCAAATTCACTTAAAATAATATTTACTTCTCGTTGTCCGCTTAATTTCAATAGAACCATATACGAGCAATTGTTACGAATAATTTTAGGAATTTTGAAAAAACTTTGCGAAATGAAAATAACGGATACATTCAATTTTCTCGCACGAATGTAATAGTTTTCAACCATTTTTAAATCTTTGGCTAAAACTAAATCGTCCCATACGACTAAATGGTTAAAGTTTTTATCAAATTTATCCAATTGTGGCGTATTCGTTAAACCTTCTTTAATGACGACTTGGTCAGTTAAACTTTCTAAATATTTGTAAAGGGGTTCATCTTTATTACGAGTAATAATATTAATAGACGCAAAAGTGCCTTTACCAGTTGAAAATAACGCAATAAGATTTACTAAAAAGTTCGTTTTACCACTTCCACTTGGAGCGACGATACACATACGCATAGGAATTTTTAAATTGTGAAGGTGTAAATTAGGATTTTCTGCTTTGTCTAAAAAACTTTTAGGTATAACTTCGTATAAGTTTTTAATTTTAGGAGTAACTTTATTTATTTTTTTAGGGGGCATTATACATTATGCTTGTAAAAAAATAATGTGGTTATAATGTATAATGAGTGTTTATCCACCACCTTCTGCTACACCTATATTCAATTCAAGTGATTATAGCCCTTATCCAAAGTCACGAAACACCCCTATTTTTAATAACATTAGCACCCTTCTTAATGTAGGAGATAGTAATTTTTTACAGCTTTTGGCTGAACGGATTAACGAACAGACAAAGCGTAAAGTTGGATTTCGTAAATAGTGGGGTTACGCCCCCACACGACTTTTTGGGGTTTTAAAGGGGAGACCCCTTTATGTTAAATCCCCTTTTATTTTTTTAAAACCATAATATATAATGAGTGTATATCCGCCACCTACCGCAAACCCAATTTTTAACAAATCCAATTTTCCAAAGAATGACTTGATTGGAGTATTAGACGGATTAACCGCAAGTGCGAAAGAATACATAGACGAAAAAATATTATCCATTAGTGGAGAAATAATTGATTTAAGTGGAAGTATCATTACGATAATTGAAGATATTTCAACAAATACGGCACAAATTAGTCTTAATAGTGGTGCGATTTCTATTATAGAAGGGGGAATTCTCACATTAGCGTCAAATGTAGATGATTTATCCAGTCAAGTTTTAGATTTATCAACAAATACGGCTAAATTAAACGCTGGTAATACTTTTACTGAAAATAATACATTTCAAGGTGATAAACAATTTATAGTCAATATAACCCCAAGTGCTACTTCTGCTATTTCTTTTCTTGGACGAGAAGTAAATATTCAAAACGGATTACTATGTGGTGCTGGACCATCTGCTCACATAGACGCAAAAATTAGCGGAGTATTAAGTGTAAATCAAATCGCACAAGGTGGAACAGACGACAGAGCATTAAATTATATTACAACCCCAAAAGTTGAAATCACAACTGAACCAGTAGATTTAAGTGACGCTACTACAAAAAACTATGTAGATAATGCGATTGCTGGTGTTGTTCCAGATTTAACAAATTACGCTCGTTTAGATATATCTAATACATTCCAAGAAAAACAAACCTTTTTAGATAAAATATTAAGTGATAAATGCGTAGCAAATAAGTTTTTAACAGACAATAACGGAGAAGAATTAGTCTATGGGAATTATTCCAATACTTTTTATGTAAATGATAATGAAACTGGAACAAGTGGTTCAATTAACGATACATTAGCCTTAATCACAAGTGCTAATAAAGTTATTCGCATTAGTGCTGGGTCATATAGTCAAGATGTTTTAGTAAGTGGAAAAACATTAGTTGGTTTATCGTGTCCTAATATTGGAGGAATAACTATGACAGAATTAGCTGGAACACGAACATTTACAATTGAGAACTCATATCGTATAAGAGTAAGTGGATTACAAATTAATGGAATGACGACCATTAGTGGTTCGCAATTACGGCACAGATTAGAAGTTTGTAATTTTAATGGTGGTTTAACAATTACTGGTGGTGGTGCTACTCCATTAGCAGAATTTATGACTATTCAAGATTGCGATATTGCTGGTTCATTAACTATTTCCTCCTTTACTGGAATTGTTTATTTCTATCGTGTTAATTTTCAAAATTCTACTTTCAATATTTCACCAGCATATTCACCTCAACAAGTTATTATGATTGATTGTGCTGGTATTCCAGACGATGTAAGTTTATTTGCTGGTAATTATTATGTAGTTGGTTCAACCAGTTATTATAAAAGTGGAACTTTAACCACTGGTGATTTTAATAGTTCATTTTTTGTCCGTAATACTACTCCAAGCCAAGACAACGAATTAGCAAGTAAATTATATGTAGATACAGCAGTTGCTACGAATACAAGTGCGATTGCTACAAATACAAGTGCTATTAGTGATTTAAGTGCGAATAAACAAGATACATTAACTGCTGGGACAAATATAACTATTGTTGGGACAACGATTTCTTCAAGTGGCGGAGGAAGCGGAAGCTCACAAGAATACTTTATGGTAAAAACGGCACGAGTGCTGGTTGCTTCTCACGCTATAACCAATTCTCCACGCATTCCTTTTGATACATTAGTTAGGAAAAGTTCAAATGTGGAAATCGCTTTTAGTGATACTGGTAAAATCACCCTTACTGGAAGTGGAGTAGATGGTCTTTGGGATATAAATTGGAATGCCCCAATTATTTTTGGAGCGACCGCTGAACAATTTGATAGTTATGTATTACAACTTACAAGAGCTGGGGTCACATCAAATCATACATTTTGGGGCTGGCAAGCATCCGCAGTAGAAGGCGGTTCTACCCAAATTGAATTACAAGATGGAGACACTATATTTTGGACTTTTAGTGGAGTTGGTATTCAAATTATGACCGCAAATAATAATGGTGCGAATGCGAATACTCTTTATACTTTTATGAAGGCGACAAAAGTCGTGACATAGGACTTTTTTAAAAGTATATATATATGGAGAAGAACACGCTTCCGCTTGTGATAAATGATTTACGCTCTCGTCGTGATGCTTTATCACTTGCCCACGAACAATTAAAAAAAGATAATGATGACTGGAACAAGTGTATTATTATATTATCTCTTACGACTGGTATGTTTGAAAGTATCAAAATAAAAATGGGTTGGGACAGCAATATTGTTGCTCTTGTTCCAATAGCTTTAAGTTCCATTATTGCTTCCGTTTCTGCCCTTATCAAGTTTAAGAAATTTCCAGAACAAATGGAAATCATACTTCAAAGTCAGTCGTTGCTTACGCATACACTTACGAATGCGAGAAATGAAACCCAATTGTCCCCAGCCTTATTAAAAGAGTATCACGATAGTTTAGAAAAGTTAGAAATCAGTTTATATCCAGATATTCGTAAGCGATTTTTAATTCAATCCCATAAAAATCTTATATCAATTATGAAACAAGAGCAAAAGTATTTTAATCAAATTGAAATGATAAACAAAGGGGAACTATCCAGCGATAGTTCTTTGGAAAGCAACCCTATTGTAACGGAAGAAGAACAATTATAGGTTACAAGGGTTACAAGAGGTTACAAGGGTATTGTAACCTTATTTTTGATGTCTATTGATGAAATCCTTACTGGTTATGCTAATGATTATGAAATGTTTAGTTACAAGGTTACAAGGTTACAAGGTTACAAGGGTTATAGAGCTGTGGTAAATAAAAAAATGTTTTTTCAAAAAAAAAGATTTTTCAAACCCCACGACGGATAAATTCGTTGTAACCCTTGTAACCTTTGTAACCTATTAAAAGGATTTATCCCCATAAATTTCGCCACTTTCTTTTACAGATTTAATGCTATGTGCGTGTAATGGATTATAACTACCTTTTACATTAAGCGATTTATATTTTTCAAATGGACTGCGAAAAATGGATACTGGGTCACCTCGTGTAGAATAATCGTATTGATTTTTTCTTTGTTTAGAAGCACTGATTAAATCACTTGGACGAGTTGCTTTATTAAATGTAATGGTTTCATCGCTTCTATGACCTAAAAGTTGGGCTTGTAACCCACCTTGCGAGTGACCTATGGTGCTAATTTTGTAATCTCGTCCATATTTTCGTTCTGCTAATTTTTGAACTCTGTATGCTTCTTTATAGCGAGGAGTTAATTTATACCCCATTTCACCGCCCATAGCAAACATCGCATTATTAGCCCAGTCAAGAAAACCTTGCGTTCCTCTATGTGCTATAACAACTTGGTTTCCATCGTTCTTTTTCCAAACTTTGCTTGTGTTACTGCTAATGGATTTATCCAAAGTCCAACCTTTAACTTCTCGTGGTTTATAAGTGGCTTCAATAATATTTTTAAAGTCTGTATCTTTAAGACCTTTACCTTCAACTTTTTCTTTTTTAGCTTTTTCTTCTATTGTTTCTTCTTCATAGGTATAATTTCCAGATTTAAATTCATAACCATAAATATAATATTTATTACCAAATTGATACTTTAAGGTTAAAGTATTTTCGTTTTCTTTTCTGGAAACTAAACCTCCAATACTAAATTTATTTTCTTTTAAATACTTACTAATTGCTTTCCAAGATTGTCCTTTGACCTCCAAATTATCAGTCAAATCAGTATAACTTCTTCTGTTTTTCATTAATCCAGTCCAAATGACTGGAAATCCATAATAATTATCCTTTTTACCTTCATCTTCATTCTTCCAAACAAAAAGACTATATAGTTTTTCAATTATAGGCGGAAGTAAATGCTGAACTTTAATTAGTTTTTTCTTAAATTCATCTGGAAATCTATAACTCATTCTTGGTAAAATAACTGGTCTTGAAATAACCTCTAACATTTCTGGTGTATGTGTATTAAAACGATTTAATTGAATAATAGCCCAAAAAAATGTATTCACTTCTCTTTTACTTTCAAATGTAACATTATTATTTTCTATTGTAAAAGATGATAAATATTTGTTCAAATCATCATCATACTCACTAATAATATGTGGAAAATTTTTTGTGGAGGTGTAGTTATAAAATTGTTTTATTTCTACTCTATGAAAAAATAACAATTGATTTAGTTTATAAACAAGGGTTGATATAATCTCGTTTGTTACTATACTTAATTGTCGTGGTCTTTTTGTGACTTTCATTTTTTCATTAAATAACCTAAATCTTTGGTTTAGTAGCTTAAAAGTTTTTAAAAATTCTTTTTCTACTTCATCACCAGAATAAGTAACACCACCCCTATCTTTAAACATATTAAGTTTATAAGTTCCATAACCACCACCCTTACCTTCTACTTGTTTTATTTCAGCTATGGATTGTTTAAGGTCATCATAGGTTATTTTAGATAATGTATCTTTTACAGACTGGTAAAAATCTGGAATGTCTATTTCCATAAACTCTTTCATTAATTTATTAAAAAGTTTAGCATCTACCATTACTTTTTCAGCTTCTTTTTGTTTTTTTTGTTCTATCAATAAAGCTTTTCGTGCTTTTTCTAATTCTTTTTTAGCTTTTTCTTCATCTCTTTTTGTTATTGCTTCTCGTATTCGTTGAAGTTTTCCTTGAACTACTTTTCGTAGTCTTTCCACAGCCTTTGCTAATTTAGCTTCTCTTTCTTTATCTTTTAGTTTTTCCAATTCAAGTCTTTCTTTTTGAGCTTTGGTTAATTTCTTTTCAACTTCTTCTTCTTCTTCAACTGGTTCTTCAACTGGTTCAATATCGTCTTCAATTAAACCAAGAAGTGAAGCATCATCGTAATTATTTTGTTCTAAAAGAATAAGATTTACAAGACCAGATTTATTTTGTCTCGTAAAATTCATAATAGACCTATCTTCTAATGTAAAATAACCTTCTTTTTCAAAATATTCATTTTTCAATATGGCTAAAATTGTATATAATCTTGCGATTGGTATTTTCATTAAAGCTTGTTCTTGTTTTTTTTTACTGCCTAATTTAAGAGAGTTAAGATAAGACGGCTCATCTTTTAAAGCTTTTATTTGTTTTTTAGTAAAAGAAAGTTTATCGTCGTCTTCTTCGTCACTTGCTACTTCATATTCCTCTTCATCTTCCTCTTGGTCACTTGCTACTTCAACATCAACTTCTTCCCTACTTTCATTAAATTCCATTCGCTGTTCCACTTTATCTTTAATGACTTCTTGTTGTTTTTTAGATAGGTCGTCGTAATCAAACCCTAATAAAGCTAATAATTTTCTAACCATTTTTTCAAGTTGTTCTGGTGTATAATTCTTTTTTTTTAAGTTCGCATATAAGACAAAAGGAAGTCCTCTTGTTTCATTTTTAAACTTCAAGGTTTTAGATTGTTTAATTTGTTCTAAATCATCAATAGGATTATATCGTTCAAGTCTTTCTCTATCCGTAGGCGTAAATTTGTTTGTATCTACTGGCTCATTTTTTACTTCAATTAGCATAGGCTTTCTTACATTTTTGCGTTTAATGGGTATAACTAACTGATTTTTACGAGAAGCTATATTTCGTTCTTTGGAAACTGGGTTCATAAGTCGTAACTTTGGTTTTTTATTTCTAATCACTTTATTCGCAAAGTATTTAGGAACAATAAGTTCAAAATCATTTACCATTGGTATTTTGTTGCTTTGGGACATTTATATTAGCATTAGATTTTTTCTCTTCTGGTTTTCTAAATGGGTAAAACTCTCCATATCGTATAGTAAATTTAATATCTTTTGGCTTGGTCATATATCTATATGTGTCTAAAAAAAATATATATTTTTACTTTACTATATATATATGAAGTTATGGCTAATTGAACTAAATAAAAAAGAAGAAAAACATTTAGAAGAGTTAAAAGAACTGAATAAAAAACATATGGAAGAACTTGAAAAATTAAAATTAAAATATAACCAACTAAAAAAACAAATGGAGCTATTAGATAAAATAATATATGGATAAACCCCCTAATTTATATTAAGTAATAAGAGGAAAAAAGCATTTAAATAACATTTTTATGTTTATATAATAATGGATTATAAATACTCTAAAATATATATGATACTTCCAACATTAGAACAATATGACGAAGGCGACATTTATATTGGTTCAACGACAGACAAGTTACATAGGCGATTATCTTATCACAGAAACAATCCATTTAATGTTAAAACGAGGAAATGTAGGAGTGCGATTTTAGTAGAAAAGTATGGTAAGGACAATTTAAAAATTGAACTCATATGCGAGTTTCCGTGTAACGATAAGTATGAACTTCGTAATCGTGAAGGACAAGAAATTCGCAATCGCAAGTGTGTAAATAAACGAATTGAAGGCAGAGATAAAGCCACTTATAGGGCAGATAATAGACCATTACTTTTAGCCAAACAACTTGAATATTTAAAAACGGAAGGAGGGTTAAGGTATTTAGCAAGGCAAAAAGAAAAAGTCAAATGTGACTGCTGTGGTGTATTTGTAGCAAGAAGAAATTTAAAAAGACATAAAGCTACACATTCGCAGAAACCAGTTTCCGCACAAATATAATTATTTTTTTCTTTAATGTATATATATAATGAGTAAATGTATATGCGGAGGTTGTATCTGTATGGAAGGTGAAGGTTTAAAAGAAGACCTAATGGACGCTGGTAAAAAACTTGTAAAGAAAGGGTCTAAATTAGTCAAAGAGAAAGGTGAAAAACTGGTAAAGTCTGCTAAAAAAGTTGGGAAAAAAGAATTAGCAAAATTAAAAGATTTAGAATTAGAAGATGTAAAGGATATGAAGAAAGTAGGTAAATATGTAAAAAAAGTGGGTAAAGAAGTAATTGAAGGAATGGACGGCGAAGGAATGGAAATGGAATGCGAAATGGAAGGAATGGGTGTGAAAAAACCTTCTAAATGGATTGCTTTTGTGAAAAAATACGCCAAAGAACACGATATTCCGTATAAACAAGCTATGAGTGAAGCAAGAAGTAGTTATAAAAAATAATCTTTTATATATATGGAACAATTACTTCTTGTATCTAATCCAAAAAAAGTTCAAAATAACTTAAACGATTATTTAGGAGGTAAAGCACGATTATATGTATCTACACGAAAAGATAAAAAATATATGATATATAATGATAAGGGTAAAGCAGTTCATTTTGGTTCTTTATCCTATGAAGATTTTACCAAACATAATGATAAAGAGAGACAAAAAAGATATTTAGCACGAGCAACCAAGATAAAAGGTAATTGGAAAGACGATAAATATAGTCCAAACAATCTTTCAATTAATCTTTTGTGGCGATAATTAAGTTTTAAACGCATTTATTCGTAAATTAATCTTAATAATTGAGATAATGCCTATGAATATAACTATTAAGAGTAATTAAAAATTTTTAATGAAGGTTTAACTACATTTTCTATTGAATTATATGAATATTTACCTTAATAATTAGATAAAACCACTAAAAAGAATACTTAAAACTTAATTATCCCATAAGTATTTATATGAAATACGATATAAATACTTACTACTACTACTTTTAAATGGAACGACCATTATTTATGAGTATTATACAAACTCGTTCGCCAGTTAAAGTAAAAAACTCTGGGCAAACTCATAACATTTATTATGTAGTCGTTTTTTATGTTCCGTTACATAAATCGTCTAATAAACCAAGAATAGAATTATTCCGTAAATCGTATAATGTAAATCTTTATTCATTAGACGAAGTATTTGAAATTGCTAAACAAGAAAGAGCCAAACTAACATTAGATTATCTTAATCGTCTTTCTTGATGTAAGTTTTACTCATATTCATAGAACTACCCATATCTTTCATATCTTTTTCAAGTTCTTTATTTTTTTTAATTGTGTCGCCGTGTTTTTCCGTTAAAAAGGTATGACGCAAAGCATTTACGGACGCTTTCTTTCCAAATATTTTATTCAATCGTTGATTGAGTTTTACATTAGAAAGTTTATTACCATTCGTATCAAACAATAGATTTTCCGTTTCGTTTATTCCAATCCATTTTTTTAAAATACTTTTCAACTTTGGCGGAATTGGAATTGTTTGTTTCCCATAAGTTTTAGCTGTCTTGTAAGAATTAAATACTAAATTATTTCCTTCTAAATAATTGTCTTTCTCTTTATCCAAATTTTTAATTTTAAAATCCACGAAGTCTTTGCTTCGTCTTGGACTAATGAATTCACCACTCAATAAAGTAAGAATAATGTAATTTTGAATATCTTGTAAGTCACTCATAGTTTTCTTTGGTTTCTTAAATAAATTGTCGGCGTGTTTTTTATATTGTTCGCAAATACCTTTCAGTTCGTCTTCTTCAATCCAAGATTGCTTTTGACTTTCTGTTTTCTCTTGCTTTGAGATTTCAGCATTAAATTCCTTAATGTCTTCTAACATTAGGTCACGATACTTTTTATTCTCTGTAACAATTACTAATGCTGATAATAAGGTCTTTCTACGATTAGGCGGTAAATCCTTAACATAGGCTATGATTGTATCCGTTTCATTAAATCGCTTGAAGTCCATTTTCGTATCTTTTGGAAATACATTTAGGTATAAGTTTTTTAAAAGTGAAGCGTAAGTAGTTATGGACGAACTGCTTAAAGTATCTCGTTTGCTTTTGATAAACTCTTTTAAGTCCATATATAATTAATCACGATATTTTAATTTCGTTAATTAAGACGGAAAATACGCTTTCGTCTTTTTGTTTGAGTTCCATTAGAAGTTTCCGTAACTTTAAACAATCTCCTAAATAGTTCCCATATAAGATTTTGTCTTCTTCGCAATAACCATATTTACTTTTGTAATAATGGTTTTTATTAATTTGCTGGATATTCTCTTTGGCTTTGGCGTAATTATTCCGTTTCCATTCTCGCATATATTCTCGTTTCTTTTCAATATCCATTAGCTATATATATATGTTAGATTTCTTTATATGATTTTTTAAGATTTATTAGTAAGGGTTACAGCGGTTACAAGGGTTACAGCACTTTTGTCCGTCGCTGGGTATGGATTTTTTTTTGTTTTAAATTTACTTTTTTATTTGCTGGGTAGGAATAAAAGTGTTGTAACCTTGTAACCTTGTAACCTAATGGACTGCGAACTACTGGAATAGGCATATATAGAATAAGTTACAAAGGTTACAACACTAAAATCGCTGGGGTTTTCAAAAAAATATTTTTCAAAACAAAAATATTTTTCAATTCAGCGACGGACAAATTGCTTGTAACCCTTGTAACCTTTGTAACCTTATTCTATTAACTTAATCCCAAACCAACACCTTACCGCTTTTCCGTCTATCTTCTTTGGTTTAGAAAATACATTATCAAACTTCTTCTTTTTAGCATATTGTCCCAATTCAATACTTACTTTATTATCGCTAATACCCACTTTGTTATTTTTAATCCATTCTTTTATTTCACTCACAGAAATATAATCAGTCAATTCATTTGTGAATTCATAGGTTTCTTGAAATAAGGTAATCATAGAAGCGTGTTTATTAATCCACACTTTGCGACTTTCAATCATACTATTTGGAACGGCTTTCTCACCATTTTTTAAATATTCGTCATAGGCTAAAATAAATATTCCTATGAAATTCCATTTAAACTCGTCCGTTTTCATTTCTTTCTCTATATTCTCGTCTGCTTGAAGTTCATTTTCTGGGTCTTCCACAACTTTCTTAAACGGCTTGGTATAATGAACGATATTTATACGCCCTTCTAATGCGTCGTCATAATTATTGATTTCCGCAATATCATTCGCACACAATATAGTAAGGAAATGCGGAACGAATGGAGTTTCATTACCTCCGTGTAACCTTCCAGTCAAAGTATCGCCACCGCTTGAAATTTTCTTAATCGCATTACCTTCAAGGTTCGCAGACATTTTTAATTCATTACTGAAAATTAATCGCTTGTTTTTTACTAAATAAAAGGGTCGCATTATTTGTGCCTCTTCTTGTGATGTATTTACCTTCGTTAAGGTTTCGCCATTAAACGAACCAATTAAATCGCCAAAACTTTCTTGAAAAGCTTTCACTAATGTAGATTTTCCAGTATTTGTATTACCTAAACAAAACACTATTTTTTTCATTACTTCTCCAAAAAGTCCTCGTGCTAATAATTCTATGAAATAACTGCCTATTTCTTCGCCTAATGTGCTGTAAAAGAACTTTTGTTTTATTTCATTTGCGTATTCCCAATCATATCCATTTTGACTACTTGGTAAATCAAATAGTAACCTATTACGAAACATAATGTTTGGATTGAATTTATTTTCTGCTTTCATCTGTTTATCTTCTATATACATATAACCATCTTTAAACAAAAGTTTCATTAAAGATGAATTTTCTTGTTTGTAATACCACCCTTCTTTCTCATCATCATTCATTACCTCGTAGAGTAACATTTTGTATAACTCATCTACTTTGGTAGGGTTAGGTTCAATAGGGCAAACGCTATAAATGATAGATTTTACTTTTTGTTTATTTTCTTCCCACATTCCAGTTTTTATATTATACGCAATCAATTCGTCGTTATGATACTGGAAGTAATCCTTATTGGTTTCCAAAATCATTAAAGCCACTTCTTTAATGGTTAGTTGGTCGCCTTTACAGCCCATTAAGAAAGTATCCGTTATGGTTGTTTCCATAGGTTTTTGGATTACTTCCACATTATACTTGTCTTTTACTTTTTCTTGAATTTCATTCAAATCTACTGCTTTATTTTCAAAAATCGCTCCGTCAAATTTTGGAACTAAACACTTAATATCCTTTTCTTTAAACAACTCAATAATGTAGTGTAAAATTTCATTTTCTACTTTGTGGTAAATCGCACATAAGCAACAACCTAATTTATTTCCTTCTTTTTCAATACACGCTTTTTCTAAATAATCGCCATATACTTCCAAGTTACAGATAATACCTTGAAGTTGGCGAATTTCTGCTTTCAACGCTTTCAAGTCGTCATTTTTGTAATATTTCGTTTTATCGTTAAACAACATCGCAATAATGGTGTCTTTACAATTTGGAATTTCCAATAACCACTTATCACGATTTTCTATATAGTCGTTGTATTTTGGAAAATTTACTAAACTAATGCCGTTTAGTTCGCAAATGTATCTTATCGTAACCAAAGCACAATTTTTAATATCAATATCCATTCCGCAATCCCTAAACAGATACGCACAAATGTTTCCGTCCAGTTGCTGAATAGATTTTGAATTCGTCATTCTACCTTCTAAATCATTTTGTTTTTTATCTTCCGCAAAATCATATTCATATTCAACGCCATCATTATCTAAATGACGCTTAATGTAATCCTTTATTTTGTTAAAATGTGTCTTTTTTTCTTTTGGCGAATATTTCTTGGTCTTTAAAGGTGTTAAACCAGCATAATCGTCGTAACTTAATTTATTCAATAGTTTAAGCTTCTCTTTTGGTGGATTTTCTAAACACTTCATATTATTATATACGGATATTCTTTTATATGGTTTTTTATATAAATTCATTTCGTTTTCGCCCTCAAAGGTGGATTTTTCCGTCGCTTGTCCGTCCATCTCTGGGCTGGGCTGGTCTGGATTTTTTCCTTCAATTTTCATTCGTCGTTCGTGGTTCATTCACTTTTGCTCAAATTTAAACTTATTGCGATTTTGAGCAAAAATAAGTGACGAGCAGAAAAAATATATGTAACCTAATGGACTGCGTCCCTTAAACCCTCTCGTAGTTATACCTCATTAGCTCTATCGTCTTCCAATAAGCACCATTTCGCTTGTTATTGTGCTTGTCCTTATCATACAAGCAAAGGCGGATATACATATTGAGTAATTGGGTCGCTTTATTGAACCTCATATGGACTGGTAATCCTTTTTTAGCAACTTCTTTTTTGAGTTGATTGTTAGAGCAACACCAATTTACCAAGTGTTTCTTGTGATAGGTATTTTTAATGATGTTGTCGCATAAATCGCAATTGTGGTAGAATACACTTTTTGCTTTTTCTTCAAGAGTTAGAACTTTTTGCTTTCGTGTGGTAGTTTTTTTGATGTAAAACTTGTTTTCTTGGATAGTTTGTGCTAATTCACGAAGTTTAGCGTTTTCTTCCAATAGGGTCTTAATTACCTTATACTGGTCTTTATACTTGGACGCAATCTCTAAAAGTTGCTCGTCGTTGATAGTTCCTTCGCTAAATACGCAAATGGTAAGCATTTCGTTAAGGTTCTTGAAGAATTGCTCTTGGGGGGTCGTTCGTGCTTCCATCGTTGCTGGGTCTGTTTGGATTTTTCACTTCAATTTTCATTCGCCGTTCGTCCTTCATTCACTTTTGAGCAAAAATAAGTGACGAGCAGAAAAAATATGTGGTTTTATTCGTCTTCTTGTCCTTACGAAGGTTCTTGTTCTTCTTCGTCTTCTTCTTCTTCGTCTTCTTGTTCTTGTTCGCAGAATAGACATAAATATGAACCATCTTCATCAGTTTGATTGTGTCGTGGTGCTGAACCGCATTTCACACAACCTTTTTCTTCGTCTTCGTCTTCAAGCATCCAAGCTTCAAGCGTTGTCGTCTGTTTTAGTGCGTCCATCGTTGGCTGGGTCTGTTTGGATTTTTCACTTCAATTTTCATTTTTCGCTTGGCGTTCATTCATTTTTGAGCAAATTTAAACTTATCGCAATTTTGAGCAAAATAGGTAGGGTTACAGCGGTTACAGCGGTTACAGCGGTTACAACGATTTTGTCCGCTTTTGGGTGCGAAAAAAAAATGTTTTTGAATTTGGATTTCAACGGCGACCCCCCCTCATTTTGCGTTGTAACCTTGTAACCGCCAAATTTGAGCAAAAGTGAATGAACGCCAAGCGAAAAATGAAAATTGATGTGAAAAAATCTAACAGACCAAGACATAAGATGAGTGACCTTAACGCTAAACTCGCATACGCAAAGAAGCAAACCGCCTATGCGTGGGCGAAGTATTACGAAGAGCTTGAACAGAGGCACATAGCGTCCGTTCAAACCTACACGATGAATACACAAGTGATAGAACAAGCGAAAGAACTTCCAGCACATCTCGTGCGAGAAATTCAAGAGATGAGCGAAAAACTCAAACGAGAGATTGAGTGTCCTATATGTATGGAAGTCATCAAGGAGCTTAAAGTAACTGGTTGCGGACACAAGTATTGCGAAGGTTGTTTCGCCAAGATAGATGTGTGTGCGTTGTGTAAAAAGAAAATCTACAAGCGATAGGTGTGGGAGCGATAGGT
>Ga0208644_1001371_pt1 | contig 20436 bp, 26 predicted proteins | sample VirMetDEL_Nov_18_FD_184517 | JGI IMG/M metagenome (GOLD analysis project Ga0208644, IMG submission 184517) | Aqueous microbial communities from the Delaware River and Bay under freshwater to marine salinity gradient to study organic matter... | ecosystem: Environmental > Aquatic > Marine >...
ATTGGAATCGAAAAACTTAGTTTGTGTATTTCTAATTGAGAGATAACCGCCATTATTCCATACAAACAAAGTTACAGGACATTTGTAGTGTAAAAGAGTTTGTAGCTCCTGTATGTTCATCTGTAGAGAGCCGTCGCCTATGATGGCTGCTATCCTATTATAGTCGCCCAAGTTGAAACTCGCACCGATAGATGCAGGAAGTGAAAAACCCATCTCAGCCTGCGCGGCTGATAGGATCAATTTTCTACCAGCAGCAACACGAGTTTGGCAAGGAACATAAATAGCTGACCCAGCGTCACCTACTATTACGGTCTTCTTATCCGCAACCTCCCCCAAGTGAAAACAAAAATCATATAAATCAATTTCAGAACTTTTATCTCTTTTTCCACACCAAATATCAAACTTTGGATACCAAAAAGTTCCTTCTCTTTTTATATCAGATAGTTTTATAAAATGTAAAAACTTTTCAACATAGGTATTATAAACTTTATTAACTTTTACATGAGACTCTTTTAAATGTTCTGTATGATCAATATCAATAACATCGACTATAGCTCCACTATTTATAATCTGTCCTTCATGATATCCAATGTGTGGAATTCTTAAGGAACATCCTAAGGATAGAATATATTCCGCTTCTTGTAAATAAGCATTCGCATTTTTTTTCCCCTTTATTCCTATAACTCCTCTGTAATTAAAAAACAGACCGAGCTTATCATGCATAGGAAAAGTGCTTACCAGAGGTATGGCAGAAAAATTATCTCGTAAAACATCAAGATCGCTCTCCCTTGCCCCTTGACCTACTAATATACAAGCCTTTTTTGTTAGAAGAGAGTCAGCAATTTCTCTAAAACTAATAAGTTTGTTTTGAAGTGATGTTTTAAGAAACCCTAAATCAAAACTTAATTCTTTATGAAATTTTGGTAAATCAGGGAACCAGTCTGGGATCTTTGCTTTCTGGATATCCATAGGAACGTCCAGCCAAACAGGCCCTTTTCTTGGTGTTAGCAAGGCAAAAAAAGCATCCTGTAACATATAAAAAACTTCGTCAACTTCTTTTACCATATAGGCAAACTTAGTTATTGGTTTTACTATACTAACAATATCAGCTTCTTGAACTCCAAAACCTCTCCCTGAGCCACCTGCCACAGAAAAAGTCTCAGATGAGTTTATCTGTCCTGATATGAATAGTACCGGACACGAGTCTTGCCATGCTGTTAGAAGTCCTGTAATGGTATTGGTGCCTCCACAACCTGTTGTTACCATTGCAGCGGCAGGACCATCATTCATCTTGCTATAACCAACAGCAGCCATAGCACTAGCTTGCTCATGGTGGTTACACACAAACTTTAAATTCTTATTCTTACGAACTCCTTCCGTAAGATACATTGACCCGCCACCAGTAACCCCAAAAATAGTATTTACTTTTAGAACGTCACTAATAAAGTGACTAATGTAATCTGCTATAGTTTCCATTGTTTTTTCCAATAATCTTGAATCTTATGATCGAAAACATTACCTTTTTTTGCTTCATTAACCATACCCCAAGTAGCCTGGGTTGAGTGCCACCTATAAACATACCCCAGACACCTGTTAGCCGGTCTGATAAAGACTCCTGCATCCGCTAGCTTAAAATATAGGTTATAGTCCGCAGCCCCTGAATATTGATCCGAATCCCACTCTATTAGACCTGACTCCCAATCTTCCCTCTTATAGAATACCGTAGGGGTGTTGACAGGGCAACCAATAAACAGTTTTCTTTTAAACTCTTCCAAATCTTGGTAACTATGTTGGACTTCTTTAGAAGTTGCAAATCCTGCACCATTGGGAACAATAGTTGCGATGTTAGATTGAATTGCCCTTGAGCCACTTCCTTCCATGAAGACCAATGAATTTTCAAGATAAGAAGGAGCTATGTAATCATCAGCACCAATAATGGTAAAAACCTCACCAGAAGAGTTCTCTAAAGCCTTATACACTGGCTCGTCCCAGGAGTAGGGTTTAGTGTTTGGGGCAGTAAAGATCTTTACATGTTTCTCTAGACGTAAATTCTTTACTAAATTTTCAACCTTTTGTAAACTATCATCAGTGCTCTCATTATCAACAAAGATAATTTCATACTTAGGTAGAGTTTGGTTTACTACCGATACCAAACATTGCTCTATATACTTTTCAGCATTAAAGCAGGGTATAATTACTGTTAAACTAGGCACTGTAATAGGGAATCCAATCTTTTATGTGATGTATGGTCTTTTAAAGCCCTTTCGAAACCAGCGTTTGCTATTTTACCTACTAAAGCAGGTTTTGATCTAAAATAGTTAACGTTATCAATTAGTTCCTCAACACTTTCAAATGTAGAAATCTCATTCGTACAATCAAAATTATGGACAAGATCAGAAGTATTTTCTGTGAGAAGCATGGCTCCCGACATAGGGATCTCAAACATGCGTGCCTTCATCTGAGTTCCATTATTAACAGAGTTCCTACTAAAATTAAGACCAATCCTTGATTGATTATATATGGAAATCATGTCTTCGAAAGAAACTTGTTGTTGGGTGCATAATACCTCAATCCCATTATCTACCAAAGCTTTAATACTGCTATACCTATCAGGTCTCATCCCACCTACATGGCAGATAAAGGTGCTTTTAAAAGTAGAATTATTAAAAAAGTTAGGATTAGCGTGCCATGTTTTATAGAGAATATTTTTATACCCTATACCTTCATATTTTTTAATAAAAGACCTTTCCGGAGTTGAACAGTAATGAAACTTCTCACATATCTTACTAGAAAAATTCTCAAACCTCCAGGAGTCATCACAGAACCAGTTAAAAGTAATACGACTTCCTTTTTTAGTTTCTTCCTCTACTACTTCGAAAGGCTCATCTGGGATGACATTGGTGTTGCCCACTGCTACCATAAACAAAAGATCCGGTTGGAACTTGTTTATCTCGTCTCTCAACTCCGAGTTTCCCCCGTACCCAATATCAAAAAATCTTACCTCATGGCCTAGCTCCATCATTGGAATATAGAAATTCCAGTAACCTAGATCCAGTCTTAGAGGAGATTGAGAAGAATACTTAGGTGCTATAAATAGTATTTTAGACATTTATTATTTGTAAGAATTGTTCTACTCGGTTTAGGTAAGTATGGTTTTCTTCAATTTCTTTTTGGTTCTCAGCTCTTATCTTGGAAAGCTTTTTTTGAACTTTTCTATTAAAAAGATAATAACTTACCAAACTCTTCAATTCTTCAGTAGTTGTAAATTGTGGGATCTGTAAATCAAAATCATCAAGACATTCAATTCTGTCTGAAATCATAAATCCATTTAAGCCAAGGGATTTAAAAGTTCGCTCGTTGGTATCTCGTCCTAACTCTCTTTGATATGCATCATGGATGTTAAGTGTTATTTTGGCTCTGCTAAGAGCCTCTACCTCAAATTGATGAGTTACATTACTACCAATATAAAAACCTAAGTTAATATTTAAATCCTCTAGAGCTTTCTTTGCATCTAGCATTAAATGAAGTTTTTCATTAAAACCATTATTAGCTACCCCTCCGATAAAAACTACATCAAAGGATGGTGTCTCTTGCCCAAAGCAGGTAATAGAAAACTCAGAGTTATAGCCTGCGGAATCAAAAGCTAACGGAACATGGTGGATTTTCATCATCCCTTTAGGACGCCATACTTTCCACTCAGAGAAGAAATCTGGGTTAGTACCTTCTGTTTTAGAAAAATTCCACAGGTGGACATTTTCTCTCTCAGATATATTTCTAATAAGACTTGATTTTAAAGTGGAAACAAAATTTGGATGCGTGCCCCAAGGATGTGGAAAAGTATTTGGATTCACATACATGAATATGGCTTTAGCTTTGTCCATAAATCTTTTTGCAGCGTCTGGAAAAGCTAGGGTTGGTAAACTCCCTTCAACCATCATAGCCATGTAGGGTTGATTGGACTCCACTGCCTCTTTCATTGTTCTTTCACAAAGAAGGTCTATTTGATATCCCGCCAAAGCCCATGCTGCCGCGTAACCTTTATAGATCCAGTGTCCTGCTCCAGATGGGTAGCTAGGAAGATAAACTTTCATCGGTTAATCACTTCCATCCAAGCATCATAAATCTTATCCTTGGGCCAATACTCAGACCCAGGATCGGCACTTGGAAGGCCATTATACTTAACCCCAGTCATTTCACACTCATGCTTTATATAATTGAATGTTTCTCCTAAGGATGAGTGAAATACCTCTTGGAGCATGTCATACATTGCCTGCTTATTATCTTGGAATCCTAAATACCTAACATCACGTCCAAGAAGAGGTTGAACTTGTGATCTGAAATAGGTATAATCTGTTAGATCACCAAAAATTTCTATTTGAGAGTAACCAGCTTTTTTCGCTCTTTGAATTGAAACATGAGTTTGCTTATGTGGATCAATACTTCCAATTACGCCCGCAATATTTGTATGTTCACACGTTTTCTTTTTAAGTTCATGGATAACATTAGGGATTACATCCCCCGGGACTCCTTGCCAATCTGCTTGGGACTGGGACACGAATACCATCTCATCCCAGAAATCAAATATATTGCTACCGGCTTTATTTAACTCATCCTGTACTTTTCCTAACAGTGGGAATACTGCTGTCTCATGGCAAGCAAGGATGTGTTTTTTCATAGGAACCCCTGTTTTACGACTAGGGAGACAATAGTGGGAGATTACTACATTGTCAGGTGTTGGTCTCCAATTTTGAATATTATCCCCAAAATCCGTCATCTTCATATGCCAGGGGTTTGGCCCCCATAAAGTTGCATTGTGGCCTTTTTCACGAAAAAGCTCTACCAAATTAATTAGGGCTACAGTCGAGCCACCAGGATTAGAATAACCAGTTACTATATCAATTTCCATAAGATCTTAATTCCTCGTCAAACGCTCTATTCTCAATAGGATTCACATTTAAAGTTTTGAACGACTCCGAATACATCAGCAGACGATCCTTCACCACCTTATTGATATCATAGAATCGCTCCGTTATTTCATGCAGGCTTTCCCCCATTTCTTTTATCTTTTTCTTGTTACGGATGAGACTTACTAAAACCTTAACCCAATCACTCTGTTTAGCATCAGCCGGTAATAAGTAACCGTTCTGACCATTGATAATTGTATCTCTATAGCAACCTACGTCAGATGCTACGAGCGGAACTTTATATCTTCCACACTCAGCTAGTTTAATATCACTTTTACATTCATTAAAGAGATTAGACTTTAGAGGAGCTATTGAAATATCCATATTAGCATAAACTCGTCCATACATATGAGGAGGTAGAGCATTATGAATTCTATAGTTTTTTACACCTTTCATACCTCTCATCATGTTAGCAACATAATCGTTCCAAGTCTCCTTCTGCCATGCATAGTTTGGGTCGTCCGATGGTGGTGGATGGCCGTACAAGTCCCATATTACGTTCTCCACGCCCACCTTCTGGTTCACGAGATGCGGAACACCTTGGAAAACACGAACGTCAGGGAAGTGGTGAATCCCCCCTGCCCATCCTATTCTCACCCTGTCTGATTCTATCCTCGGAGCATTCCAGGCTGGTAGCTCATAGTCTATAGCATTCCGAATCACGCCAAGCATCGCACTACAATGTGGCTTAATCTGTTTTGCAAACTCTTGTTGAGTGCAGGTTACAAGATGAACATTATTATACACGAAAGCTGTAATCTTGTCAAGTTGTTTTTCTTTATAAACATCAAAAAGACGATGTTCCTCGTAGAGATTAGTTAAAAGATCATCTGTGTCAAAATGAACAAACTTTCCTAGCTCATGGGCTTTCCCTATAGATCTAGCTAAATAATTACCTCCATAGTTAGTAATATTATTTGCTAAAAATACATCACAAGCTTTCATGTCAGCGAAAGAGAATTCTGTGTCCCAGATTATGCTGCCCGGCATACTATTAGGGTCAGCACCAGGGTTTTCCTCCATCCACTTCCGGCGGCGTTCTTCTATAACTTCAGGTTCTGTCACCATTCCAAGCGGGTTCTTATTAAACACTATTTGAACTTGGTCAGGGAATTTCTCAGCCAATTTTTGCATAGGCATCAGGCTGCGGTAATAGGCACACACGATTTCTCCCCATCCCTAAGGATGGGGAATATTCACCCACCCTCATTAGGTGGAAATACCAAGATCCGCAAACGTTTGTCGTTTGGATCTAAGTTAAATCCAGTCCGGTCAGAGGGTGGGCCTTTCTTAGTTTCTGTCATTGAAGCGATTTTTCATCTTATCAATTAAGTTAGGATTATATTCTTCTAAAAGTTTAAATCCTTTTTCTAGATTACATGCAGGACATGTAATGGCTAAGTTCTCTAGATCATTATTACCACCACGAGATAATGGTATTAAATGTTCTAGCCAATAGTTACTACCAACAGGCTTATCACAAAATTCACAGTGAAATTCTGTTGTGTTGTAGACTATGTTATTATAGCTCTCTAGAAAAGTAATTGATGAAAAATCTAAAGGAGGGATGTTTTTTTCCCTCACCCTTCTTATATTTTTATCCCTCTTCTTCTTTGCCCGCCAATATTGCGGCTGCCTTTCTTTATTCTTAATCCTCGCCTGTCGTCTCTTCTCTTTACCGTGCTCAGATTTTTGCCAAGAACTTATTCTTTCCTTGGCACGTTCTTTATTATTTTCATACCACTCTTTTGCTCTTTGGCGAGCAGCTTCTTGTCGCTCCTCTTCATTTTTATATTTTAAAATTTTAGGAGATGGTGTATACTTGGAACGTTGTTTTTTATTGTAACAAGATTTGCAGTGGGCTTTGGTTCTTCCTGAACCAGCTTTAGGGAATAATTCAATAGGAAGATCTTCTTTACAAGTTCGGCATGATTTGGTCATAGTAGTATATATACTACTTCCACGCCTATAATACTACTTTTCTGATTTATCCCTCAGTCTATCAATATCATCTTGAAGTCTCTCTGTCTTCTCTTCAAGTGGTTTAATTAGCAATCTCATTTCACGTTGAAGAATACTATCTAACCTATCAGTTCTGTCCCTATTGTTCTGATCTAAAACTTCCATATCACGGTGGAGGTCCTTCTCTAACCTCTCAGACTCAGCATCAGTAAATACAGTTTTTTCTAAATCTCTAACTGTACTCTCAATCCTAATAATTTCTTGGTTGTGCCGGCTTAAATCATTTAAAGGGCCATATGAACCTAAAGTAACAAGACCACCTATTATACCTATGACAACAGCAGCAGCAGCAATTATTGGTGCCCACTGAGTTTTATTTGATCCTCTCATTTCCTGGGCAAAGAGTTGGAAGTCTCCTCTTAACCCTGAGATGTCATTCCTGAGTCCTTTATACCCTTCTTCTAGAGCTGCGATACGGTCACTTTGATTCAATTTTGGCTGCGTCATTTTATTACTATTCATTAATATTTAGTTTTCACCGTATTAAAGAATAATAAAAAAAAACTCTCTTCGACTCACAGTAGATAGTCGAAGAAAGTTCGGACTTAGAATTCTTATATAAGTTAGGAATGGTTAAGCAGGTATCTTTTACATGCTCGGGCATAAACCTTTTTTATTGCTTCTACGTCTTTTTCTGACATTATCTCTCTTACCAAAGGATCTTTAAACTCTACATTTATTGATTTTACTACATCCTCTATTTTTGATCCTAACCCGTCTAACCATTCTTGTTTTTCTTTTTCATTAAGAATCTTACGTTCATAGGGAAGCTGGCCAGAATTTTTACTACAATTACAATAATAGCATAAAAATTGTACATTACCCTTTGTATACCCACCTTCATTATTAAATCTGTCCAATGTAGCCGAATCGAGGTCATGTTTACCCCTTCCGCCTCCAGTTTTCAACTTTTTCCCACATTCTGGATTTTCACATTTCCCACCGATAGCTTTAAAACGTTTCAATCCCCATTCAACAGTTAAATCATCATCAAAGGGTCGATTATATTTTTTAGCTCGGGCCTGCGCGGACCCTAAAAGTATTCCCATCCAATTTTTTTTCTTGCTTTTAGCATTGATTTTTTTAAAACAAATTTTACAGTAGCAGCCAAAACCGTCTTTTAATGTTTTCCTTTTATAAAAATATTTTGATAATTCTTTAAGTTCATCTACGGTAAAAACTTTTTTACATTTTGAACAAGTTTTTTCTTTTTTTCCGTTGTCTAGTTTTTTGTAGTGTGTCATTTAAACGCCTATAAATTTTTCTACTGCCCTTACTATGATTTTATCTATGTCATCTTTATCTTTTTTAAGTAAGACTTTTTCTCTAAAAAAATCTTCAAATAGTATTAATTTATCAATTTTAGGTTTTAATTCTTCCAACCATTTTTGTTTTTTTCTTTGATATAAAACTTCACGCTCATAAGGAAACTGACCAGATCTTTTACTTGTATTACAGAATGAACATAAGAACTGTACGTTATCTTTTGTATATCCACCTTCATTATCAAACCTATCCAATGTAGCTGAATCGTGGGTCTTTTTACGTTTTCCCGTTCCGCCGGTTTTCAACTTTTTCCTACACTCGGGATTTTCACATTTCCCGTCGATAGTTGTAAATCGTTCTAATATCCATTCCACGGTTAAATCAAAGTCCCGACCATATTTTTTAGCTCGGCATAGAGCACTGTATAAAAGGATTTTTTCCCAGTTCTTTTTATGATATTTAAGACAAGCTTTTTTATTACAAATTTTACACTGACTTATAAAACCATCTTTTTTTATTTTATCTTTATAAAAAAATTCTAATAATTCCTCAGATTTGTCTACAGTAAAAACTTTTTTACATTTTGGACAAGTTTTTTCTATTTTTCCGTTGTCTAATTTTTTATAATGTGGCATAATAGTTAAATAATTAAGAAATAAAATTGGGGATGAGGCTCTAAACTCCAATAAGCTATGGAATGGCAAGTTAAATCCCCATAAAAATTGGTGGAAACCGCTCGGACTTGAACCGAGACACTTTTGCTTGCAAAGCAAATGCTCTCCCAATTGAGCTACGGCCCCATAAAAATTGGTGGCGGGAGCAGGATTCGAACCTGCGACCTCTTGGTTATGAGCCAAGCGTCCTAAACCGGACTAGACCACCCCGCAATGGCTGACGAGGCAGGAATTGAACCTACACCCATCCGTTTAACAAACGGATGCTCTCCCTTTAAGCTACTCGTCATTATGTAAGTAACAGTAGTTTTTTATATAGAAACTACTAAAACTATATTAACCTTAAGCCGCCTTCTTAGTCTCGAAAACGTCTTTAGTTTCCTTACTACTGTGGCCAAATCCTAGCGCCTTACCAACACTCATAACAGCATCAGCTAGATCAACTTTACCATCTGTTGGCAGTGCTGCCCGAATTGCACTAAGATAATGGTCACGTTTGCGTCGGAAGAATAATGCCCCAAGACCTTCTAATGCTACCAGAGGAGGCCAAAAAGAGCCGCCAACTTTACCGGCAAAGGCCAGGACATCGCCCCAAAAGTCTGAACTTCCTGGGTCTAAGGTTAGTTTAAATGCATCTGGTTTTACCTGATCCACATCAGCCAGAACTATCTTTTCACCAGGAAAGTTTTCTTCCATATATTTCCTAGTACCTTCAGAAAGATCCTCTAGAGGAATGTGCTTGACATTATCTTTTTGGTCCTCTAAGATAAACTTATCTGTAGTAATAACTTTATCGTGGACTGCATTTTTTAGCAGTTCACAACTCGACATCATTACCACTATAAAACCCAAAAATACTAGGAGAAACTTTTTCATGCTTGTAACTCTTCCCGCTTATCTTTCTCAGTCCGCCCACCTGATTCTACGGGACGACCAATTTCTAAGGTTGGGCATAATGTTAATGCCGCAGCCTTTACCTTATCAAACTCTTCTTTACGAACCAGAGCCTGGAGATCATGAAGCGAATCCATGTATTCTGCCATCTTCTTCTTTGTAGTAGCTGCTGGCTTGGATTTTGGGCGAACAGCGGACTCATCATACTTTGGCCACTTACCCTCCATCTTCTTTACAATCTTGAAATCATGACCATTCTCTAGATCAGTGATATCTCCATATTCTGCCTGACCGTAAGTCTCTGACTCCTCGTCATCATCTACCGCAAGTATTGTACTAATAATCTTTCGGAAGATGATCTGACCGACCGAAAGAATCTTAACCGCTGATTCCTCTGAGTCATCCTCAATCGAGCGATCAACTACATTCATGTAATACCGTTCGCGAGGTTTGATTTGCTTAGCAGTTTCAGAATAAGTAGTTTCCGTCTTTCCAGTCTTATTGTAGAGATCCCACAGTTTATAATAAGCATCACAAAGTGGGCAAGATTCCCCATGAACCTTAAGACAGTGGAAATTTGTAACACCGTCCTCTCCATCTGGGACTCGGTGAATCTTGGTCTCAGCATACCAAGGGTCATCTTCTTCCTTCCCAGGTAGAATTCGGACATTAGTATTACCGTCTTCTAACTTTAGGAAATTATTGGTGAATCCCTCACCTGATTGACGAGCAGCTTGCTCCTCTAGTTTTTGTTGTTTTTCTCGTAATGCTTTTAGATCAATTGCCATTTTTTTTCGTTCTTTCGTTTAAGTGTATAGGCGTGTTTCGCCGCGTTGATTGGCGCTAAGTTGCACCAACATATCCTTACGTTGTTCAAGAGCTTTACAAATACTCTTAATCCATCCTAATTTTTCTGTTGTAGTAAAAAGAGATTTCTTTAGCTCATTATATTTAGTATCTTTAAGAGCGAAAGATTCTATCTTTTTGTCCGTTACTTTAATACCCCTCGTCATCATATCATCTAGAGCCTCAAATTTTGCTTCATTCATTCTTTGCTCGATTTCATGCTCTAGAATCGCTAGCCTTTTCTCAGCTATTTTTTGAACTCCTGACCATAGTCCGTATACATGTGCTTGGGCTGCGAGTTCTCCATCCATATCTTTACTGGATACCTTGAGCACACTGTCACAGATATCCACGTAAGACGCCCAATCCAAATTATCAAGAGTCTCCAGTAATACTTTATCTACTTCTTGCATTTAACCTTTATACCTGTTATCTAAAAAACTTGCTTGCTTCTTGGGAATTATACCGTAACTACTATTTGGGTATCTTACTAAGACATCACCAATATTACCTCGTTGAAAAGTTATTTCAGGGTCTAAAACACCTTCAAGCACTGTCCCCATCTCAAAAGGAATTATAGCTTGATTATCCTCAAATTGAAAAGACCCTTCATCAATAAACATCCATCCGATGTTTGAATTCCTTGCTAGCCTTGTTGGTAATGCTGCTCTACGTTGTGTGGTATCTTCAGTCATTACTAAACCTTATTGAGTCGTCCTTACCAGGAATTATACAGTCTATTGCTTCAATCATAAATCTAACTTGTTCCCTCTTCTCGGAGGGTTCATCATATAAAAGATCATAATAAAGATGTAAACTTTCTATAAGAATCTTTCTGTCAGATTTAGTTAATAAAAGAGTAGATGTCACTTATATTTCTCCATTAATACTTCAAAAAGTTCAATATTAAGTTGCTGTGCTAAAATAAACCCACGAGATATTCTTGTTACAAGATCCTCATTTTTAACTTCAAGAACTCGATCGTCATCACCCTCACTAGCGTAGTCCAAGCCCACCGTAGCCGTTATGACGTGGAAGATCTCATGTATAATAGCCTCCCTAACCCCGAATTCGGTTTGCTTTTCCTCAATTTTTATTTCAGTTGGAGACCACTCACAAAGCCCGTCACATTTTTGTCCATCCTCGGATTTTAAATTAGAATGGAATGTGATTGGGAATTTACTCCACCCAACATCAAGAAAGCAAAAATCACTATCTTTTAATCTTTTAACCAGAGAATTCGCTGATCGCCTGCCCATGTATTTTATCCTGCTCCATAATGAGAGTCTCATAGTCCACGCGCATGGGAACAATGTATTTTTGTTTTGCATCACGAGCCTTCATCACGTATGCACGCATTCTACCATTATCATACTCCTCAGTAGTCTGATTTAGAGAAATTGCCCAATCTGCTACACGAATCTTACCATAGGAATCTCCCAACTCTTTTCGTGTAATGATTTCCACAGATTCACCCTGCCGATTGGTTTGGGTTGCCGTCCATACAAGAACATTGTATTCCATAGCAATACCTCTAATTTCTTCAGCAATACGTTGTTGGGCAGCATACTCTGAATCAGTTTTTCTAATCGGTAATAATAACTCTAAATAATCTATACAAATTAATTCAGGGACGAAACCTTCATGGTTCTCTAGGTTGTGCAGAATTTGTCGAATATTGTTAGCCGTGGCTGTTGCAGTTGGGAATTCCTTAATTACAAGAAAAGAGTTCTTGTATTTATCACGGAATTTTACCAAACGCTCTGTAAGTTCCATATGACCATCAATGGAATTTAATTTATTATTTGGAATTCCAGTAATTACTGAATCAAACCTCTTAGATACTTTATCACTCGACATTTCTAATGTGATATAAAGGACTTTTTTATTCTCAAATAATGCGCTTACAGCTTGATTAACAAGATATAAAGATTTTCCAATACCAGGAGCAGCCACAACCATAGCTAATTCCTTAGCATTGTTACCACCATTAAGATATGCATTACAAGCTGGTAAGATCGTGGGAAACACCTTACGACTCTTAACTGAGGTTTCCCGCTCCCACCTTTCTTGGATCTCATGAAAATATAAAGAACCATAATCAACCTGCCTGCCAACCATTATGGCTTCTTTAATTAAGAATTCGATTTCATCAATCTTATCTTCTTGGACTAAAGTAATACCCTTTTTGATGGCGTCCTTTATTGCCTGCTTCTTAGCAAAGTTTTCCACCAAATCCATGTAGTATTCTTTATTTGCAAGAGTATCCTCATTGATGGAGTGGATTTCTTCTAATTCATCCTCGTAATCTGATAAAGACTCATTCTTTTGTAAATTATTTTTGATCTCTTGGAGAAGGACATCTTTAGGAGGTAATTCCTTATACTTCTCAAAATAATTATGAGTCAGGGAATAGATAATTTGATGTGGTATACAATCAAAATACTCCGGTTGAATCATGTTCATGGCTTCTACCAGAAAACCACGATCAGTTGTCGCTAAATGTAAGATTCCACGTTCTACATTATCTATAAAATCAAACAAGCTTTCTATCCTCTTTTATCTTCTTCACTAATTTAGTTGCGGCTTGCGCTTTTTTCTGAGCTTTCTCAGGTGTGGTCTTTTGGACCTTATAACCCATTTTTCTTAATTCCTCCTCAGAGGTTACCATTTTCTTATAATGCTGTCCTCCTGTCTCCATCCTTTCCTTGCTTGTTTTTATTGAATTCTCTAAGAACTCATTAGCAGTATCTTTATCCATTCCATCTCTTCGGAAACGATCACGCTCATGTTCCTTCGTTTCCCAATCTTCACCAACAAATGTGATATAAGGAGAAGTGTAGACTCGATTGCCCATCTTACCACACTTTTTGCACTTCTTCTTTTTAGGAGGATTGTCTGCTGATGCTTCCACATCCCAGCTAATCTCACAATGTTTACATTCTATTAAATATATGGGCAAGAGTCTAAATCTTCCTTTAGTTTACTTATTTTTTCCAATATATTATGAAGAATGTTCAATTGTTCACTACAACAAAATAACATTTCTTTAGAAATAAATTCTTCCAAATCTTCAAAAGCTATTAATCTTTCTCTAACCATAGCTCTTTTAATATCCCTATTAGACCCATAAGGACCATGAATACGATTTATAGCTAATGCAATTCTATCATAAAAGGTATCTTTACTATTCATCTTCTTCAGCTAATCTGATCTGAACATCCTCTTCCAAAATTACTACAGCTTCCATACCATTAAGAGTGAAATCCGTTCCAGTCTGGTAAGGGATCAGTATTCGATCACCCTTCTTAATTTGTTGGCAGTCAGGGCCAACATCAAAAACTATAGCTTCCTTTTGTTGTTCTCTCGCCTGCTCAGGAATTAAAATCCCGCCTACTTCTTCCGGCGATTTTTCTCTAAGCGCGATAACACGTCGCCCGACAGCCTCTGGTCTGTATTTACCCATTCTTCTCCTTCTTCTTCTGCTTTAAGGTATCTGTATTGATTTTCTAATAATAGTGCAATGGCTTTTTGTTGAATAGGATCAGCAACATCTTCACAAGCCCATGCCCATTTATCATAGATCTCAGGGGTCACTTCTTCGTGTGATTCTAATAATTTCATTCGCAAACCCCATCAATACTACAAAAACTTGCGTTACTCACCATTGCATAAGCATCCTTATCCAAATACTTCTTTATATTTTCTTCTGTCACGGGAATAGCTTTTAACGGTTCATCACCCTTACTACCAGCTTTGTACAAAGTTGCTCCTTTAATATAAGGTGCAAAAGCAATAGATTTTTCAATAAATTTATCTATCTGTTTCTCACTCATTTCTTCAGGTAGATTGATGGTTTTACTTATTGAGGAATCCACATACTTTTGAACAGTAGCCTGCATTTTAAGATGAGCTACCGGATCTATATCATAAGCACAGACAAAATTATCCAATGGTCTTTTATTAATAACAAACTCTCTAAACAGAGGATCAAAAAGAACCTCCTCCCGAACCACACCCTTCTCACGGGTCCGTCTCTTATACATCGGGGCAAAGATGGGCTCTATGCCCGTTGAGACGCCCATAAGCATGGCTGTAGTGCCTGTTGGAGCTACCGTAAGCATCACAGCATTCCGAATTCCATGCTCCCTGATGAGCATTCTTACCTCCACAGGAAGAGTTTTAGCAAAAGCTTCCGCTAAATACTTCTTGGAGTCGAAGGCTGGGAAAGCGCCCTTTTCCCGCGCTAGATAGGCTGAGGCTTTGTAGGCTTCATTGCGTATCTTGGAGAATAGCTCCGCAGCAAACTCTAAACTCCTATCTGATCCATACTTAATCCCCATCTTAATAAACATGTGATGGAGGCCCATTACTCCTAAGCCAATTCTTCGACTTCGGTGACCGACTTCTCGACACTCAGGAATTGGGAAATTATTAACCGTAAGGACATTATCCAAAAACCTTACAGCAGTTTTTACTGTTGATCTTAGTTTATTAACGTCAAATCTACCAGACTTATCAAACATTTCTGCTAAATTAATAGCAGCTAAATCGCAGTTGCCATAAGGTGGTAATGTAATTTCTCCACATGGGTTTGTCCCAGGAAGATACTCGAAGTAGCTAACATTAGTATACTCATTTGCAAAACTAATGTTGAAAATACCAGGACAGCCACACTTGACGGCACTACGCCAAATCCGATCCCAAATTTCTCTCGCTTTCACACGAACATACTTAACTTCAAGGATCTGATCGTCCCACCCTCGTCGTAGAAAATTATCAGCCCTGCCTTTGGCATCTTCAGTATCAAAAGCCGAAATGCGATCTGTATAAATTTCACCATTTTCATCTTCAAATGTAACTTCATAAGTTAAGTATTTTTTTCCTTGAAAAGTAAAAAACCATTCCTCATTTCCTTCTACAGCTTCTATAAAGCGATCAGTGATAGCAACTGAAATATTAAAGTTGTTTAATTGGTTTAAATCCAATTTAACATTTAAGAAGTGAAAAAGATCAGGATGTGTTACTTCGCAAATACCAATAAGAGCTACTCTACGATTACCACCTGATCTAACCTCTGCTCCGATGGCATCCAACTTTTTCATCTCAGAAACTAAGCCAGGAGCAGCAAAAGGCATATTGGAAATAGAACTGCCACGAGGACGAATCTTAGACATATTAAATCCTATTCCCCCACCACTACATGAAATCTTATACATGTTCGCCTTTAGCTCAGCGATGGAATCAACATTATCCTCAGGCATCATAAAGTAGCAGTTAAGCATGTTGTGCTGGCCATTCTTCCGACCGGCACCAAAGAGTATTCGACCTCCTGGGATAAACTCACCAGCACCTATTGACTCATAGAATCTCTTCTCCCACTTTTCTTTATCCTCATCACGTTCAGCAGATGCAATCTGTCGTGCAACTGTTTTAATTCTATCGGACCAATTACGGTCGCCGGGATAGGCATATTTTGAATCAAAAATGTGCTTGCTGTAACCATCTAATACTTTCAACATTCGAACTTAGTTTCTCCATTTTTCATAGTGACCCGCAGAGTTTTTGAACCTTCTAATAATGATTTTAAATATTCACTGTGGGTGATGAGGAATATAGTTTTTTCCTTCTTAAGAGCGGATAAGAGTATGTATAATCCATTATAGCCTTCAGCATCCAAATTTTCTGTTATTTCATCTAAAAATAGGATATTTGATGTGGTTTTACCAGTAAAAGTTAGGAGACTCTGTAGGGCCAGCATTACGGCTAAGTTAACTCGCCTTTTCTGCCCCCCGCTTAAAGAACAATGATGGATTATTCTGCCATTTATATAGATGGTCTCGCTCAACTCTTCATCAAAATTTACACTATAAGTTCCATTCGATAAAAGAGATAAATACTCATTACATTTTGTATTAAAATAATCTAAAATATTTCTTATTACATACTTGATTACACCCTGCTCTGAGAAAGCTTTTTCCCAAAATCTCATTACTTCATAATCTATAGTTGCCTCATTACACTCTTTCTCAAGAGTTTCTATTTTAGTCTTGTTATTATTTAATGTTTTCTTGAGTTCTTTTTTTCTAGTGTAAAGATTATACAGCTCAATATTTTTAGAGTATTCCTCTGATGATATCTTTGGTGTCACTTCTTCAATATTTTTTCTTATAGATTCCCTAGTCTCTTTTAATTTTTCTATTGAAGATTTTAGTATCCCAGCTTGGGTCTCTAATTTTTTAATATCTTCTTTTGTTTGGGTCTTTTCCACAGACTGTTGGCAAGCGTTACATTTCTCAATGCGAGTATAAACACCTTGATCTAACTTATATTTAATAGTATTATATTTTAGTTTAACTTCTTTTAATTCAACACCCACAAAACTATAAGTTTTCTCAAAATCCCTTACTTTCTTTTCATCAGCTAAAACATCTTCTAAAGATACTGAAGGTATTTCAACACTATCTTTGCATTGTTCCAGTTCCCTTTGTATTTGATCTTGTTCAGCACTCAGGCTTTCTATCAAAGCTGACGCTACTGATGCTTTATTCTTATACTCAGCCTTTATAGGACGTATCCTATCTCTCCACTCAAAAAGATCATCTAAACTAAGAAAATGTTTTATAATGGATCTCTTATCCTCCGCTGGAGCGGAAAGAAAATCAATATTGACATGCTGGCCAAACGCGATTGAGGCAGCAAAGGTTTTAAAATCTGTTCCTAATACCCTATTGATTTCAGCCTGAGTTGCATTTGCATTCTCTTTGGTTATGTCGTTGCCCTTAAAAGAAGCTTTCAAAGAAGTTGGTCGTCGGGTTCTCTTTATTACTAGATCATATTCATCACTGTATAGTGTCACAGATAAGTTTTTTCCGGTATCCGTGTTAACCATAGCATCTTCTGTGCTTTTACGAAGAGTTCTTCCAAACAACCCATATACTACTGCCTCAATTATAAGAGATTTACCAGCGCCGTTACTACCTCCTGTGTCCTTGTTCTTTCCTTCAATAAATATAATTCCCTCAAAATCAGCTAGACGGAGAGTTTGAGACTTAATTGAGTAAAAGTTCTCTAATTCAATTTTAGTTATCTTCATACTTTAAAATCTCTAATCCTTCCATTAGCCTCTTTTTTGGTATTTTACATTTTGTCTCGTTAACGTATTTCTCAATTAAAGTGTCATCAATTGTAAAAATAGGTTTTGTTGGATCAAAATTACTTTCAAGTTTATCATCTACAAGAGACCTAAATTTAATATCAACCCATCTAATATTAGGATATTTCCTAAATATATCTTTTCTTATGGACCTAGCATTTAAATTTTTAATTTGATTTACATAAACTTGAAGATAAGTAAAATAGTTTTTATCTAATAGGGCATCTTCGTAAGATTCCATATCATCCAAATCTATACGAAAATGCCTTAATCCTTGCTTAATTTCATGATAAGTAAAATTATTATTCTCATCAACTACTGCATAGTAGTGGGATTTTCCCCCCTCATAGTACTCTGTAGAGTAAGGCGTCCCGAGTATATGAAGTTTATCATTAGCTCTATGATGCCAATGAATATGGCCAAGGATAGTGTGATTATTAAAATCGGAAGCAGGAATATCGCTGTCATAATCACCAATGCTATTGTAACAACCAGAATAACCGAAATGCCCAAACACGCAGTAACTATCTGGGACAGTCGCAAGACATTCTCTAATCCTGTTTGTATCTTCGTAATGAGGGATGAACGCTCTTTTTCTTTTGTCATCGAAACCTATATGATCGTAAATTTTAATTGTTGGAAAATCTTCAAATATTTTTAATACAGTTCTACCATCATCCGCTTTCGATTCTGAGTCGTGGTTTCCTCTTAGAATCTTAATATCCAAAGGATAAAACGCATCTAAAATTTCTCTAAATGCCAATAACTCAGTTGGGGAAGGTTTTCTAAAATGAAACACATCACCTAGAAATATCACTTCCTTAAAATCACTACTAGGAAATAAATTCGTAATAGTGGAAATTTGGTCCTTTAAGTATTGAGGATTCCCAGGTATATCTCTTAAGTGGATATCACCTATGACTACAGATTTCATACTGGAGGGATAATATGACGTTGCCCTTTCTCTAAGGACTCAATTTGTGGCTCCAGAGGGACGCTTAAATCTCTGTCCTTATCCGCTAAACTAACAAGAACTTCATTGGAACCAAAAGTAATACCTTTAACATCTAACTTAAGCTTCTTAAAAAGCCTTAAGATACATAGATGAAATCCCAGCTTTCTATTATACATCTCATTATCCCGGCACACTGAGAATGCTGTCCACACTTTTCCTTGGACAGATAAAGATACAGTGGTAATCCCACCTTTACCTTTCGATCCACCTTGTTTAAAACCGGGTTTTCTAAGATGCTGAACTCTACCGTAATAAGTCGTTTCCACACCTTCAAATTTAACTCTAACTTTAATCATTTTGAATTACCTCTACTCTTTGGATATTAAAACTATACAGCGAAAACCTATCTATATCTTCGTCTTCCAGGTGTGGGAAATGAGGTCTAAAATCTTCTAAAATTTCTTCTTCACTAGGTTCATTCTCAAAAATAGCAATAAAATCATCATACCATCCATGAGTGACTAGAAAAACATGTCTAGTGCTCATAAGCTTCTCCTAGTTTTTCCATTAACCAACGAAGTTGTAATCCCGTAATTCCCTCCACCATAGTTTCAGGATCATATCCTTCCAACTCCTCTAAATTTACACAATGGTAGTCATCACCAACCAAACAAAGGTCATATTTTTTATAAAGCTTTTTAAGTTCTTTCCTGAAAGCTAAATGCCGTTTTACATCTTCTTCTGTCATAGTTCAACTCCAATTACTTGCTAGTGTCCATTGACATTTAGGATTCTCTACATATTTCATTAAATCATGTTCTCTTAAGAAATCCATTAACTTAATCGACCATTCTTCTTCTACTTCTTTAGAGGTCTTAAGCTCATCTTCAAAAAATACAGGATATCCTCTTCTAGCAAGATGAAAAGACTTCTTAATACAAACAAACCACACAGGGTAATCTGAGGAACAATGAGTTTGAAGATCTATCTCAGGATGCTCCCACAATTCTTCAGCCTTTTCCCAAAGATCATGTTCGTCTCCAAGTTCAACACCAAAATAAATCATTGCATCTGTTGATACACCCATTATATTTCTACTCCTAGCTTATCCAAATCATCTTTAATTAAAAGCTTCACTGCTTCAGCTACTTTCCTAATCTCGTATTGTGCTTCAGGTTTCAGACGCTGGGATAGAAAGTGGAGCACAGCTTGGAGACTAACTGTCCACTGAGCGGTAGTGTAGATGTTCTGAGGCAGAAACATCCTTGCCATCTCTTTTGCTACTCCATCAGCTAGCAAACATTTATAGAACTCATAGGAGCACTGAGCTTCGAACTCCATGTCGCCAATTAAAATATTTCCGGCAGGACTATCTTCCCATTCGTTTGCTGCTTGCTTACTACCCTGCTTAACAGGACCCCTAATTGTTTTGGGAATATAGAACTCGGGCTCAAGTTCTTTATACCGTCCACTAAGTTCGTTCCAAGAGCATCCTTTGTCAGTGTCAAACATATGCTCAAACACTTCAAATGATACTTCCTGTCCGTCTACCTCAAATGTTCTCCAACTGCTTCCTACTTGGTATTTAACTATTTGTCTAAAAAGAAATAAGGGGCATTTAAGTTGGAAGGTATAAAATGTGTGTCTGAAGGGAGAGGT
>Ga0208644_1001373_pt1 | contig 20430 bp, 31 predicted proteins | sample VirMetDEL_Nov_18_FD_184517 | JGI IMG/M metagenome (GOLD analysis project Ga0208644, IMG submission 184517) | Aqueous microbial communities from the Delaware River and Bay under freshwater to marine salinity gradient to study organic matter... | ecosystem: Environmental > Aquatic > Marine >...
ACGATTGAGGATAAAAACGCGCTGCGGAATGATGTCGACGCCAGCGTCGTCGCGCGCATTGCCAATCAGGTAATGTCGGGTGATGCCGAGGCGCTCGAAAAAAACTAAGAGAGTCGGCGGACAGGCGCTTTCGTTTTGTGCTGGCCGAAAAGCTGGGGATGACCGTCTCGCAGCTCGAGGCCGAAATGTCCGTCGATGAGTTCATCGAATGGTCAGTATTCTTCACCATGCAGGATGAAGATTACAAAAAGCAACGCAGCGAGGCGATGAGTGGCAAACCAAACCGTCAAGGTCGTATTTGAGGGCAAGGACCAAACGTCCAAGGCCATCAAGTCGCTCAATAGCAACCTCAACAACGCCAAAAAAGCGGTCGATAGGATCAAAAGCAGTCTGGGCGGCATGACCGGCGCCCTGGGTGCTGCTGCCGGCGCTGCCGGTTTCGGCTTGCTGGCGAAAAACGCACTCCAGACCGCCGACTCGCTCGGCAAAACCGCCACAAAACTCGGCGTCACAACGGATCAACTTTTTAAATTTCAGACGCAGGCGGAGCTTGCGGGTATCTCTACCCAGACCGCAGACATGGCGCTCCAGCGCTTTACCCGGCGAACCGCCGAGGCCGCTGCCGGTACTGGCGAAGCGAAAGCTGCCCTAGAAGAGCTGCGAATCGATGCGGCAAAGCTCCAGGCGTTACCGCTAGATAAGCGAATGAAGGTGCTGGCCGACGCATTTGCGGAAGTCAAGAACCCGGCAGATCGTCTGCGCCTGGCGTTCAAGCTGTTCGATTCCGAAGGCGCTGCCATGGTCAATATGCTGAAGGACGGCAGCGGCGCGCTCATTGATAGCGAAAAGCGGATGAAAAAGCTGGGCATCACGGTAGAGCGAGATGCCGCTCCAAACATCGAGGAATTCAACGACGCGGTTTTTCTGCTAGGCCGAAGGGTACAGGCGGCAATGATAAACGGGCTGGGGAAAGCGACCCCGGTCATGGAAAAGGTCGCCGACCGGCTTGCAGAAATGGCGGTTCCGCTGACCGGCAAGCTGCTCGACGGGCTGGATTGGCTGCTAAAAAACCTAGATAAGATCACCAGGGCGTTCAAGCTGCTGATTGCGGCGATGGTTATCTCTAAAGTCGTGCAGTTCACGACTGCGGTTCTCGCGCTAGTAAAAGCGCTCGGGGGCATGGCGGTAATATTAGCGGCCCTCGCGAGCCCGATTGCCCTTTTAATTGCTGGAGTAACCGCTGCGGCCGCGGCGATTTATGCTTTCCGCGAGGAGATCGGCGACGCAATCGATTCACTCGACGACTATCTCGGCATCACCGATAAGGTCGGGAAGGCCGTCAACTTTTTCAAAGGCATTCTGGGCGACGCCGAGGATCAGGTCGAGGACAACACCGACACAACCAAGAAAGCGACCAAAGAAACGGACGGTTTCGAGGAAGCGCTCGACAACCTCAATGACACTGTAAACACCGCCGAGCCGGTTCTCGAGGAGTTCGGCGATACCGTCGATTATGTGGCATCAGAGGAGATCATCGCTGCGGCGAGGACTGACGCATTCCGCGAAGCTCTCGAGGACTTGCGCGAGGCCGCTCGAACGGGCGCCGATGATATTGAGGATTTTCAGAAGGAAATCGCCGACTTCGAGAAAACGGTAAACAACACCGAGGCGACGACCGAGGATTTCAATAACGCGCTGCTGAACAGCATCGAAGAGCTGACCGGCGTGACATTTGAGGCGCGCGCAGTTCGCGAAGAAATCGACAAGGTAAAGGCGGCAATCGAAGCGCTAACCAATGCCGAGGGCGATTTTAATGAGGAGCTGGCAGTTCTGAATCGTCGCCTGGAGGAATTGGGCGAGGAGCTGGTCGAAGCAACGCGCGCAGCGGACGGGCTTACCGCATCCCAGCGCGAAGTGCTGGACGAGGTAAAGAAAAGCGAAACAGAAATCAAAAAGCTAAATGACAAGCTGGCTGATCTGAAATCGCTATATGACAGCGGCAGAATAAGCGCTCGCGAATACCAAATCGCGACCGAGGGCGTGAACGCCGAAATCCGAGAATTAAGCGCAACCGATCTGACCGGGTTCGAGCGCGCCGTTCGGGATGCGTTTAACGATACCCCGCTCGAGGAATTTCTCGAGGATTTGGATACCATCGCAGGCAGGCCCGGCACTCTGGATGCGCTAATTACTACACTGATTGGGGAGGGCGGAGTAAAGGGGGCAATCGATAGTTGTTTCGGCACTACCCCCGTAACGGATTTTGGTGATGCTATTAAAAATTTATTTACTGGTGAGGGCTCCGCGATCGGCGGTTTTGGTGGCGCTCTCACTAGCCTAACAACGGCGCTAGGCACTTTTTTCACTGGCGCGGAAACCAAGTTCGGTCTATTTAAAACGGCGGTAATCGAGGTGCTGGAAGATATTGCCGCTGCCGCGATTGCGTCGGTCGGTATCAATTTCTTGAAAAATCTAATTCCTGGTATCGCTACGGGCGGACTTATTGGCGGCGAAGGGTTTGCCGATGGCGGTCGCGTATTCGGGTCTGGGGGTCCGAAAGAGGACAAGGTACTGGCGCGCCTTTCTGCCGGCGAGTATGTCATCAACGCCGCGAGCGTCAGCAAGTTCGGCACCGGCTTTTTCGATATGTTGAACGACGGCAAGATGGCGATGCCCGGATTCCAGCAGGGCGGATTTGTTTCATTTGATCCGGTCAGCATCGCATTGAACTATCTGTTATCTCAAATTTTCGATCTTATTTCTAGCGTTATTTTCGGCGATACATCAACCGCCGAGAAAATGGCAAAAATGAGAGCGGGAGCCGCAAACTACATATCAGGGAGTTTTGACGAAGTTCTAAAGCAGTTCAGCGAAAACTATGGGTTTGGTCGCGGCCTTTACAAGCTGAAAGATATCAAAGGACCAGACGGCGGCGGGGTTAATCTCTTAGAGGGAACGATTATCCCCACCATAATGGGGGCGATTCTGCCGAAAGGTTCGGATTACGAGCGCCATAAAAAAGTTACGGACGGAATGAAGGAAATCGGTCCTGGTTTTGCCGAGGAGATTTATAACTTTCTGACCGCTCGCCTTCTAAAGCTCAGATTCGATACAGTCAATTTTAATATGGACGATCTGGTCGCCAAGCTGTTCAACGACTCGAACACTATCGCTGGCGGCTCTCTGTTTCTCAATTCTCGCCAGTTCGGTGGACCGCTGGATCGCGGACAGCCGTCAATGGTCGGCGAGGACGGTCCCGAGCTATTTATTCCGAATCGAAACGGCAGCGTCTCACCGATCAAGGGCGACAGTACCGATTTGCAGCGATCCATCGACGAAATGAAAGACGAAATCGTCATGCTGCGGCGGCAGCTCTCGAGGGAAATTAGTGGTCGCCGACCCGCTGGGGTTCGGTAATGTCGTTCGCCACTACGCTCGCGGAGCTGGTCGCAAAAAGAAACGTCCAGCTCTCATATATCGCTATTCTGAAGCCTTATGATGTCAGCGGGGCGACCGAGCTGACGCTCTACTACTCCGACAGCGGTTTCGTCACTGAGCCCGGAGATACTCCGGCGAATCAGTATTTCGACCCGCGCCTGGTTGAGCCGATCACGTTTTCGCGCACTATGTTCAGCAGCGGCAGGGTCGGCGGATTCTCGCGGCCAGGTTACGGCAACCTGATCCTATCGAATGGCGACGGCGAGCTGGACGATTTCGCCGGTTATGCCTGGGACAGTCGATCAGTCGAGGTGCGGGTCGGCGAGTTCGGTGCCGGGCTTTCCAATTTCTTCACTATATTTAAAGGCGAGTCGAAAACCATCGAGTTCGATGACGAAACCGTCGAGGTTGTTCTGCGGGACAACCAGGAAGATTTCGAGATCGAATTCCCGCCGAACGTTTATACCGATGTGTCGTTATCCGATAACATTCTCGGCAATCCGATCCCGCTATGTTTTGGCGAGGTCAGGAATATAGAGCCGGTTCTGATCGACTCGACGAATCGGGTCTACCAGGTGAACGACGGCGAGATCAATGCCGTCTCGGCTGTTTATGAGGGCGGGGTCGCGCTAACCTTGACGACCGACTACACGGTCGATCTGACGAACGGGAAAATCACACTGGTCGCAGATCCGACCGAGGTTATCACGGCGGATATCCAGGGCTACGTCGACAGCGGCAGCACTTACTTAACCAGCGTGGCGGACATTGCCAGGGAGATTGTCACAACTTACGGCGGCCTGGCCGATCCCGGCGATCTTGATACGGCATCGCTGACCGCGCTGAATACCGCCAATAATTCGACAGTCGGGATATATGTCGATAAATCGACAACCATCCTAAAGGTTCTTGACGAGCTGGCGAATAGTGTCGGGGCGTTTTACGGATTCAACCGATCCGGCAAATTTGAAATGGCGCGCCTCGAGCTGGCAACCGGTACCGCTGATGCCGAGTTCGATCTGACTAACATTATCGAGGTGCAGCGCCAATCGTCGGCAACACCGAACCACCGAGTTCGCGTCGGGTATGACAAAAACTATCGAGTGATGAGCGAGAGCGATTTCGGGGCATCGGTCACGACCGCGCAGCGGGATTACCTGGTCCGGGAAATGCTCTTCGAGTCAGACAACACCGCGAGCATTCGCACGATTTACCCGAATTCAGAGGAGCTGGTCGTCCCGGCGTTATTCTCGGCATCCAGCGCTGCCAGCACTGAGGCGACCCGCCTGCTGGCCTTGTATGGCTCTCAGAGAGATTTTTACACCATCAGGGTAAAGACGCAGCCCTACACTTTAAAGCTGAATGACGTCGTGCAGATAGCGTTTGATCGGTATAATCTGACCAGCGGCAAGAAATTCCGCGTTATCACGATCACCGAAGATGCGGCATCGAACGAGGTCGAATTGGAGCTGTGGGGCTAAATGGCTGAAAACATTATCATTTCCGCGAATAACTACGTCGACACGGCATCGAGCATCACGGCGGATTCGGCTGCGGCATCGCTGCCGGTCACAAATCTCCAGGATTTGCAGATCGTGAAGGTGTGGCGCACCAGTAGCGCGACCAGCGCTCAGATCGATCTCGACTTCGGTTCGCAGAAGATCATGGATTTTTTCGCGCTAATCGCTCACAACCTGACGACATCGTCGACCGTGCGCTGGCGCTTATCGAATGACAACTTTTCGACGTTCATTTATGACTCTGGCGAGATTAGCGCCTGGGCGCCCATCGAGGGATTCGGCGGATCGCCCTGGGGCGTTTTCACCTGGGGCGGATTGCCGACGGCTGAATTGATTAGTCTCTACAATGCCAGCACGTTCAATCTGTTGGCATCACCGCAGATCGCGAGATATTTGCGCTTGGACATTAGCGATTCGACTAATTCCGCTGGCTATGTCGAGGCCGGGCGCCTAATAGCAGGACCGGCATATCAGCCGACGATCAATTACGCGAACGGCGTAGCGGTTCAATTCGTCGATGATTCCAGAGTGACGAAATCACGCGGCGGCCAGGTGTTTGTCGATGAGGTCCGCAAATATCGGCGGATCACGTTCGATCTGATTCATCTGCCCGAGAGCGAGATATTCCAAAACGTATTCAACGCCATCGACCGGGTAAAAGGCGTATCGAAAGATGTCCTGGTCATTCCGCAGCCCAGCGACTCGTCGACCTGGCTGACGCAAAACATTTATGGGCGGGTCGCGGAGATCGGGGCCATCGAAAACACAACGCTGTCGCGATATAGTCGCACCATGACAATCGAGGAAATAATCTAATGGCTTTCCCTGTTACTTTAAACGGCGTCACCTATACGCTGGCGAATTTCGAGGGCTTGAATTACGTCGAAGGATTCCCCGATGCGCTCGAGGATTTTGTTACCGAGGCAGGCACTCAGGTCTCGGCGGCTGCCACTAGCGCAACAAATGCGGCGACCAGCGAGAGCAACGCATCATCCAGCGCGACCGCTGCCGCGAGCAGCGCGACCGCTGCCGCGAGCAGCGCAACCGCAGCGGCGGCATCGGCTACGGCTGCCCAGGCATCACTCGACGCAATCGAGGGGCTTTACCTGGGCGCGCAGTCTAGCGATCCGACGGTCGACCTAAATGGCGACGCGCTGACTGCTGGCGATTGGTATTTCAACACCGTCGCCGGGGCCGTCAAAATTTACGATGGCTCGGCATGGGTGACGATCACATCGATCACTTTCGACCTGGTAGATGACACCACGCCGCAGCTCGGCGGCAATCTGGATTTGAATGGGAACACTGTCGGCGGCGTCGACGCAACGGAGCTTTCGATCTTGGAAGGCGCCACGGTCACTACTGCGGAATTGAATTATCTTGACATCACTACGCTCGGCACCACCGAGGCCAGCAAGGCGGTCACGGCGGATGCGAATGGAGTGGTGACGTTCGATGATGGCATTTCCGAAGAATATGGCGCGGTCACTTCCAGCTCGAATTCCACGACTGTCGATCTGCAATCCGGCACTAACTTCAGCCATACGCTAACAGAGAACACTACTTTCACGTTCAGCAACCCGGCGGCAAGCGGCAAGATATCTGCGTTTACTTTAAAGATCGTCCAGGATGCCAGCGCTTCCGGGTATACGGTTACCTGGCCGACATCAGTGGATTGGCCTAGTGCTACAGCGCCTACGTTGACAGCTACGGCATCAGCGATTGATTACTTTGTGTTTATAACCCATGACGGTGGTACTAACTGGTACGGGTTTACAGCGGGGCAAGCGTTCGGATGAGTAGGGCGGCTAATAAGCTAATATCGGCGGCGGCTGGTGCTGGCGTTGACACTGGTGACGATGATTTCGCCAACGTTGTCCTGTTGCTAGACGGTGATGGTACTAGCGGTGATGACAATAATACCTTTACTGACTCGTCTACCAACGGCTTTACGGTTACTGAAAACGGCTCTGTAGTACAGGGTAGCTTTAGTCCGTATGGGGATAATTGGTCGTTTTATTTTGATTCTGGGGAATATATTTACACGCCTAGTACAGGCCAGTTTGTTTGTGGAACAAGCACAGATTTTACAATTGAGCTTTGGTATTGCTCTGCTCCGGGGTATAGCCCTATACAATTTGATGTGTTGTTTTCTCAATGGCCTGCAGGCTCTCCAAATGTTGGGAAGTGGTTTGTAGGAATTGAAGATAGCGGCGGGGCGGCTACGTTTTATAATAGGAGTTTTAGTTTTTCTACTGGCTTGTTAAACGGCACAACCGATATTACAGATGGAAACTGGCATCATATTGCAGTAACTAGAACAGGAAGCGTTTTTCGATTATTTGTAGACGGGACTCAAGAAGATACAGCAACACGAACTAGTGACTCTGTTGGCATGACTGCTTCAATATATTTTAACACTTATGAAGCGGCAGTTTCGGCAGGAAATGACAATTATGGAGAAGGTTGGATAAGTAATGCTAGATTAATACAAGGAACAAGTTTGTATACAGCAGACTTTACGGCCCCTACAAGTCCGCTTACAGCAGTAACTAACACAAAGTTTTTGTCGGCTCAGTCAAACCGATTTATTGAAAACAGCTCAAATAACTTTTCTTTTACTATAAACGGGACCCCCAAAGTAACCCCGTTCAGTCCGTTCAAGAATGATGACGCAAGGACACTAACGACTGATGGTGGGTCTGGATACTTTGATGATAGTTCAAATAGTTATTTACAAATAGCAGATAACAGCGTTTTTGACGCAACAACGTCTTTATGTATAGAAGCATGGTTTTATATGACTTCTTCTCCGGGCAGTGGGCCAGACGCACACGCTGTTGTCAGCAAATGGGTTTCAACAACCCCCGGACAACGCACTATATTTATAGATATAGAAAATACTGGGTTGCGTGTTTACGCTGATCTTCAAGGTGCATCAAACCCTGTTTTAATTACCACTGATGGTGGCGCTATATCTCAGCACGAATGGCATCATGTTGCTGTAACATGGGACGGCTCAACATACAGGGCGTTTTTGGATGGAGCTTTAGAAGGCTCAACATCAAGTTCTAGTGCGCCTATTGCAAGTAGCCAAGTTGTCAAGGTAGGGTATAACACCAACACTCATTATTTTGGTGGCTATATTACTGATGTTAGATGGATAACAGACGGCGGTGCTATATATACATCTGGCTTTACGCCACCTACATCACCACTTACCGCTATAACAAACACAGAGCTATTGCTTAACTTCCAAGACGCTGGCATCTACGACAGAACAGGCATCAACAACATAAATACTGTAGGCAATGCTCAGATTGACACAGCCGTTAAAAAGTACGGCACAGGGTCAATACAGTTTGATGGTACTGATGATTACATAGAAGCGTCTTATGTAAGCGACTTATTTGATTTTGGGTCGGAAGATTGGACTATGGAATGTTGGGTTTATTTGCAGACCGACTCAGATAGTGCTGGTGGAATTATAGAAATATATAAAGATGACAATAATTATATAAGGTTGTTTAGAGCAAGTGGGGCAGACATTCAGCTAAGGGGAGTAAGCGGAGGCACAACCCAGTTTGATATTCAGTCTTCGTCTCAAAGCCTAGATACATGGATTCATGTTGCTGGCGTTCGTGACGGCTCAACAATAAGGTTGTTTGTAGACGGTACTCAAATAGGTACAGATACTTCGTTTTCAATTCCCGATTTATCGGATGCAAGGGTTGTTGTTGGCTTAGATTTGCCGGGGACAGATAGATATTTTACTGGCTACATAGACGATCTACGAATCACCAAAGGCGTAGCCAGATACACATCTAACTTTACACCGCCTGATGCGGCACTACCCAAGTTTTAATAGGAGACAAATATGTTATTTGTTGAAGTGGCTACTGGAACGCCAAAAACAAAAGTCCAGTTACAACAAGAAAACAAGCATATGTCTCTGCCTGAAGCGTGGACTGATGCAACGCTAGAAGCCTTGGGTGTGGTGCGGGTAACAAAGACTAATGCACCTGATGTTGGCGAATGGCAAGTGGCTGTCAAAGATGGCGTAGAGCAAGTCGATGGCGTATGGCAAGAAAAGTGGGTAACTCAGGAAATGTTTACCGAATACACTGAGACTGACGAGGACGGCGTAGAAACCACTGTAACCGTACAGGATCAGATAGACGCCAAGGTAGCCGCTGACAATGCCGCCCTAGAGGCCACAGAACGAGCTAAACGCGACGATCTGCTCAAGGAAACCGATCACTATGGTCTCTCCGATGTCACTATGTCAGACGACATGACGGCATACCGCCAGGCGCTTCGCGATGTTCCGCAGCAGGAAGGATTCCCTGGCACGATTACTTGGCCTACTAAACCCGAGTAATATGAATGGACCCGCTTTCCCTGGTCGCAATAGCCTCGAGCGCATTCAAGGGGCTCGAGGTTCTTGTCAGCAAGGGCGCGGAAATTGAACACGTCGCAAAAAAGCTCGGGCACTGGTACGGCCTGGTCGCGGACATAAGGGAAGCCGAAAAGGAAGCCGAAAATCCGCCGCTTTTCAAAAAGCTATTCGATGGCGAATCAGTAGAGCAACAAGCTCTCAACGCCATCATCGCCAAAAAGAAAACCGAAGAGATGGAGAAACAGGTCCGGGAGCTGATCATCTGGGCATACGGCGATGAAACCTACAAAGAAATGATGGCGATGCGGCGCGAGATACGCGCCAGGCGAGACGCTACAATTTACAAGCAACGGCGAAAGCAGCGCATGATGCTAGATATTGCAGCAGGCATCATCGGTGCTATGGTATCCGGGGGCGTCATTTGGGCGCTATTTTCAATAGTAAATGGAGCAAGGTGAAATGAAAGCAATCGCAGCACTTCTGGCGGTATTCGCATCTGCCGCATCCGCGCAAACCGTAATCAATTACGAGGATGGTTCAACCTATACGCTAAACGAGAATCAGCAAATATATATCAGCACTCCAAACAATACGCTGTTCACGCGCAAGCTGTACAAAAACAAAAACACCTATTTTCTAGCGCAAGAGCCCTGGTCAAAGCGTGACTATGTTCCGCAGGAAACCGACGATTTAGAAGTCGGATCGCATGAATGGTGCAAGGCATATATCCCCTGGAGTGAGGGTCTCACATTTGCCATGGTAAATTGGCAGCGCTATTGCGACACAAATGGCGACGGAGTTTATGACGAGCTGGATGATCGATGGGATGAGTGATCGAATCGGAGAGCTTCTGGTCGCGGCGGCATGGATGACGGTGGCCCCAATCTTTTTTCTGGTTGGGCTCACAATCGGCATTTTCGCCCTGCTATGATTTTTGGTTTGAGCTGGTACAATTAGCCAACTTTCTTGGGGGGTTTGGGAATGGTCGACGAATCGACAAAGCAGGTAATGGATGTCATTAGCGTCGGCACGATGCTCGGGTCTCTGGGCTCTATTCTGCCCCCCATGGCGGCTTTATTCACAATCATCTGGACCGGAATCAGGATTTACGAAACCGATACCGTCCAGGCGCTAGTGAAGAAAAAGGACGATCCACCAGAGGAAAGCTGATGTCCTGGCTGGGTAAGTTATTCGGGGGCGATGGCGCTGCCAGCTCAATCATTGATCAGACATTCGGGCTGATCGATAAATCGTTCTACACCAAACAAGAGCAAGGCGAGGCGCTGATGAAGGCCGAGGCCGACGCTCGCCAGATGACGATTCAATGGCTGGAATCGACCAGCGGCTCCAGACTCGCCCGGCGCGTGATCGCTTTCTCGATCACTGGCACCTGGCTCTTTATGTTTATGGCTGCGACTGCAAGCTCCCTGGTTTCGATCTGGGTCGGTGATATCGCAGCGGATAAGCTGCTGCAAAGCACTGAAATCCTGGACGGTCGAATCGAGACCATGACTCCGGCGGTAATGCTGATCCTGGGCTTTTACTTCGCGGCGCCCTATATGGGCGACCTGGCGAAAGGCGCGCTCCAAAAATTCGGGAACGCTCAGAAATGACAGCAGGCGTCGACTTCAAAGTATTAACGAAATGGCTCGAGCTTGATGAGGGCTGCAAGCTCAAGCCTTACTATTGCACCAGCGGGAAGCTCACCATAGGCGTCGGTCGAAACTTGGAAGATACCGGGATCACCAAAGCCGAGGCGCAATTCATGCTCGAGGGCGACATTGTGCGCCTCATGCGCGAGCTAGATGAGCTGTTTCCCGAGTGGCGCGATCTCAGCGAGACCAGGCAAATGGTCGTGCTGAATATGGCTTTCAATCTGGGGACGTTCGGCTTTCTCAACTTCAAGCGAACCATCGGGTACATACGCGATGAGAAATTCGCCGAGGCAGCGGACGAAATGTTGCGGTCTGAATGGGCCGAGCAAGTGGGGGCAAGGGCGAAAAGACTCTCGGACGCTATGAGGGAGGATAAACCGCCCGTTTAAAATCTGATCGGGTCAGCGAAACAGGCCCGGAAATCTAGGGCCGCCTATTATTTCACCGGGAAGCCGTGCAAATTCGGCCACCTGGCGCCTCGCTACACTTCGAACAAATGCTGCTCGACTTGCGACGCACTCAAGCGCACCGGCATGAACCCGGCGGCTCGCGAGGAGCTGCGCGCGTATTGGCGGGATTATGACCGCAAGCGCGGCTCCCGGAGCGATTACTGGCGCGAGCATTACCACAAAAATGCGTCCTATCTTTACGCTTCCCGATATGTGCGCCCCAAATACAAGGCAACGCACCGACGATCAAAAGAAAGGCGGCGGCTTTACATTGAGCGCGCCAATATCCTGCGCGACAATAATCTGGTCCAGGCGGATATCGAGGCCGTTTACAGCCAAGCGCGCGCGGTCACTGCTGAGACCGGGGTCGCGCACTCGGTCGATCATATTGTGCCGCTGCGCGGCGAGATGGTTTGCGGCCTTCACGTTCCCTGGAATATGCAAATTCTGACGGCTCGGGACAACTCGATAAAAGGCAATCGGTGGGATGATTAAGTTAAAAACGCAGCAGGGTGATCTATATGTTCGGGCTGGTGAGATTCTGATGCTGCTCCCCGAGCGCGGTCGTCCTGGCTGCTCAATGATTTATACGCAGCTCTTTCCCGATGGTTTGTCGATTGATATGACACCGGACGAAATACTCGAGGAACTGATGGGCGCGGAAGAATGGGAATTCGAGATAATCGAAGATGAGGAAGAGGAAGAAACTGCCGAGGAATAAAAAAGCCCGGCGGGACCAGCGCCGGGCATAGGACTTTTAGGAGTCTGACCGCTAAAGGGTAAGCGGTCAGTCAAAGACTACTCTTAATCTTCAAGGTTTTCAAACGTATTGTGCGCGCCTCTTTTGCAGCGACTACACGCTCCGGCTGCGCCTTGTAATGCCGCACCGGCCATTCGATTTGATACGGTCCCGCCTGCCCGAGCGTAGCGTCGCCCATCGCGGTCATCACTTTAAGCTCCAGCTCGGCAATTTCATCTTCGAGCTGGCGGCGGTGATCGCGCAGCAGCTCCAGATGATAAACGTCATTATCGAGCCCCTTTAACTCAACCGGGGTTTCGCTCTTTTCCGCTGGCGGGATCGCTGCGTCGTCGATGTTGACCGGCGCGAACCAATCTTCGGCAGCAACCCGGCGCCGAAAGTCGGCACAAATCTCGGTGATCTCGGCCTGGATGTCCGGGTCGGCAGGGATGACCGTGATCCGGCGCTCGATTCCTCGGTGCAGCGTGACAATGATCCCGGCGCTCGCCCCGGTCGCCATCATCTGCGCCTGGAGCTGGATCGGGCCGCGATATAGCGGAATATCATCGCTCGGCGGTGCGGTCGTGACCTTGCACTCGATGGGGATGCGTCCCTGGAGCGTGATCTGGTCGCCGCCTTTAACCTGGATGGTTGCGCCCGACTCAACCAGCAGCGGTTCGTCGATAACCGCGATGCCATCGCAGGAAACTTCAAAATCGTCGAGCTTGATCACCGGGGGCGACTGCTGGATTTGGGTGATCCCCAGCACTTCGCAGGCGTTCGAGATCAACACCGGCTCGAGCAGATTGCCAACGATTCCCGGCTCCCCGATATCGTAATCCGGCAGCGGACCCGCCTGCGCCTGGATAGATTTCCGCAGCTCATCGTTCGGCGTGGACCAGGGATGCGGAATCCCATGTCGCCAGCAATAAAGAACCGGGATGCGCGATCCCGACATTTTGGTGTCGTCTGATAATTTGCCGACCATGTGGCCCCCTGTTTAAAAATTTGACACTCGCCCATCATAGGCATTACGCTCGGCCTGTCAATTACTGAGGGGACCGACATGACCCTGGAAGAGATCATCGCAACATTCGGCGGAGTATCGCAGACCGCTCGAGCCCTGGGCGTCACCAGGCAAACCATTTATCACTGGCGACGGAAGGGCGACATTCCCGAGGCGCGGCGCATCCAGGCGGAGGTGATCATTGGCCGATCAGACTAATCGCTTCGGGCACCTGGTCGACAACTTTTTCCTGTTGTTTGTCGGCCTGCGCTTGGCGGAGATCATCACATGGTCATGGTGGTGGGTGACTGCGCCGCTATGGGGTTCGCTACTGATCGGCTTTCTGTTCGCATTCGGGCAGAGCTGGCACAAGCAAACGAAGCGACAGAAATGGATCAAGATGAAACAGCAAAAGGCGGAGCGGGATGGGCAGTCACAGCCGGAATAAGGGCGCCGCTGGCGAGCGCGAGCTGATCCTCGAGATCGAGCAATGGACCGGCATCCGCCTCGAGCGAAATCTCTCGCAGGCATTCGGCGGCGGTCACGATCTGATCGGGCTCGATCATTGGGCGATTGAATGCAAGCGATACCGCGAGATCACAAACGCGGACAAAAAGGAGTTCTGGGAACAAGCGGTAAAGCAAGCGCTGAAGGTGCGGAAGGTTCCGGCGGTTTGCTTCCGGGCTGACCGGCAGCCCTGGCGGGTGCTGGTTCCCTACCCGACCGATTTATATCGGCTCGAGGATTTTAGACGCTCGGCGGAAGTATCGCTCGAGCTTTTTTGTGGACTGATAACGGAGAAAATACTATGAAACTTTCCGAGATAACAAAGGGGGGCGCCATTCAACCGCCCAGGGTGTTGATTTATGGACCCGCAGGCGTCGGGAAAACGACTTTCGCAGCCAGCGCGAAAAATCCGATCTTTCTGCCCGTCGAGGATGGGCTCGGGCGGATAGAAGTCGACGCATTCCCCAGGCCGAAAAACTACGCCGAGGTGCGCGCAGCGCTCGACGAGCTGATCAACGAAAATCACGATTACCGGACCCTGGTGATCGACTCTCTGGATTGGCTCGAGCCGCTGATCTGGGCGCACACCTGCGAGCAGAACAAATGGCAGAGCATCGAGCAGCCTGGCTATGGTCGCGGATATGTCGAGGCGCTGCGCTACTGGCGGGAATTCCTGGATCGCGCCAACTATCTGCGCGACGCAAAGAAAATGGCCTGCGTGATGATCGGGCATTCAGCGATCAAGCGATTCGAGGCGCCCGACGCCGAGGCATTCGACCGCTATGTGATCAAGCTCCAGGCGAAAGCCTGCGACCTGGTATCGGAGCATTCGGACGCGATCCTATTCGCAAACCAGCGTTATTCGACGATCAAAACCGAGGATCGGGGTCGCACAAGGACGCGCGGCACCGGCCAAGGGGATCGCGTCATGTACACCGAAGAGCGCCCGGCATGGGTCGCGAAAAACCGCTACGGGCTGCCGTCCGAGATGGCGCTCGATTGGGCCGAGTTCGCGGGTGCGCTCAAGAAATGAGCGAGCAGGTATATCGCGCGTGGGCGGACAATCCACCTACCGAGGCAGAGCTGGGGGAAACCCTGGTTCTGCTATGGGATCATCATCCGCCGGTTTTTTGTATCGCGCGGATTGTTAAGACACGCGGCGAATTCACAATGGCCGCGTCGGTCGCTGACTTCAAGCGGCTGTTTCACCTGGGGCTCGATCCGATGAGCCCTGATTTTTGGACTTACTACCCGAAAGGGGGGAGCGTAAAAAATGGCATTTAATGCAAGCGATTGGGCAGGCGAAGGCAGTGGCAGCATCGAGCTGAAAGAGGGCTGGACCCCGGCGGTCATCGATGAGGTCGTCCAGAAAACCAGCGGAGCCGGGAATCAATACGTATCGGTTCGGTTCAGCTTGACCGAATACAACGGCAAAAAGCTCTGGGAAAATCTCAATGTCTGCCATCCGAAGGAAAACGTGCGAGAGATTGCTTACCGCATCCTGGCGAACATGATGAACGCCGTCGGGATCAATTCGATCCAGGACGAGAAAAACCCCGGCGAGCTGCAAATGCACGAGCTGCGGATTTTGGTGGGCCGCGACAGGGACGGTGATTGGGCCGTGAAGGCGTTTGAACCCAAGCAAGGGTCAGGGGTAGCCCCCGAGTTTAGAACGCCCCCAGCGGCCTCTCCGGCGCCCACAGCGGCATCTGATGAGGATATCCCCTTCTGATGAATGGCGACCCGTCTCGGGTCGCTGATGCTCTGGGGTTAAGGCGGGTCGGTTCCGAATATAAGGGGCCGTGCCCGATCTGCGGCGGAAAGGACCGATTTCACGTTAAATCGGGTCGATCCGCCGACTTCCTGGTTCACTGTCGTCACGGCTGCTCATACAGCGATCTCGCGAGAGAGCTGGAGAGCCGGGGGATAGTCGACCGCGACGATTACGTCGCCCCAACGCATCGGCGATCCGATCTCGAGCTGGCTGACCACATGATTCTGGTCATGCAAGGCGCCGCGCTACGCGGCGAGACAATAAGCCAGAGTGACCGCCAGGCGGTCGCGCTGTTGATAACAAAAGTGGACGAGGGGCGAATCGCGCGGCTGCGCGCGTTACGGGACAAATTAGGGGGTAGTAATGGAGTATCAAAAGGATGAGTTTTTCTGGGATCGAATGGCTGCGAGCAAGCTCGGGCAGTTCAATCCGAACGAACCGTGGGACATGAAGATAAAGCAGCCGGAATGGCTGCTCGATAAACTGATCCCAGCAAGATCGATTGGCATGGTCTACGGGCCGAGCAATAGCGGGAAGTCGCACATTATCTGCGATCTGATCTCGGTGCTGCTGCACGGCAAAAGCGAGTGGCTGGGCCGGGAGATTAAGCCCGGCCATGTGCTGATGTTCAGCGAGAGCCTGGGACATATCCAGGCGCGAATGAAGGCGTATATCAGCGCGGTCCCTGGCGAGCTGGAGTTTAAATTCTACTCGCTGCCGAATCTGTCGCTCGATATCCGCGATATTGATCTGCTTCAGGCGTGGATTGCATCGATGGAGCATCCGCCGACGACGCTTATATTCGACACGCTGGCGACGGCTTTCTCATTCGATGAGAATGACAACCGGGAGGCGTCGAAGCTGATCGCTGCGCTCGAGAGCAAGATACTCCCGCTGCTGCCGCCGATCTGCACCATCATCATTGTGCATCACACCAGCAAGGTGTCGGAAGGTAAATCCGCCAGGGGCGCGTCCGCACTGATCGGTAACATCGATTACTCGATCAATGTGATGTATGACAAAAAGCAAAACCTGACGATTGCGAGCTGGGAAAAGGATCGCTGGCGCCTGGTTGAAGAGCCGCCGGTCTGGGCTGGCACCATGCACCGCGTCCCGGTCGAATTCGAAAATGGCAGCGCTGATATTTCTATTCTGGATTGGAGGCCGCACGATACCGAGGCAGCCGAGCTGGCCGAGCGCCTGGCAGAAGAGATAAAGAACCAGAACATTCGCGAGGAAGTCTTTGATCTGATTGATAAAAACATCGGGGGATATGTTCACACTCACCGGACGCTGCGCGCGCCGTCGGAGCTGAACCCCATCGGATTCGATGCGAAGTTTAATAACAAGCGGCAGGAAATCTACGATTTCATTCGCGAGAAGTATGACACCGCTGACGTTATCAGCTCGCGCGGCAACATCACCGGATTCACCGTAATAGGCAAAAAACAATGATGATGACGACAACCCCCCCCTATATAAAAAGAGTCGTTGTCATCATCATTTTTCAAGGCACACTAAGCAGGGGCTTTATTGATCCCCTGCGCCCTTGGGGGGCGCTAGGGGAGTCAACAAATCCTAGTCCTGCAAGTAGTGCCTAGAACCCCAGCGCGATGGCACTCGACGTTAATACAATCGCCGTCGTCAAAGCGCTCGACGAAGCGGTCGGGCGGTCGGTGAGCTATACCGAAATCCGATTCATGTATTTGCATCACGGCGGAGAGCGGCGGCGCCTGGCTGAAAGATTGGAGGCAGTCGTCGCGCAGTACCCGAGCTGCGTCGCCTGGGATATGCGGATCGGCAGCGACCGCAGACTCGAGACCTGGGTGCGGGTCGATAAGGCCATCGGGCCGGTCTGAAAATACTGTATGAATTAACAGTGTACAAAAACTTTACGGGGGGAGGGGAGGAGAGTAGATTTAACACATGGCCGGGGTGGTCCTGGCCGAAAGGGAGAAATCAGCATGGAACAACGCAAAACAGTCGAATATGGGTACGGCGCAGAAAAGCACACTTATCGCAAGATTGGCACCATTCAGACCGGCGCGGAGCGCATTTGGCGCGAGTCGGGAGAGACGGCTTGCAATTACACCGAATATCACATGGCGGGTTATCAGGATTTAGACCTATACGCATGGGGCAATGAGGGTAGTTTCGTGCTGCTGACTTTTGCCGAGGTTTCAATTCTCGAATCCTACTATCAGAACCGCGTTTTTCACGCAACCAGCGATAGCCGCAGTACTTATGATATTGGCGAGAATGTAGAAATTTATACGTTTACTGCGGGGCATCACTCTCATCTAGGCACTAATGTATTCCGATTTGTTAAGTCGGCTTTTAATGGTCGTTTAAAGCTCGAGGGCTATCGCTTAGACGCTGAACAGGTTGGCAACTATGATAATGGCGAGCCTTTCTTTCGGTATCGACTCGTTGAGCTTGCCGCTGCTACGGAGGCCGCGTAATGAGTTACCGCGCATTTGTAATTAGAGACGAGGTGCAGTATGAAAAATGACGTTTTTGAAAAAGCCGTAATTATTGATTCCAAAAAGGCAGCGCAGGAGGAGTGGCAACAAATGCCCGAGTTTGTGCAGGAAAAGCAGGAGCCATACTCGCAGATCATTTTCCGTTTTGAAACTGAGCAGGATTTGATCGAGTTTTCAGAGCTGATCGGTCAAAAGCTAACCAGCAAAACCAAATCGTCATGGCATCCTTTTCGTCCGCACCGCGACCCGAGCAGGAAGGTGTACCGATGAATCCTCGATATCCGGTTTTTATTGTGTCTAAAGGGCGATGGGCAAATATGCTCACCGCTCGAGCGCTGGACGAAATGAGCGTACCGTATAGCCTTATCGTCGAGGAGTCAGAGCGAGAGCTTTACGCATCGCGATACTCATGCCCGATTCATGTTTTACCGCAGACATATCTGGATAGCTATGAAACTTGCGATGACCTTGGTGATAGTAAATCTCGCGGCCCGGGCGCGGCGCGAAATTATGCGTGGGATTTAGCGGCGGCTGAGGGAGTAAAGCGGCATTGGGTCATGGATGACAACCTCGACGCTTTCCATTACTTAAACAGAAATCGGAAGTGGGAGGTTCGATCCGGTAAAACGCTTGCAGCAGCCGAGGATTTCACTGATCGATATAGTAACGTGCCGATCTCAGGTTTGAATTATTACTCTTTTTGTAAGCGCACCGATGCGGTCCCCCCCTTTGTGGCGAATACTAGGATTTACTCTTGCTTGCTAATTGAGAATGCGGCGCCTTATCGATGGCGCGGACGATACAACGAGGATACCGACCTTTCGCTGCGCGTTTTAAAAGATGGGTTGTGCACGATTCAGTTCAATGCGTTTTTGTGTGGAAAGGTCACGACTCAGAGAATGAAGGGTGGTAACACGAAAGAATTCTATTCTGGGGAGGGGACGCTGCCCAAGTCGCAAATGATTGCTGATTTGCATCCCGATGTCGCGAAAGTGGTGTGGCGTTTTAACCGCTGGCATCATCATGTCGATTACAAACCATTCAAGAAAAACGCACTTATTCGGATTGTCGATGTGCCGGAGGGTGTAAACGACTACGGAATCTTTGAAGCTGAATACGATCAATAAATAAAGGGAGAGAGCAAAATGATAAGCATCGGAGAGCATTGGATCGCCTTGGCGGTCGTCGCCCTGGTCGCTGCGTTTGGTTTCGCTGGCGACGGTGACCTGGCGGAAGCCGAGCGGCAGCAGGCGGAATACTGCGCTAACGTCGAGGCCGATACCTGGCCCGACTATCGCGGGATATATGCGGAGGTATGCAAGTGAAATTGTGCAAAGAGTGTGGCCGCGTTGACGGCCACCATCCACACTGTCCAGAATATGATGATCGGGATTTCGTCGACGACGAGCCCGATTGTTTTGATGAGTATCGCGAACAACGAGAGAGGGATCAGGATGTATGTCAGCGGAGAGATTGAAAAGGTTTTGGCATTTATGGATAGCGAGGATTGCGATATTGCAATCAGAGCAGCGCATACGATGGCGCAAAGATTCCGCGAGGATATGGCGATCACTCAAGACCTGGCGGTCGTTAAACTCTCAGAATGCAGAGAGCCGCCGCTGGAGATTGTCACGTTCGCGGGAGGATTGAGCGATGACTGATCTAGTCAACTCGCCCGAGCATTACAAGACCGGCGACATCGAGTGCATTGCAGCCATCGAGGCAGCGATGACCCCCGAGGAGTTCGCCGGGTATCTACGCGGTAACATCATCAAATATATATGGCGTTACGATAAGAAACATCGCAACGACCTGGCGCTCGCGCAGCGCGATCTCGAAAAAGCGCAATGGTATCTTCACCGGCTGCTGCACTTCCGAATAAAAAAATGGGGGGTGGGGGGTGCCGACATCGGCTGATATCATTAGCACCCCCCCCTACCTGGTAACGCGCAATGATTAAAGCAAGTTCCGACCTAAGCAAGCTCCAGCGCAACATCCCGAAGATTCGGAAAAAGCTAATGTATGCGGAGAGCGAAGCGCTAAACCAGACCGCGAATATCGCAGCGAAAGCGCAACGCGCGCAGGCCGACAAGATATTCGACAGGCCGACGCCGTTTCTGCTGAATGGGATATTCAATCCGAAAGGGAGGTTGGGGTTCGTCGGGATATTCTCGAGATTTAACACGCTGCGCGCCGAGCTGATACCGGGCGCGCCTCGAGGCCAGTTCCGCGCTGGCGGAGAAAGGATCAACAAGGTCATCGCGCTGCAAGCGCTCGGCGGAACCAGAACGCCACCTAAGCGAGCGCTGCCCGTACCAACTGCTAAAGCGCGTCGCAACAAATACGGCAACCTCTCGCGGACCTATATCAAAACACTGCTGGCGAAAGACAACCACGTTCAGCTCGGATTGCGCGAGGGAGTTCAGCCCGGCATCTATCGTCGCGAAAGTAATGGGCGCC
>Ga0208644_1001374_pt1 | contig 20426 bp, 26 predicted proteins | sample VirMetDEL_Nov_18_FD_184517 | JGI IMG/M metagenome (GOLD analysis project Ga0208644, IMG submission 184517) | Aqueous microbial communities from the Delaware River and Bay under freshwater to marine salinity gradient to study organic matter... | ecosystem: Environmental > Aquatic > Marine >...
GCAGCTTGAGTTGTTGTTGTTGTAAATGGAGCTGAGGTAGTAGTAGTGGTTGTAACTGGAGCAGACGTAGTAGTTGTCGTAGTAGCCTGAATCTCCCCCTGAAAACTCCAAGTACCATCACCGTTATTTGTTAGAACTTGACCGTATTCACCATCTCCTCCTCTAACATGAAGAGCTAATCCTTGTACAGTATAATTTTTTGTATGTTTAAAAAACTGAGAGTCTTGACCAACTACCTTATCGTTTGGTGATATGGCTTGGTCTTCTGTGTAATCATTAATTTCTTTTTGTGTACCTCTAATTCTCATTATGGATTATCCCAATAAACCCCACCAAGACCGTCAGATTTTAACACCTGTCCAGCCTGACCTCCTGATGGAATAATGTATGCCTTAAGATCGCCTACGGTAAATTTTTTGGTTACGTTGTTATCGTCCCCATCACTACCTAATAGGACATCCGTATCAGATATCTGTTGATCCTTAACGTATGTTTCAATTCTTGGCATATGTTTTTATTTTTTAGGCTTTCTTCCTGGTCTTGTTTTACCTGTTGCAGCTGCTGGAATATCTCCTAGTTGATTACCTACTTCTTTAATAGCCTTACCAACGTCTTTAAGCTCTTCTCCTACACGATCTACACGAATAGATACATCTTCCTTCAGTTCAGCCATTTTCTCCTCTAAGAGGTCAGGAATCATGTTATTGTTGTCGTCACGAGTCAGACCTTTTCTAGTCATCCAAATTGCTGCAATGTTAACCACCACTAAAAGTGCTATAACTGCGATTAAAATAAAAATAATAGTTGTCATATGTAAAAATTAAAATTAAGCCCTTTTTGAGCCTCCTCTGGCTCTGTTTTTCTTTCTATGTTCGTATACTAATGTACCGTTTTTGTGAGAGCAGTCCATTTGATCTCCGTTTCCGTATTTCTTATTCTTCCTGTTAAACTTATTACATTCAACACGCTTTTTAACTTGCTCTTTTTTCTTTTGAAACTTTTTATCATAGGTAGACTTTACAGCCCTTGCTTCAGGATTGTCTCTATAGTATCGTGCTGTTCTGCCTAATGCCATTACTTTCTTTTATCTACTTTTAAGTACTCTAAATCTTTCATAAAGTCCCTCATCTCTAAAGTAATATTTCTTACTTCTGCTTCGAGTTGTCTTTGTGCTTTCCAAGTGTACTCTTTTTCGTTGTATTTAAGTTTAGTAACCTCTGTGGTATTAGCATCTATCTTGGCACTCAAAGTATAGTAAGAACCAATAATAGAAGCAAACATTGCAGCTATAGTTATTATCTGTGTGATGCTGATTGAAACATCAGCTTTTCCATCTCCGTCTATATCAATTTTTGCCATTTAGTTTCTTTGTTATTTGTATTATTGTATATCCTATCGCCAAGATTAATGAAATCGTTTGAAGATAGGGATTAATCTCCGTTATTGATATTGCTAATGCTATTGCGTTGAATCCGTATATCTTCAATTGTTCCATTGTTTATGCTATTGCTAAATAGATGTATGTGTCTCCGTTATTGTTTGTAGAAAAAGATGTTGTGCTATTAACCTGAAATCCATTATCGACAATATCAATATGTGCAGTTCCTACTGCTGCTTCTATATCAGATGTATCTGCTTCAAGAACATCATTTATAGGGTTTGTTGTTCCGCTTCTTATAGTATCGAAAATAACCCAACTTGCTGCGGTATCTGTATTTTTTATCATTACCCATCTTGGTCTAAAACCAACAACAACATCAACTTCTCCTGTACCTCCTGTATAACTCCCCACCTTCTGATACCCATCTATATTTGCGAAGCAGTAGGCGATGTAATCTCTACCACTTAAACCTGAATCTCCATCATTTTGAATGTTTATAACACTTGCGGAAGGTGTATTTAACCAAGTACTTGATGTATGTTCAGCAAGAGTAGAGTTTAATAACATTTTTCTTTGTGCTCCACCAATAGAAGTATAAACACCCCAATTACCTACATTATTAGTATTTTTAATTATTATTAAATCGGGCGCAACAGATAATCCGTGACCTACAGAAGCGGTAGTTCCTGCGCCACTATATTTAACAATACTAAACCCTGCATTAGGATTTGCACTAACTGTTGAGGTTATACTTCCATCTGTGTTTGATACTGCTGCACCTCCTGCTTTCCAACACCAAGCTACATAAGTTCTTCCACTACCTACAGTTTGCACACCTCCTGCAACAGTAAACCCATTAGTATCTAAAGAACTAATATATCCATCAGCATCATAAGTCCCTTCAGATGCAGTAACATTTGTATATAATGATTGTCCACTTCCTGCACCTCTTACTGAATCTTGTAATATATGGAATGTAGCGTGACTACGACCCTTAACCCAAACCAAATCAGGTTGGAATGCCATACCTAAAAAGTTTACGTTGGTAGGTGTTCCGTCATAAGCGTATGATACATTTGTTGCTGTTCCGTTGTATGTACCTCCTGTATCTAAAGCATTCCCCTCTAATTCATACAATGCAACACCACTACCATCATCAAATATATCTGTAGTTGATTTTGTAGCTGATGCTGATGTTTCGTCGTATAAAGTTGTTATTTCGCTTGATGATAATTCTTTATTAAATATACGTACTTGGTCTATTTTTGCAGGTATAAAAGCATCTGCTCTTCTTGAACCTATTGTATTTTGGTCTGCAGTAACATAATTACTTACTGTTCCTCCTGTTTGCTGCACTTTATCTATATATAGTTCAGCGGAAGAACTTGTAAAATTTGCTGCTATATGATACCATTGATTTGTAGTTATTGCAGAGTTTGATTTAACATTACTGCCGTTTGAGTTTGCATATTGTGCTAAAACATATCCCGAATCTGAAGATAAAAAATTAATTCCATATCCATTTTCAAATTCAATTAAAACATCTGTATCAGGAGTTGAAGTAAAAAAAACAAACATTGAAACTGCCATAGTAGAAGATTGTACACCTGATGGCAAATCTATATCGCTACTACTCCCATTAAAAGCAGCACCCTTTCTTATATACCCTGTTATCTTTTGTGTACCACCATTCCCTGTATAGGTTACAGTTTCAAAGTTTTGTAGTGGGTCAAATGCTGCTGCTGCTGCAGGTTGAGAGGCTACAATACCTCCTGTCGTAAAAAACTTTTTATTAAATCCCATTAGTCAAGGTTTGGTAAAGAATAAGAAACTACCGCTTTCTTTGTTGTAAGTGCGTTAATCTCCGCTTCTTTAGTTGCACAATCAGTTCTCAATGCCGCTCTTGCATCCAACACATCTTGAGGTGCTGAAGTACCCTCTTGGCTTCTGATAATGTACCAATCTGTCTCTGCTAATTTTCTATTGTATAAACTCTTTAAATTTGCTATTTTACTTTCCTTTAACTCGGCTACTGTTTGAGACCAAGTTCTATCAATCACAGGGTAAGTAAATACGCTATTATCTCCATCCCATTCAAGGTCTCCCAAGTATTGAGTTGCTGAATCGAAGCTTGGTGTTACAACATCATAGAATCCTGCAGCTTCCCAATCAGAAGATGATAGTAGATTAAATCCTGCTATTACACTACCCCACGATTTAGGTATTGTAGTATATCTTTTTATTGCTCCGTCTATTTGTATTGCTTTCATAATTATGCGGTTGTATCAGTTGTATAAGTTGCTACTGCCCAAGTTAAGATTGCATCTCCATCTGTATCATCTACACAAAGGACTTGAATAATGTTTGTTGCTGCGGTATCTAAATCATTAGTACCTACTTTGTTTATCGCAACTGTTGTAAATGTACTTGCAGATAAAGTAAGTACTGCACTTGATAAACTACCTGAAAGTATAATATCTATAACCTGACCTGTTTTCATATTTTGAATATCTAAGGTAGCAGTTCCTAAAGCTCCTGTAAGGTTAAATGCAGCATAAGTGCTTCCATCTAAAGCTATAGTCCCACTTGTAGTAGCTATATCTTGAATTGCAGTATATCTACCTTCTAATTTACTGTGGGTAACTCCATCGTCTTTAATTCTAACTACACCTGAACCATCACTTGCAGATAACTCGATAGTAGAATCATCAACACTAACTTCAATTTCGTCAGCGTTAGCGGTAATACCATCTCCTCCTACCACATTTAAAGTAGCATCCCCAGAAGTAGAACCTCCAGTTAAACCATCTCCTGCTATAATGGCTGTAATATCTCCATCAAGATAGGGAGCTAAATCTACTGTATCTGTTGTACCATCAGGCTTTGTTAAAGTAAGTGTGTTTGATGCTAAAGTCAAGTCTGGTTTAGCGTACACCTCATTAAAATTGTCGTTTACAATATCGAAGGCATCCCTTAATGGAGTTCCTGTACCATCATTGGCTGTAGTCCCAATATTTACTGTTTGTTTTGCCATTTTATTTTATTTATAATTGCGTTTTATCTGCTGTAAATTGTGTTGTATCTGCTGTTAAATCTCCTCCAAAATAGCTAATCAAATCTGCTGTAAAAGGTGTTACTGGAACACTTGACCAACACTCTGGTGCAGAAAAATCAGGTATAAAATAAGTTGTATATTGTTCATCTAGTCCCCAACCATCGTTGGTTTCCATATCACAGTATATTTTTCCCCAATTTATTAGATTCGCCATCTTTCTTTTTTAAGTAATTATTTAACTTAATTATGTTCTTTTTCTTTGGTTTGTATTGTTTCTTCTTTTCTATAAAACCCATCCTTGGTATAAAGCATCTTTATCAGGATATATATCCTCGTTATTGTTTGTATAGTACTCTGGAAATTTAGTACTCGCATTGTAACTCATATACTCAATAAATCTATTGGCATAATACTCAGCATAATCTCTTTCCTTGGCAATCAAACTATCTATCTCCTCCTTTAAAGGTTGTGTAGAATTCTCAGAAGTATGTTTATATACTCCTCCGTTTGCAATAGTATATGCTGCAAAAGGCAAATACTCACTCATCGCAAAGTGAATCAACATTGGCTGAACGTATTCATTTACCAAAGTCAAGTAATCCCCACTTAAACTACTAGAAGCAATATCACTACTTATCTTATCATATAAATCAGTTCCAAGGTAGTTTTGTATATGGATTTCTTGTGCTAGTTTGATAAACTGAATGAACTTGTCAGTATCAACACTCCCACTTAAAGCGGTGTTTTTGACTAAGTCTGCTCTCTTAATAAATAGTGCTGTTGCCATTATTCTGTCTCTTCTATTTGCTGTTCAACTTCGGTTGATTTTTTTACTCCTGTTTCTTTTTCTATTTCTTGGTCGCTGATTGCGTTAGTCAAATCCGTAAACTCTAAAGGTTGTAGCGTTTTAAAGTATAAGTCTAATTCAATTCCGTTGTAATCTAATATAGATTCTAAAGCATCAATAATAGTTACCTGCATTGGTCTAATAACTGTGTTGTCCATCAACAGAGAAGCTGTTTGGAGCTCTTCAGCATTATTGCCAAGACCAGTATTGTCCTTAATCCCTACTAACATCGGAGATACTATTCTATGGGATACCATTACCTTCTTCATACTCTCGTCAGAAAGGAATTGATATTGTTGGTGGGCATCTGAAATAGTTACAGGATCTATTGTTGCAGCTAATTCTTTGCTATCATTAAATGCCAAGATAAACTTACCTGCGTTAGATGTTCCGCTAAACTTCTCGTAGATTGCTCTTTCTATAGCATCTCTCTGTTCTTTATCAGGAGTACCATTATTGAAGTTAATCAACATACTAGGCTGTAAACCATTTTGTATATTGCTTATATGGTAATTGGCAATCTCTTCCTCTAACTCAGCATACTGTAAGCCTCCTTGATAATCAACAGGACTATAATAGTAGAACCCTGCTCTATAAGGTCTGATATAAAGAATCTCAATACTATCTTGACTCATCCCAAACGCAGATATACGCTTTGGCTTATCATTCTTTTGTACTTTCTCCCAATCACTACTATAGTAATATGCTTTTATTTCTCCATCTACAGCTTTCTCAGCTCTTAGCGTTTCTATAGGCATGTGGGCAACTTGTGCTATTCTCGATCTGTCTTTAGAATAGATTACTTGTAAAGCAGCCTGTCCCATCATTTTATAATCGTAGCAAATCTTCTTCATACAGTCCTTGCTGAATAAAGACTTCATTTCTTGATATCCTATTGAATTCTTATCGGAATCAGTAGCGTCTAAGCCTCTCCCATATATCATCTCAGATATCCCATTGATTGCAGCATTATTTGTAGGAGACCCATTGTATCTATCGATTAGATACTGAAAGTACATATTATCACTTCCGTATTCAACCCAATCGTATCTCTTTGATTCTACAATTTCAGGTGCTGTATATGAGGCTAAATTCACAACGTGAATGGCATCTTTTACTTTATTAGCTACAGTTTTATTATAATTCTTTCTTGACATTATATAAATATATATTCGTTATCGAAACTAGTTTCCTCGGTGTATTCGTCTTTATTTACAAAATACTTATCTAAGGAAGTTTGATTAGTACAATAAATTAGACCTCTATATATAATTTCATCATCCTCGCTACTCACTTGAACTTTGTAGCTATATAAGTTATCTTCCTCAATACTAAAATCCCCACTAAGCACCATATAGTTTCCATCATCACTTTTAGATGGGGTAACAGTTGCTGTGGTTCTTGTTGCCTTATTAGTTAACTTTATAACTGGGTTGGCAGAATCCTTCCTTGGAATTATCTTTAATTCTTGAGGGGATGTTGTCGTTAATATATCCATACTAAAATAACCACCACCTATTGAATTGTTTTTACTAAGGTACAAAAAAAGGAGGCATATAGCCTCCTAATTTATTAGTAAACAGCGTATTGATTATACAGTACGCTGTGTTGATTGTGTAGCAGTTGCAGAACTCATCCCTGCGAATGGGTCAGCAGCAGTAGCACCATCAACGAAGTTAGGCATTGTTATCTCGTTTGCAGTAAGAGTAAGAGTATATCCTTGAAGATCCCCCATAGCAGTACCTGTTACAGCAGTACCTCCAGTTACTTCCGCTCCGTGTTCTCTACCGACTAGCAATAACTTGCCATCAAATGTTTCTACAAAAACGTGAGGTCTACCAAATGCCATTAATTTAAGCTCTTTGTTGTCCTCTTTAGTTAGTTTGTGTAGTGTTACACTTACAACTTGCTCAAAGAATGTTGTACCATTCTCAAGAGAAGTTTGAATATTTGTTTCTAAGGAAGAATTCCCTTTAACATCGTAAGTATGGTAATCAAAAGTCCCACTCAAATCAGTAACTTCGTCATCAGTAACAGAAACTGTTCCTAAATCTCCAAAGTCAACAAAGTGAATCTTTCTAATACCACCTACAGCATCTTTACAGGGTTTTAATCTTCCACCAGTTAAATCGCAGCTCATAGTGTATATTGTTTTAGTATTAAAAAAGGGTAGGCAGATTAGTTACCACCTACCCCTTTATAATTGATTAATTATTATTTATTAGTCGTTAGCAGAGTTAGTGATACCATAAGTTACGATATCAGAAACAATACCATACTGTACACCTGCTGTAAATCTCATTACGACTCTTACGTTTTGAGACCCATCGATGTCAGCCATATCGATAACTTTTACTTCGTTGTGGTCAGCTAATAGACCAGTACCAAAGTATAAGTTAGATTTTTCAGCAGCAACTGCTGTGTTGTCAGCAAGACCATTAGCAACAAATAGTTTTACACCATCAAAAGATAATGCTCCACCACCATACCATTGAGTACCTTTGTTGTCGATACCTGCATTAGAAGTAGCTGCAACAGAGAATCCTCCAAGAGCTCTTACATAAGCTCTAGCGATATTCTGAGAAACATAGATACTCAAGTCCTCACTTCCATAAAGAGTAGAAGGAATAGCATCTACGATAGATCCTAATTGTGCCACTACGTTAGAAGCAGTTACTGTAGTTCCTGCGATTTCATTTCCTGTTGGCAAGTTTGCGTCAGCAGCTAACAAAGTAGTTAGTCCGTTGAATTGTCCGCTTGTAGAAGTATCTCCTGCCCAGATTGATTGCTCAGTTCTTTGTGCTACTTTAGCAGCAACGTGAGAGATTAAGAAATCAGAGAAGCTAGAAGGTAAAGTGTCGTGGGCAGAGAATCCCATAGAGATAGCTTCCCAGTCATTTTGAAAGTCCTTCTTACATAGTTGTAAGTTTACTTGTTGAAACTCTGGAGTTAGAGTTCTCTCGTCAAGAGTAATAGTACTTGTTGCAGTAAAATCACAAGAAGCATCCTTAACGATGTCATCAGTAGAGATAGTTTTAATTACCTCTTGATACTTAATGTTTGGCTTAACAGTTAATCCACCATTTTCCAAAGTTGAAGCACTTAATAAAGCAGCAGAGATATATTGTCCTGCAAATTCCCCATTATATGCTACACTAGCGTTTTGAGTTGTAGTTGTTGGCATTTTGTTTAAATTTAATCGTTATTTTTTTATATTAGATATTCTTTGTAAAACTCTATCCGCAGTAGTAGTTACTCTACCCTGTGCATATAAGTTTAAACTAGGTTTTGATTCCTCCTCAGGACTATGTTTAATTGGTGCGGCAGCAGGTTCTTTAGAAAGCTCTTTTACTTGCTCAGATAAAGCCTCTTTCTCTTTCTTCATATAACCCATCTCCTCATCAATCATTTTCTTGATAGCGTCAATCTCAGCTTTCATAGCCGCCATATCAGCCATATACTTTTCTTCAGAAACATAACCTTCTTTAAGTTCTGCTTCTTCTTCTGCTGCTTCAACCTCTTCAGAAGCCGCTTCGACTTCCTCCGTTTCAGCAAGTTCTTCTTGTACAGTTTCCTGTACTTCTTCTTGCACTTCTTCAGTAGCCTCGCTAACAGCTTCAACAACTTCCTCTTGAGTCTCTACTTCTGAGAGCTCTTGAGCAAGTTCATCTTCTTTTGTTAACACAGACAACTTTTGAAGTATTTCATTTAAAATAGTTGTTGCGTTCATAATAATTATTATAATTTATTAAAGTAATTAGTTAATAAAAGGGTGTTAGATTTTTACTCCTCAGTACCTGTTATATTGCCAATGCCTTGAGCCTGAAAGCTCCCATCACAGCATTTTCTTGAATATGTTCTACCATCTTTACATAAACAACCTCTACGACTGTTTTGTGGGGATGGGTTCTTGTCTTTATTATTTCTTATCATAATCCTGCGTTTTGAGTACGTTGAATAAAGAATATAATATCCCAAACTTTAGCGTTTCCTCCATCTGCTTGTATCTTTGGAGTAAGACCATTTGCCAAAGCATTTGCATCTAAATAGTATTGAAACATTATATGTTGGTTCTGTGTTTCATCGTTTCCTTTGTAAAACCCTAATGCCATATTTATTCTGTCGTAATCATCTGCTCCTGTAAGTTTAAAATCTATATGGGTTTGATTGGCATTACCTGAACTCTTTTTAAACACAACAGTAGCCATATAAACATCATTCTCATTTAACCCTACAAACTTATTAGTAGCTGAATCATAAAAGTCAATACTACTATGGCTTCTTACGATACTACCTCCATTATTAGGTAAAGTAACCTCTACCCCATCTAAAAGAATTAGTTTGTGGTCATCATCAGACCCATCATAAAAAGTATCATCATATCTTGCCCAACCCAAGTTTATAGCAGCACCTAAGTTTTGTGGGTACACAATTACATTCTCTCCATTATGTCCCATATACAACGCACTATCAGTACGCATCATTGCACCATTCTCAATATTGACATTATCAACTACTGATTGTTCTACATCTTCTACGTGGACTCTATATGCTGTATTTTTACTCATCTATTTCTCCTAATGATTTTAATTTACTCTTTGCCCAACGCAATCCTGCTTTACCTCCCCAAGCATCATACATTAACTTCCCACATCCATCTGAGTAGCTTTTAGATGCTTCTAAGTCTTTAGCGTGGCGAGACAGAAAGCTATACATTCTCTTAATCGTTGATACAGTAATATTTTGTTTTGATGCCAATTGAGATGCTCTACGTTTTCCTACAGCAGTCCCACAAGATCCCCAACCATTCTTATCAGCCCATTCTAAAGCGTTTTTAGCGTTGTTTACTACTCCTTGAGGGTAATCACTATATGTTTCTAGTTTTAGTTTCTTAGAGGCGATGTAATCAGCCATCTCGACTAAGATATCTTCTGCTTCCTCTTCGCTAATTTGATTTACTTCCCCCATATTAACTTTATCAGTAAAATATCCTTCTATAGAGAATCCTTTTACTTTGCCAGTCTTAACATAGTTATTCCAAACTTCATCGTTGTTTACCTTCATTGAAACCATCCAAGTTCCTATTGGCAAATCCATTCCGTACTTTCTACTTTTATCGTGGGTCTCATCTTCAATAATCCAACTCTCTACAACAGAAAGCCCATTGAGTTCAGCTTCGTGTTCTAAAGTTGATTTATTTTGATTGCCTCTCATTAAAAATAGTTCCGATGCTTTACGGACTGTATCCTCAGAGAAGTAGATATAATATTCTTCTTCAGCATCTGCTCGATAAATATTTTTATTTGGCACTAATGCAGCTCCCATAAGGATTCTCTTTTCCTTATCTACTTCAGCTAACTGAACCTTAGGTTGTTCGCTTAATGCTATAAAATGTTCTTGAATTGCAGGTCGGTCAACTATACTGATAGCCTCGATTCCTGATAGCAATTCATCTTCGTCAATAAGTAATTCTATTATTCTCATACTATTAAATTAATCGCCAAGACCTGCGTTTGTTTTTATATTACGTTCAAGTTCTTGTTGGTTTGTAATATCTCGCCCTACAACAAATGCTCTTAGCGGCTTCTGTTCTTGGGCTGCTACTGTTTGTGCTAACTGTGATTCTGGAGACGCACCTACTACATTAAAGTCTGGTGCTTCTACCTCTACTGCTCGACCACCTCCTGCTCCACCTCCTCCAGTTGGCTTCTTAAATGAAGTAAGTGTAGTAGCTAATATATTCGCAATAGCTAATCCTGCACCAATATTGTTTCTTTGTATTTGAGCCTCAGTTTTTATCATAGAAGCCTCTCTAATAATTGGGGGCAAGGCTAAATCATAAGCTCTAGCTGACGCATTAGCCGCCTGTGTTTTAATAACAATATCTGCTATTGCCGCCCCCTTTTCTATTATTAAAGCTGCTTTTTGCCACGATTCATTTTCTCCTGCTATTGTTGCTAATAATTGACCTGTTTGTTGAACAAAACCTACATATTCTAAATCAACTCTTTTGTTTTCATTTATGAAATCAATATTCTGCTGTAGTCTTTGTTTTTGTAATTCGCTTTCTAATTGTGCTAATTTCAATTCCGATTCAGCCCTTTGGTCAGCACTTAATATAGCGGTATTTAGTCTAAGTCTTTCTAAAGCAATATCATTTTGTATAAGAGCCATCTTCTCATTGTGATACATTTGATTTGCATCTAAAGAATACTTTAAATTGCTTATTTCTAATTCTTGTCTCTTTCTGTTTGCCTTAAAAGCGTCTTTAGCTTGTTTTGCTTCTAATTCTATTAATTTCGTTACTGTAGCTGATTCAATCTGAACTCTAACATCTGCTGCTTCTTGATCTGCTTTAGTTATAGATTCCTGATATTCCCTTCTGGCTTCTGCTCTTTTGGATTCATCTTTTGTTTGCTCTAAAAACTCCTCTAATCTTAATTTTTGTCTATCTTTAAATTGCTGAACCCTTATATCTAAATCTCTTAAATCAAATTCTTTTTGCCTAAGTATTTTCTGTTCTTCATTGAGAATAAATGTCATCTCAGACTCCTGTCTAAATTGCTCCTCTAACCTAGATAAGTCTAAAAGTTGTTGTTTAAAAGCTCTTAATCTTCCTCCTAATCTCTTTTTATCTTCATCTGGGAAAATACCTATTTCTTTTAGCTTCTCTTGCAATAAGTCTATATCTTCACTTATTTGATTTAATTCTTCATTTCTTGTTTTCATTGATGCAGAAACCATAGCACTAACACCGCCTAATCCAGTACCTGCTCCTGCTAATATACCCTGAAAGATTTCTAAGAAGCCAGTAGATTCTACTAAACTTGCATTTTGCAATCTAAATTGCTCTATATATTTTTCTTGTATCTCATTCAATAATGCTTGAGATTGTGCCTTCTTAGTTAAAACTTCAATTAATATTTCAGTTCTACGAATAGAATCATCAGTTAATTTATTTGTTTCATCCATTTGAAGATTTAACCCTTCGTGCTCATCACTAACCTTTTTTAGTATAATAGCTTTTTGTTCATCAGACACATTGGAGTTATTCAACATCTCAACGTATGTTTCAAGCCTACCTATTTGTTTTCCATATACTTCAGTTGCATCTTCTAAGGCTTTGTTAACTGCTGTTATTTCAGCAGCCCATTCTTTAAATGATTTAAGTAATTTTGGTAGAAAAGATAATAGTAATTGAAAACCAACTATTACACCTCCAACTCCAAGTAATGATTTACCTAATTCTCTAAAAGCACCACCAACTCCACCTTTACCACCTGTTCTTGAGAACTCTTGAAACAATTCTGTTAATCTACCAATGTTGTTTGCTATACCCTGAATCCCATAAGAAAAATCAGATGCAACACGACCTGTTTCAATAAGTATTGCGTTATTAAGACCAGACTGAGCTCTATTATCTCTAGTAGCTCTAGCTAATCTTTCTGTTGACGCTGCAAGACCATCTACTGCTTTTTTAGTTGTATTTATTGCTTTACTTGCGTTTCTCTCAGAAACCTTAATATCAATAGATATAATTTTCTTATCTGCCATAGTAGATTCTCTTTATTTGTTTTTTAGCTTCTGACCAATTAGAAACAGCTTTATACTTCCCTTTGGCAATATCTATATTCTGAGATACCCCATACCAATCACTAGCGTTAAGTAGTTCTATTATTTGTTTTATCATTCCACTATTTCGTTTGAGAATATATTTAGTAACTCTAATTCTGATTTGCCAGTATTAAGATTTATTCTTATTGAATTAATCCGAAAGACCTTGTCTTGTATCTTAATCTGGTCGTTTAATCTGAAATTTACCACTATTCTTGTTGGCAAATGAACAGTTACCCTAAACATTCTTTTAGCAGCGTTAAACACACTCTCTATATAATTCTTATAATACACATTGAATAAAGAGTTAGTTCTATCCCCATAATTCTCACTCTGCCACTCATCAAACTCTTGGTCAAAGTTTAAGGAATAGAGTGGAGGTGTTCCAACCACTATCTCTCCTAAACCTGAATCAAAAAATGTAGGAGTGCCATCATCATAACTATTTGATGGTCTCCAATATGTATCTATCCCAGTTGGAGTAGATGGAGTTAATGGGTCTGTATTATATACCCAATTTATTTTTTTAGTAGACCCTGTGCCTTCTGATATTGCATAAAATATAAGGGGAGCGATAGTTGTTCTATCATAATCTCCTTCTGGGACTTCAGGATACACAGCATCTTCATTTACAGCATTAAACTCCCCACTAGCACAATATCCCCATTGAATACTAGTATCTGCTGTTTGCCCAACAGGTATAGATTCTCCTAAATCAACTAATCTCTCGTACTTCATGTGGGAGAATGGTAGTTTAATCTCATATTTAGTGCCTCTATCAATATAGATATCTTCCTTGAGTTTTATCAGCTCCCTTACATTATGTTCCGAGTCTCCAAACACTTCATTAAACCTTGCAAGATGATTCTCCATCAAAACAGTATTGCTTTCTCTATACTCAAATTTTATATCTGTGTAGGGAAGTACTGAGTCTACATCGTGTTGAGTAATATCCAAATATTTGTCAATATCAATCATCCCTCCTAATGGGTTATGAATTGAGTCTGAATAGAAGTTATCTAATGTATCAACATATATTTTCCCATAATTCACATCTCCGTAATCATCAATATAATATGCAGTAAGATTAAACATTTTGAATAACCCAGTTAAAAAGTCTATAACTTTCATCTTAGGGAATATTCTACTCATTATAACTTCATTAACTATAGAGTTATTTGTAGACTCCCATCGATCTAATTCCACAGGATTTCTATCGTTATCGAATGTTACAAACTCAACTCTTGGCTTATTACTTGTATCAAACACAATAGTTTCTGTAGAACTTATAACAAAAGTAAATTTTCTTATAGCTCTTATCTCATCTATAATATCTATCTCAACGGATAAATTACCATCTCCTTGTCTTGAAGATAATACTTCATTTGTATTTGAATCTATAATACTTATCGTGTATTGTTTATCAGAAGAGCCACTATCAGGATATACAAACAATCTAACATTATATCCCTCTATATTTGAACTTAAAGGCAAATCTGATATATCCACAGTCATTATATCTTCAGTAAAACTTGTGTTCTCATAGTTTCCTGAGAGTGCCACAAAATCATCTAAATTTGAAGTTAGTTCTTCTCCTTCTATATCGTATTCAAATAAATCTCCTTTATTTCTGTGAAGCCACATATACAACCCATAATAGTTAGTTGTATCGTCTCCTATAAATGCTTCTGAGTCAAAGAATGTTTTTCTATCAGTACCATCTGATTTTCTTATAGACCTAGTAAAATCAATCCCATATTCACTTTCTATTGCCTCAATAATATGGATTAGTCTTATTGCAGGTTTTAAGTCTGTGTATTCTAGTCCTCTTACATTTTGTTTTTGAACAGAAGTATCGTGGAATAAGTTACCTGATGAATCATAGAAATCACTTGCTACAGGATTATCTGAATTGTAGAATAATCTTTTCTTAGTAGTTATAAGAGGATAGATTACAGCATCTGGTTTAGAAACACTGTCTATAGTAAAATCAAGCCCATTTGTAAAACCATCTCTTACTGTTGGCTCATCGTATTCGTGGTTAAAATTACTTAAATAAGTTAAGTCTGTTAATTCATCGTCTCCTATTAAATCCTTTAGTGATACAGTATTCCCATAGAATATAAGCTCATAAGCGTATGGCTTATTTACCCTCATCTTTACACTATTAAGATATATTTTGCCTTTTCTAAATGGGGTATAATTTATTTGTATTTCAGCTTCCTTTTTTCTTCTACTATCAAACGCATTCCCAGTTATATGGTAATTGTAGTAGTGGCGAAATATCTTGTTATTTTTCTCAGAAGCAGGTACTGTAAATGTTTGAGAGTAATCTGTAAATACTTTACTTATATCTCTAACATCTTGTATAGTAGAAGTAACTTCAATTGTCTCGTCATCAAACAAATCAAGTTCAACACCTTCAATGTATAACTGTACTTTCTGCATTATCTAACATTATTTATTTCACTATAAGCATAATCAAATTTTACTGTGAAGTTTAGCAGTTTCTCATATAATTCTGTTTTGTAATCTATATTGGTATCACTTGGAGTTACTGGATATACTTTATTGTTTTCGTGAATCCAAACATATTCGGATTGCATCATTTGCTGTATAACCTCATTATATTCCTCACATATAAATCCTGTATTCAATACTAAAGATTTCTTAGATTCTACGTTGTGGGTTTTATCAGTTGATTTACTTGTTTTATAAAACGAACCTGTAGATGAGGATTCAATTGTGTTTATTCTAAATTGCTCTCTACTTACATTGGCACTTTCCCTTCTTCTGCCAAAGAACCAAATATCTTGAAGTACACCAAATTTATTTAAGAATGTTACCTTGTATGGGGTATTCTTGCATTCGTTTATATAGGTTATAGTAAGTTCAACTTGTTGATTATCTCTTGTTGTTACAACAGCTCTATTCACACTAACATTTGGTGCATATACATTTTTACTATAATCATTCTCATCTATGTTTTGTATATGGGTAGTGTCTGCTGTAACTAATGATACATTATCCGCTTTATAATCTGTAGTATCTGCTGTAATAGGAATTATATTATTACCAAAAGACTGTGAGCCTTGTGATGTTGAATCTATAAACCATTCTACCTCATATAACTCAAACCCAGAGTATAATGGGACTCTAACCTTTTCTCCACTTTTCCAATAAACGCAAGTGTTTGATTGCTGTAGAGGTGATGTTAATTGAGGGTTTATTTCATCCTCAAAATAACCATATCCGTGGGTGGCTAATAAATCACCCTTCTTGACAGAAACGGAACTATCATCAAAATTATATGTTACTTCAAAACTAACCCAAGCAGTTATATTGGCAGTACCATAATCCCCATCAAATTCAACAGGAATATAGTCTTTTGCCAATTCAGATATTTCAAAGACAATATCATCCTCTGAGTTTAGTTTTGTTTTAGTTATAGTGTAATCTGGATTGTTGACATCATAGTTCCCTATGAAATCTTGATACACCCATAACTTTAATGTTGCGTTAGATAATGTTGCCATAATTATATATTAAATCCGTAGTCTCTTAATGTATCTAATATTATATTAGAATAATATGTTGGGTCTGATGAATAAAGAACCCCATAATTAACTCCAGATAATATAGATGCTTCAACTCTATCTGAAAGACCCTTTGATCCTTCAAATCCATCTGACCCACTAAAAATGTTCTCTATGAATCTATTACTATAGGTGTTATCATAATATTGTTTTACTCTAATAAACCTAGATAAATGAGCACCATAATCTACTGTATTTAAAAAAGCCCTATATTCTGCAAGATCATCCTTATATAATTGACTTGCACCACCTGAATATGTAAAATCACCAATTTGATACATTCCACCTAATTCATCTCCAAAGTAAATGTTTAAAACTTTTGTAGAATCAGAATTTACTTTTTCTAGGTTTGCAAATATTTTTAAAAATCTCTCTCTATCGTCTGTGCTTACTACAGGTGCATCTGTATATTTTTTTAGAGCATCTGATGAATTTATTATAGCTACTCTTTTTTCATATTCAACTGGATCATTATTATATACTGGTAGTAATTCATTTTTAAGAGAACCATTAACCATATTTTGTAGTTGAATTAATGTTGACCCCATAGATCCTGAATCGTCAAATATTATATTTATTTCTAGTTTATCATTTACCTTTAATTCAGGTAAACCTAAATCAAAACTTTCTCCACCCTTTTCGGTAGTACCAGTACATATAGCTGTAGAAACAGTACCTTCTTGTGCTGATATTAATTGATTTTCTCCATTTGCAAGTACAACAGTTTGAGTATCTCCATTAACATCTGTGTAGTTGAATGTAGTATTACCAGTAGTACAAGTACCAGTAAGTGTATAATAATATGTTGTTGTTGAATAAACATCTGGGCAATTCAATCTAAAAGAATAATTATCATTTGGAATAAAAGCAGATGCAGTTAAATTTACCTCTTCAGGTGATGCTGCTGTTTTATTTATAGTTAATGTAGTAGGGGAATCTTTAGTTGATGGCTCTCCTGTATTTATGTCTCCTGCTGCAATTCCTTCATCAGCCAAAACATCATCATACCAATCAGCCCCTATATATCCTGAGGTAGCTGTATTACCATCCCATTCTAAATCAAATTTAACAGGCACATCTTGCACCCCACTAACATTTAAGAATTCTATTTCTACAGTACCTATTTTGTCCCCTACGTTTAAAATATATTTTTTTTCATTTACAAAACTAGCCTCATTGACAATATCCCCACAATCTACAGTAAATGTCTCTATAGGCTTGGATACTGCTTCTTGCCAATGGACAGTTGCTAATGCTGATGCTGTATCTCCATCGTTGTCTGTTACTGTTACAGAGAATACTTGAGATTCTATAAGTGTGGTATTAGTGGCTGTAATAGATTCTGTAGTTTCTCCAACTCCAAATCCACCCCACTCATAGCTAACAATAGTACCATCGCTATCTGTAGCTACTGCTGTAAGAGTTACAGTTTCTCCTAAAGTTGGATATTGATTACTAACAGTTATCGTAACAGTAGGAGGTGTATTTTCTTCTATAGGATCAGGTGGGGTAACAGGGGTGGGTGCTTCCCTAGAATCAATATAGTAAGGACTTCTTACATTTATTCTTTTATCGTTTGTGCTTATTGTCGACATTACTTATCTGATTGAATTACGTATTCTTCTCCTTTTTTAATATAACCTGCTTTAACTAAAATGTCATCTAGGTTTAACATCACATCTTCTCCTACTGCTGCTCCTAACTTGTTTAGTTTTTCTATAGATTGGTCAATTGCATCTTGTATAAATCCTGTAGGCTGTGTTCCCTCTCTACCTATTTTGCGTCTAATGTTGTTTGCTAGTTTTGCCAATCGATAATCGTTGGCTGTAACAAATCTACCCTTAGCATCTCTAATACGGATTCTTTTCCTCTGAATCCAATCTACTATGTCTTGATGAGGTGGTTCAGCTCCTATACCTCTTCCTTGGTCTACTACAACCCCATAGTCGTTCATCATTATCTGAGATGAGAAACTTTCAGCTTGTATCTTCTGAATTGCTTCTATAGACTCCCTTAGTTTACCAGTTGTGTCGATAGGGCTGTTATATGAGCCGCTTTTATATTTTCTATTTCGGTTACGACCAATCTCTATCTTCAACAGTTTTACTAACTGCTCACTATAGTTCTTGATATAGGCTTGTGTATTTTTAAACTTATTTAACATTGAGTGCCATCCTCATTAATTAGCTTAGTCTCGTTGTTCGGTATCTCTATATTTAGATTGATAGACCATCCTGTAAGTAGATTCTCAAATCTATCTTCAAATTGCGTGGCAGTTGGAACATCGTTAATTTCGTAGTTGTTATCATTCATTCCTCCTCTACGCAAACTAGATTGCAACCCATTAATCACACTCAACATTGTATTCAAGATATCTTCTTTGTTGTCTAATCCTAAGTGAGGAGAATCTAAGTCTTGTTTATCATCTTTATCTTCGTCTACAATATCCATTGCAATTACGTTGATAGAAAAAGATATATAGTGGTCGTAGAACGATACATCGTTTACAATTATATGGGCAAGTGGGAAGATAGTTGATTTGGATAGGTCAACCTCCATAAGATCTCCTTTGGTAACAGTATTGATGTTTACATTGCCAATAAGATAATTGTAAATATTGTCTATTAGGTCGTAATATTCTTTCATCGTTTCATAGATTTTTGTATCATTCTAGTTTCTAATTCGTTTTTCTCTTTTTCAAATGTTAGATAAGTGAGACACTTAAATATTGGTTCTTTTGTAATCTCGTCAAACTTCGTGATGTCTCCTTTAGCAAGTCCATAAATTGATTGATACCAACCCCACTTTTTTCCAAAGCCTCCTGAAGCTGTGAGTTGTTCTGTTCCTTCTTCATCGTGTTCTCCAAATAGGCTAGGGAAGCTGTCGATAACTCTGTCCCTAAATCGTAAAAAAAAACCATACACCCCATAACTACACTAAGTGGCATTTCCTTCATCCATTGTTGTATATCCTCATTTGGCTTATACGGAGCAATTGTATATTTATCTTTCATCTTGGCATTAACTGGGCGATATAGAACCGCCATCGCTTTATGGATATTTTGCCAATCAGAAATGGTTGCTTCAATATCAACATACTCTCCCAAACTCATATCGTCAAGTTTAGGAATAAAACCGAACTCTACATCTCCTAACTCAAAATGTCGTATCAAAGAGAACTTCTCCTTGAAAGCCTTAGATAACACTTCGAGAATACGATTAAAATCCACAAGAGGGATAGCATCTACCTCATTTAAGTTTATGTTACAAAATATTTCAACGAGCTTCTTGTTTACAAAATCAGTTGCCTCCTCAGAATCATTCTGGTCTACAATCTTCATATAATGCTGATATTGACCAAGAGTAATATCCTCTAAAGATGTTGGCACTTCAATTTCTATCTTCATATAAAAATAATTATTTTATTGGTTTCTGTATCTATTAGTTCCACCTGCTAAAATGGCAGATATATATATACATAGTATATAACATAGTTATAAGTATACTTAGTATAGTTAACATAGTATAGTACTTGTACATTGTTATATACATAGTGTATAGTACTTAGTTGAATATTAAAATAAATAATAGTACTTAGTTATATACTATACTCAGTATAATAATAGCAATACAGTTCCCATATCTTAATATCTACCTGTTCTTTTTTATATTTCTTGCCACTACGAGTAATCTTTCCGTTGTCGTTTATTTCTATCTCATATAGCCTATCGCCTTTCTTATTTGGCAAACAGTATATCGTTATACCATTCTCCACACACCATTGAAAAGCATCGTATTGGAATTCTTCAAACATATCGTAAAGGTATTAAATTTATATCTATTGAATTTACTGTGGCAGTTGGAAAAGTTCATCTGGTTACAGAGTAGGGTAATATACACAGTTGGTCAACTCCCCCCCAGAGTACCCTTATCG
>Ga0208644_1001375_pt1 | contig 20422 bp, 35 predicted proteins | sample VirMetDEL_Nov_18_FD_184517 | JGI IMG/M metagenome (GOLD analysis project Ga0208644, IMG submission 184517) | Aqueous microbial communities from the Delaware River and Bay under freshwater to marine salinity gradient to study organic matter... | ecosystem: Environmental > Aquatic > Marine >...
GGATCGAGCTGCATCGAGCCTCTGAGCTGTCAGGAAGAATAGTTATGCCAAGTGGAAATGTTCCCAGCTTTACTGATTTAGCCGGCGGTCAGTCTCCGACTGATCAGGTCTATGTGGCCAAAGATCCGTTCGGCCTGACTGATGATCGGCATTCCACGCTAAATGACCTGTTTGATGAAATCACAAAGAATGTCTCCAATCTCTCGATTCAATGGATTGATGGTGATGGCACGGCGCCGGTCAGCGATGCGGGGAAGGGAAGGCTTAAATACTCGGACAGCGCCGCATCAGGCGCCGGATCATTCCAGGTCTCTGAGGACGGCGCCGCCTATCAAAATCTGATCAAGGGCCCTGCCTCAGCGGGCAATCTCACCGCCAATTTATTACCCTTTGCGACCGCCAATGACGTTATTGGCGACACGGCCTTTGCGCAACTCGGGACTACTACCAGCCGGACAGCGAGTTTCAATCCCCACAATCCAGGCGCGACGATTTCCTATGCGTCGATTCGTTTTTCGATCGTCGATCAATCAGGATTCATCAATTTCGCCAATTTCGGCTTCCCACGAATCACAAACTATGCCCTGGGTGGAGGGACTCTCGCTGCGCCGGTAGTAGCAGTATCTGACGCTGAGCTCTTCAGGCTGGACGCTTTCGCTCAGATTACGACAACGCCAGGGACGGGGACGGCCCTGGGAGTTCGTCAGGCCGTTTACGCTACGGAAAACTGGGGCGCTGCGAATTCGGGCGCCGGCTGGACGGTCGAGACTCAGGCAAATGCTGTGACTCCGAACAATCGCATCACTCGCCTGGCGATCAACCAGCAAGGGACTGTCCATGTCTGGCCAGGGGTTTCAGGCACGGCGATCACGACGGTTGGGACGAATACGATCTTTGAGGTCGGCGGTCCTGGCGCAACTCAGGATAATGATGCTGTTGCGTTCTTCGGCCACGTTTCGCATTCCACAGGGTCCACGGATCTGAAGAATGTCGTCATTCAACAAAAATCCAGCCAGGCCGGAGAGCTTTTTGAAACGCAGTCAGCAACCGGAGTCAGCCAGTTTTCGATAGTTCCTCAAACTGGGGTTGCATGCCACTTCATCAACTGGGCGGGATCGTCGAACGCGCCTTCTGTCTCGGCGGCCGGGTCCGCCAGGCTATATATAAACGCCTCTGGCAAGGCGCAGATTTCAGAAAATGGCGGCGCTTATGTTGATTTGGTCTCAGGTGCAACTTCGCCGGGCGGGAATGACACAAATGTACAGTTCAACGATGGGGGAGCGTTCGGCGGAGAGGACTCATTTATTTTCGATAAGATCGCGGTTGCCCTGGCGGTGGGTGAGCTGGGCGTTTCGACGGGTACAATTGAATGGCGCCACGCAAATGGAAATAGCTTTTCACTCTCTCAGGGGATACAAGGGGGCCCACTTTCCTTCACCCTGCCAACTACGGGCGGCGCCGCGGGCAATTTATTATTTGTTGATACTGGTGTCTTAGATTGGACAACCGGATATTCGTATGATGCGGCGGCGGATTGGACGTTAAGCGGGGCTCCGACCGCGGGTAAAACTGGTTTGCTGATCTATGAACCGACAGGGACGGCGCCTAGTACGGTGCAGGGATTGCCCGTGACGCTGCACTTACACGTAGTGAATGACAACACTTATTGGTCCCTTGGGTATACTAGCGATGCAACTACTTATGAGTGGACCACCCAACTACGTGATAGTGGTCAATTTTTCTTTTATGGCAGTGATGGAGGGGGCCCAAACGCGGATTTTCAATTCACCTTTGTTCCTGACACAACCGTTGGGGAATGGGATTTTTATCCTAAAGGATTCCGCACGTTCTCCATTTCGGCAACCTATTACGGAGGCTTTGCTGAAATCGCATCTGATGTATTCGGTCTGATGTTGACAACTGGCACTCCGACATCAGGCGCTCAGTTCCCTCTAGCCTGGACAGACTCCGGGGTCGGAATCAATAAGACCTCCGCTTTAAATGCACAGCTCCATGTTGTCTCCGGATCGGCAAGCCGGATTGCAAATCAAGTTGAATCCGCAAGCGGCGCAACCGTCACACTCAATAATTTTATTCACACAACCGACCAGACAAATGCGGTTGCGGTCCACTCTCAATTCTATACTCGCTCATCCGGGACCGCGGCCACGGGGCTGGGTGGACGGCTTTTGTTTGGGATAGAGTCATCTACAACTAACGATCAATCCGCGGCAGCGATTGACTGGAGTTGGACATCGGCCTTGCATGGTTTTTTGGATGCGATACTAAATTTTTCTGTTGTTAAAAATTCGGTCCTAGTAACGCCAATTTCTATAACTCCTGATTATCTGAATGTCACACAGCAAAGCACAATTGAGCCTGGGATCAGAGTCAATTACACCTCAGGAACAAATATTGTAAAAATCGGAACAAACGTCTCACAATCATCATATGGGATTATTTATTTGGGAGATGTGGGGGCAGTCTCTACTACTAACTACGCACTCCGGGGAAACGGCTCCACCACAATTCTAAACGCTCCTAACGGCGATCTCGTTTTTAGGATTGGAGATGCGGGCGTTCCAAATGCTTTCATGTATGACCAGTCACAGGGTGGATTGGTCATCAATGATCTGTCAGCTTCAGCCGCATTGCATGCCGTTGCATTATCTACCAGCAGAGTGGGGTTGCTGATCGAATCGGCCTCAGGCTCCACGGTTGATCTCGTGCAATTCACATTGACCAGCAATCAGACCAATGCTGTCGCAGTAAACACGGAATTCACCGTCAACTCCAGCGGGACTGCGGCCACGGGCCTGGGAGGGCAACTATTATTTCAACTTGAATCCTCAACAACTGCTTCACAGTCCGCGGCAGCGATGAATTGGATATGGGCGAACGCAACGCATGCCAGCCGCACAGCGGCGATCACATTCTCAATTGTCAATAACGCAGCAGCCCTGGCGGAGGTCCTCCGGATCGAGGGCCCCGGCTGGCTGATCGCCCCCGAGCTCGGGAGCGATCCGACTACAACCCAGCTCGCGGATGGCAATCAATTTGCGATTTACAGAAAGAATGACAGATTCGTGATCGCTTACAACGACGGGGGAACCATCACGTATTTGTACGCAGATTTAGACGGCGCCACGACAACGTGGACGCAAACCACAACTGCACCATAAAAGGGGATCAGGGTAAAAATGAAATCATTTCAACTGAAAAAGACGATTCTTACCAATTCGCAGACTGACGGTTTTGAGCTGAATTATCGCCGTGAGTTCCTGCAGCTCGTGGAGGTGATCCCGGAAGGAATCACAATCTCGCAGATGGGAACGGCGATTAAAGTAGCGGAGAAATTGCGGCATGCCAGCGATGAAGGAAAAGTTTTTCTCGAGGATGCAGAGCACGAGTATCTGCTTAATCGGCTCAAAAACAACAAATGGAAATTAGTGGGTCCTGAAATCGTCGAAATGGTCAAGGTGGTCGAGGATGCGACCACTGAAGAGGCTCCGCACCTGGCGGAGAAAGCAGGCGCCTGATGCACTTGTCCGCGGCTGGTCTCGAGTTCATTAAGGGATGGGAAAAATTCGTTCCCACGCCTTATGACGACGGGTACGGTTACCTGACGATCGGCTACGGGCACCGGATCAGATCCGGAGAAACGTTCACCAGGCTGACTCTTGAAGAGGCCCTGGCGCTGCTCGCTCAGGATGTGAGCTGGGCCGTCGCGGCGGTCAATAACAATGTCAGAGTGCCTCTGACACAATCGATGTTTGATGCGCTGGTCTCGTTGGTGTTCAACTGGGGCGAACCCAACTTTAAACGATCGTCTCTGCTGCAGAAACTCAATGCCGGTGATTACTACGGCGCAGCCCAGCGGCTGAGCGAGCATCCAATAACTTCGGGCGGAGTGGTTTCGAATGGGTTGATTCGGCGCCGGCGCGAAGAATCAGAGATGTTTTTACGGGAGGGCTTACCTCTCGCAAACCCTACGAAACCCCGGCGGAGGCGGAAACGACCTTCGCCGGGGATGAAATAGTTACCTTCTCCCCCACGACAGCAGGCAATTTTCCGGCCCTCGGCCTGCTGTTGGGTGGAATTCTGTTGATCTTTTTACTTGATGAAGATGGATGAAAGGGCCGGCAACGTTTTACTTGATCACCTGGGAGAGGCAATCACGCTGATTGTTATCCTGGTGGGGAATATTGTGGGTTACGCCAAACTTCTGTTCAAAGTGGGCGATATGCACGATAGATTGAAGCAATTGGAAGGCGACTTCGAAAAGCATGATAAATCTCCGGAGCTGCACCGGTCACCTGACTTCGAACGCCGAATGGTTCAGCTCGAGCTGATCATTGATGAAATTCGCAAGGATGTAAAATTCTTGGTTCAACAGGAGAAAAAACTATGAACACCTGGCTTAAAGGAATTATTGCGGCAATCATCGGCGGAGCCGCCACGGCCGTCCCCGCGGCGATCGGCGCGCCCGAGATATTCAATTTCAGCACCGGTCTGACAAAGCTGGCAACCGCGGCGGCGATCGGGGCAATCCTGGCGGTCTCTGCCTATCTAGCGAAATCTCCGATCTGGAATAACGACCAGTCCTCCAATTAATTTTTTGTCCGGGAACTTTACATTAAAAAGAGGTTTGTATGAAAAAGCTACTGTTATTCCCTGTCCTGGCGTGTGTGATGCTTTTACAGGGTTGCCCTAAAAAGGATGCCAAGACGGCCGCGGCGATCGCCCTGGCGGATTCGACTGCCGGCCTTATCGCCTGGTCTGATGCCGTGCAAGTCCTGGTTGACCTGAAAGAGATTGAATCCGCCGGCGCCAGGGGACAATTCGAGGTAAATGACAAACTGCGCCAGGCCCTGGCGCAGATCCGGGAGAAGATTGAAAAGGGATTCTCCTCGAAAGATGTTTTGCTCCAGGTGGAAGAGGTCCTCGAGGAGCTCCGCAAGGCGGAGGCCTCCGGATTGCTGGGGCTCAAGAATCCCGATGCTCAGATCAAATTCCGAGAAATTACAGCCTTCGCTCAACTCTCCGTGCGCACGGTCAACAATATTCTGAAGCAGCTCGAGCCTCCTCCGCCTCCGGATCCGGTCGAGGTCGAGGCCAAATTACGCACATCCTCAGATACGAAGGCTTCAGGGCTCGAGAAATGGACCCGGTTTGTGATTATCGGGCAGGATTTCGCCTTTGCAGTGATTCGTCATCACCGCCTGGATGCTCCCGCGGCCTTTGCGGCCGAATCCGAATTAAACTCTCGCCTCGCGACTTTGAATAAATCTCGAATTGAATCCCTCCCGTAAACTGTGCTACTTTCAACACCAAGTAGCCCTACCATATTTCGCTTTTCCTGGTATCGGGCGAATTCAACTGAAACAAAGGCTGCCGGGGTCCAAGGGGACCCCGGCTTTTTTGCGTTTATTTGACCGTGGCTGGTTTTGGGGATGCTAGGGTATTCGTGGAGGGAAAATCGCTCAGCCTGTCTTAAGCCTGCTTGAGAGCTGGGGCTTTATTTTATCGCCATAACCCCTCAAAGCGTCTTGAAGCCGTCCGGGTGTAGATCACCGTGTTTTTAATGTTGGTATGCCCCAGCCAGTCCTGGATCAGCCGGACATCGTATCCCTTCTCAGCCAGGGCGAACCCGCAAGAGTGGCGGAGCATATGCGGGGTGACCTTGAATTCAAAGCCGGCTCTCTTCCCGATCTGCTCGAAAAGATAATTCACGGCCTGGCGCGTCAACGGCCCCCGTTCCCCCAGGAAGAGGAATTTCCCGCCGGCGGAATGATAGGCGATCCGGATCCGTAAATACGCTCTCAGCGCCCGGAGCTCGTCCCCCTCGATCGGCTGGTGAGTCGAGAGGGATTGTTTCAGCCGGCGCACATATAGCCTGGATACATCCAGATCGACTTCATTCAATCTGATGTCTATAACCTCCGAAACTCTCAACCCATGCCGATAGGTCATCAGCGCCAGGCAATAATCACGCTCAGGATGCTTCCCTTTCCGGGCTGCCTTTAAAAACTCCTCGATCTCCGATTCGTTTAAAAAATTCTTCTTTTTCGGGTCTACAGTCTCCATCTCTTTACAAAATATCCATTGGCGGTCAAAAAACAAGCGCTCGATTTAAAGGATTTATCGAGCGCTTTTTCGAGTCAGTCTTTACAAAGGGGTCATATTGTCAAGAGTTCAATCGATGTCATCAATCTCTGCCAGGGCGGCTTCTATATGAACGCAGAGAGTGGTTTTGTCATCATCGCTCAGATTCCGGCGCGCGATCTTGTCAGCGCTCATTAGCAATAACTCGATCGTGGCCAAATTTTGTGTCCTGTCACGAGGCTCTGATTGAATGACAATCTCATCCAACACCTCATCAATGGGTAGAGCGAAGAACGTAGGCAATTTGGTGGTGGTTTTGGTCATTTGGTTTTCTCCTTTCATTATTTCGCTGAAGGGTTGAGATGCATGAGAATGGTCCGGATGTCCTGAATATGATCGCGGACCATTAAGGCATACAAGAACTCGGCGCGATTCTCTGCGCCTTCTGCAGCCCTCTCCCATTCTTTCAATTTCTCCTCCAGGTGTTCGCGCGTGGAGGCGCAGTCCGGACACCCGGGAAGCTGTGCCAGTTGTGGTGAGTGATAAGGTTTCTTCATTGTGTGCCCTCCGTTGACTCTCAAATTTATCTTGATTATGATTTCCTCCAACTCGCGGCGATATACCCTAATGGCTGAGGACGCCGCGGAATTTGGGAGTGGAAACACTCCCATTTGACCCGTTATAAATCCTTCCCTAAACAGACCCCCATGGTCACATCTTTTCGATCCAAACAATGAACGCAGGAAGGGCGTTCATTCGGTGAATAGATCAGGCCAAGATAGTTATCCGTAGAATCCGCAAAATCCTCACAACCCGGCATACATTCTACATCGTAGGGGCGAAACTGAATGCCTTTCTCTTCGTCGTCAATACATACGAAAAACGGAATAGGGGCCACGGCATCAAGCCTGCCCTCCTCTCTGTTACCATAGATTGCATACCATCCTGGAGGAGCTGTCACTAAGTGTAAAACTTTCATCTTCGACTGCCTTTCTCAGCGCTCTTAATCTCCCTCGGGCGGAAAAGAGTAATTGCCTGGATAGTTCGTCAACCAGTCTCTCGTTTCAAGATCGAAGCGACGCCACCCGATGTATGGGTATTCCGCTGAAGGTTTGCAGAGCCGACAGAAGGTATCATCCGGATCGATCCGGACTTTCCATTCAACGTTTGCTGTGTAGCGTCCCGCGTTGATCACACACAGATAGGCCAGCAGAGGCCCTGCCGGTTGGGAATAACAACTCTTACCGCACATCGAACACAAGGATTTTTTGCGGCCCTTATTTGTTCGTTGCGCAGATCGCTTCTGCCATCCGTCTTCGGTCCATTGCGCAGCAAACAACCTGGTCCCGCACTCAAAGCACGTCATCTCAGCCAGGCGAGTTCCCTTCTGATTACGCCACCGTCGAGTGTGTCCGTTGTCGCAAATCGCTACTGGCATTCCGTCCCTCCTTCCGATTCGAAAGGCAGAACCGATCCGCGATCCTCGCCGTGCTGCCGGCAGATCGGGCACAGCCGCGGAGACTCTTTCCGATTTTTTAATTGCCTCTCAAGTCTGCGGTCCCCGTCCCAGGTCCGGGCCAGGCGCCACGTGATTCCCCGCTCTTTCAGCACCTGCATCAACCGAGCGCCCTGGCCGGCTGCATGTGCTTCAAGCCGGCTGGTTATGTCTTCCGTGAACCCGAGATAATGCTTTGCGTGAGATAAGGGGCGGTCGAAATGAATTAAATAAACCATTGCGGACCTCGCTAAATTCAACTGAAACTAAATCGGGGCGTTTTACGCCCTCTCATTTGCGTTCTTCTCTGCCCAACCTGCATCGATTGGCTTTGAATAAACTCTGCTGTAATTTCTTGCTTCGCGTTTGTAGGCGCGATAATCGAAAACATCTGACTGCTCGAGGCGCTCCGCCTCAAGGACCGTCTTCCATTCACGGATGAAATCATCGATCGGTATTGTGGGGCAGTGATACTGAGCACAAATGCGCTGGTGCCCCTGCCAGGCGGCTTCCAGCCGATCAAGCTGGCTTTTCGTCAGGGATTTGTCTCTTACGCCTTGCATGCCGCCTCCAGGTACGCGATCGCCTTTCCGCCGATCACGCGATCGAGCACCGGGGTTGCGCGTCCGCAAAGCCGGCATTCGTTGTACCCGGAGATCATCGGCGGATCGCAACTTTCCCGCGGAGTGAATACAAACTCGTGCTCGCATTCGGCCATCGCCTTGATTTCATCGAGCACGATTTGTGTTTCAGCCTTTGCCATCTCTCGTCTCATTTCTTCCTGGATGTCCGACCAGGCGGCTCGTAGTTGCGTTACCCCGAAGGGCGTTTCGATGTTCGTGTAACCGCGGATCGCTCGATTGAAAACTTCGGGGATGAGCTCGGGGGGAACATCGGCCAGGTGCTCAGAGAACACCGCAAGTTTTACCTCGAGATCATCCGGATCCTCCGCCGGCAGCCCTCTTGCGATTCGCAAGTTTTGCAGCATAAGCGCGAACCGCCGGCGCTCCGGTGATTTCCGGTTCAGGAATCCCGTAGGCCTCTGCGGTTGCTCTGAGATTTCGAATCGATCGCGATTGAGAGCGATCAGCGTTCCTGCCTGCTCCATTCGTAGCCTCCTGCTCTGCGCGCTTCTCTGCCCGATCGAGGGCCAGCTTACGCGCATTGCGCATCCAGCCTCGCCAGGCTTTCAGAAATTGCGGCTCTGTTGTGAACTCGGTATTTTCCGACTGGTGGTATTCGAGGAAATTCAGGGTGGTCAGTTGCGGGCCGATGCCGGGACAATAGCGCTCGATCCAGGCCAGCATTTTCGCGTCCAGGTACCGATCGGTGAACTCGGGGAGTGTGGGGAGCTCGAAGCGGGTTGACTTCCCCTCTCCCCCCGATTTTTTTTCAGGCGCGTCAGCGCCGCGAATTTCCGATGAGGGGGAAAAAGGGGGAGAGTGTTTTTTATTTTTTTTAAGAGACGGAACATGATACGTGCAGGATTTTGCATGTTTTTCGTTTTCGAAAACATGCAAATTTTGCATGTTTTCGGGCTCAAAAGCATGCAAATTTTGCATGCTTTCTCCGGCTAAAGCATGCAATTTTTGCATGTTTATTTGAAATTGATTTGGCCTTCCCCGGCCCCGTTTATGGCTGATTTTGACCTCGCCTTTTTCCTGGAGTTTTCCGATCTGGTAGGTTGTCGCTCGAGGGGATTGGCGGCATTTTCTGGAGAGCTCGTCGATGTATGCATGGGCCGTCCCCTGGTCGTCCGCAAAATCCGCGATCGCCAGCAGCAACAGCAGCTCCCCTCCCTCGGCCTCTGATGATTCCCAAACCTTCGTCATGACACTGATACTCATTGCCTATCGCCCCGCGGATAGAAACTTGCTTGTGAGTGTTGAAATCAAATCGGCCAGGCTGATACCGGTTTGAAAGAAAACCGCGATCGCGGCGCCGGCGATCAGCGCACACAAAAACGCATGTTCGGCCAATCCCTGCCCCTGGTCGTCACTAAAAAATCGATGAAATGGTGAGAATTTCATAAGTGGTACTGCTCCTGTGTTGATGTAATCCGGGCGCGTTTTTGTCGTTTAAGAATGAGCGGGCTGCGGTTCGCCCGAACGGCAGGGCGCCGCGATTCCCCGGATCCAGCTCGAAAGTCTGTGTGACACTAAATGACCTGTGATGCCCCCCTTTCGTTGTGATGTGGTCGGTAAATCTGGTGAGCGCAGCGGGCCCGGCTTTTTCCTTATCCTCTCAGGGCCCGCTCCAGTGAGCGCTCAAAAATCAATGTTCGAATCGAACAATCCTTTTTGCCACAGGCCTCGAGGCCGCGGCCCGGGCGCCGGCGGCGCTGACGCATGCTGAAATCCCGCGTGGATCGCGCGTTTAAAATCCATCGAATGTTCATCAACCTTCTCGATCGTGAACGAGGTCCCGGATTTGGGATGCACCACGCCGACCAGGCTGGCGCCGATCCGATAATCGAAAACCTCTTCGCACACGATGATCCGGGTTGTTCCCTTCTGCCGTTTAAGCTGCTTCGCTTGCAACCTGGCTTCTTTCGACATCGCAGCCCTCCAATATCTGTGCGGCCTGCCGATCACAGCAGGGTTCGCAAATCCACTCACCGGCATGCCAGTAAGCAAAAACAAATTTCTCTCCGCAGACAAAGCATGTGAGGTCCGCGGATCCAGCGTTCTCAATTGTCGTCATATCGCCTGTGAGGTTGGCCTTGCCCGGCCATTAAGCGATTCGCAGAGCGCCGGAAGCTCTGCTGTTCACTGTGTGTTTCTCCAAAAAGTTAATTAAGAATTGGGGTCGGAATAAAACCCTGGTGCCGATCTTGATATAGTCGATCTCTCCCCTGGCCAATATTTCATTCAAGGTTGATTCTCCTATACCCAACAACCGCGAGGCTTCGCGCTTGTCATAGGTCAATGGCGCATTCGTTGGAGCGTTCCCCAAACCAAGCAAATTCAACTGGTATTCGATTTCCGCGGATAGACACTCGAAATGAACGGGCCGTCGATCGCCGTCAAAGGCAAGCGGTCGATCGAACCCGATCAGGTCCCCGCACAGATGACACGGGGTCCGGGCCGTCTCGATCTGCTCCGTGCATCCCTGGTGTGAGCAGCTCTTGCACGGCCCGTATTTTTTACCCGGCGATGTGATGATGAGGCGCATCGCTCTCCTTCAAAGTTGGCGGGGAACCTGTGAACTGGCCTGCAATGTTCCCCGCACTCGATCCGCTGGTCAGAGCAGCGAATCGAAAATCAAAAAAATAGACGCTGCAGCAAATGTGCCCTAAGCTGCAGCGTCCTCCGTGCGCACCGCATCCCCTTGTCGCACGAGTTCATTGGCGATTTCATAAAGACGTTCAAGCATCAGCGATCTGGCCAATTCTGTGTTGTTTTCAAGAAATTTACTTTTCTTGACAGTGGCAAAGATGCGGGCCTGTTCGCCAGTTAATTTGTACGTAATGTGTACTATTTCCTGATGTTCTTGTTCAGATTTCATAATTCGACAAGTTGTAAATGTCGTCACAAGATGTGTTCCTACAGGAACGACGAGACATGTACACCTCATGGGAGATTAGTGTCAAGCATTTATTTCACAAAAAATGTTCGTGTGGGAACCGGTGAATATAGTAATCAATTGTTTGATCATAGGAACGACACCCAAATATGGATCTTTCAGATTACATTTTGCAGGTGGTTCGAGAAGATCAACTTACTTACCTGGAAGTGGTGAGACGTGCTGAACGTAAGGGCTATAAAATTACCCACAGTTATATAAGCAAGATCGTTTCCGGCGCCGCCCTAAACATCTCAATCGAGAAACTCCAGGCCCTGGCGGCGGGGTTGGGGCGTCCGGAGGAGGAAGTCTTCGCGATCGCGCGCGGAGGCCGGACCGAAGAGAAGATCAAAGACGCGATCGCAAGCGCGATGTTTTTTAAATACACCCAGCTTACTGATCAGGATAAAGATGAGCTCTCTACCCTGCTGAGGGCGCTCGATCGGGAGATCGAGGAGAGGCTTCAGAAGCAGAAGAAATGACCATGTGCCCCGGGAATCAATAGTCATGCGATTTATCACCATGATTCTTGGGATTGTTTTGGGCATGACCATTTCGGTATTTGCCCAAGAGGGCAAAACTCAGCCTCCACGGCCTATCAGCATCAAATTGAAAACAGGAGAGACGTTAAAAGGCGAGCTGGTGAAGGTGGATCCATCGTCAGTGGATTTCACAGTCAAAAACATTTTGCAATCAGTGGCGCTGGATGAAGTTGAATCGATCAGATTTGATCATTCTGCAGAAATCATAATGTCAAGTACGGCTGAACCGGCGGTCATCCTCGGGAGCAAAGAGTTGCGGCCTGTAATCACTTGTAAAGAAAAAGCCAGATACACAAACGCCGCATATGCTCAAAAAATTGAAGGATCGGTTGTTATCAATGCGGTCTTCAGGTCTGATGGATCTTTGTCCAATCTTCGAGTGGTCCGGGGGCTTCCTTTTGGGTTGACAGAATCCGCGATTGAGGCTGCCAAGAAAATCAAATTTGAGCCTGCGAAAAAAGATGGCAAGCCCGTTAATGTGCGGGGAAATCTTGAGTATAAGTTTGAGCTAAAGGACAAACCATCGAGCAGAGAATAAACACAACATCTTGTGTTCTGCCCGGCCCACCGGCGCCGGGCAGAACACAAGATGTTGTGTTTTCTTCGAATTGCAAAATGCCGGTATAAATGGCTTTATTGGCCAAACTTCGTTGAAATCATGGTTCCATATTCGGTATCATTGTAATGGCCTCGGAAAGCAAATGCCAAAAACTATTAGACAGAGCCCGGCAATCTAGACACAATTTCAGTTTTGATGATTTATGCTTATTGGCAGTTTGTTATGGCTGGGTATTCGACCGGCAAGCTGGATCTCACAGGATATATGACAATCCAAACATTGATCAACCAGATTATAGAATCTTGAATTTTCAACCAAGAAAAGGAAAAGCAAAGCCAAGGCAATTAAGACAATTATTAGACGCGATTCAGTTTTTAGGTGATGATGAATAAATACAGTTTCGTAATTCAATGGAGCGATGAAGACGGCGAGTATGTAGCGACCTGCCCGGAGTTTCCAGGATTGTCTGCATTTGGTGAAGACGAAGAAGAAGCTATCAGAGAAGGCAAAACAGCATTAGAAGGGATGATACAAGCATACAAGAAAAAAAACATTCCCTTGCCTGTCCCACGAAAAGAAGAACACTATAGCGGTCAATTTAGGGTTAGAATCCCAAAATCCCAACATCGGCAGCTATCAGAAATGGCAAGGGATGATAATGTTAGCTTAAATACAATGGTCATCATTGCCATTGCCAGATTAGTGGAAGCCCATGCAATCACACAGGCCACAAATCGCATGATCTATAATTGGAATCCAGGGGCCTTATACTCCTTATGGAGTCAGGCGGCAATCACATCAAGAATCCCAGGTATAGAAATTCCATTGCTTCAGACAACGACAAGCCGCCCTTTATCTGAATTATCGGTACATTTATTGGGACCAAAAGATGCCTGAACCTAAAATTATTGTATTCAGCTATCAGGAATTAGCTGAAATGATGATTAAAAAACAAAATATCCATGAAGGATATTGGGGAGTGTTTTTTAGATTTGGCATCCAAGGCGCCAATGTCAATATAGGGACAGGGGAACAACAATTATTGCCTTCAGCCATTGTGCCCATTTTAGAAGTAGGGCTTCAAGAGTTTGATGGTCCGAACTCATTAAGTGTTGATGCCGCTAAAGTGAATCCACAGCCGAAAAGATCAATCAAATCCGGCAAGCCGGCGAAAAAATAAATCCTCAGAATTGTGATCATAGAAAAAAGAGATCTTCTTCCCGAAAGATGGAATCTTCATGTCTTCTCTGAACTTGATTTTGATTCTATTTGCATCAAGGAAGGCATCCAGGCGTTCGAAAGTTCCATGCTGATCAGTGGCGCGTATTGCGTCTATGACGGATCACCGGTGATATTCATCCGGCGCGATCTGCCCGGGCCGGAAAAACTCTTCATCAAATTTCACGAGCTCGCTCATCATTGGCTACACTTCCCTGGCGTCCAGTTTTTCCTGAACACTCACAGCAAAATCGAGCTCGAGGCGAACATTGTAGCGGCCTGCGCCCTGGTCCCGCGGACGGAGCTGCTCTCCCGATCGGCAGCGGAAATCTGCGAGGAGTACGGCTATCGCCCGGAGCTCCTGGCGCTCCGGGCTGATATATACCGCATGTGGGATATATAGAAAATCAGTCAGAGACCGGGCACACGACGCACTTCAAATCCGGCAGATTGGTCAGTGGATTGTTCCAAAGGATATAGACAGCGCCGCAATCTTCAGGGCAATGAATCTGATGAGCGATGAGCTTGGCATCCAAACCTAACCTACCCTCACATTTGCAACCCTCACAGATGAAATAAAATAAGTGAAGCGCATCTTTAGTCATGATGAAGGCTGTCTTGTTCTGCTCCATAAGGCTCCTGAATTTCTGCCACATGTGGCAACTGAGAAAGATTTCCCGTCTGAGTCACGCTGATAATTGATTTCATCAACGATTCGATTGTACGGGCGTTCTTATGGGGGATGTCCTTGGCCAGGAACAAAATCTCATAAAACCCCACGGGTACCTGCACCAGGTTGGTGACGGGTTCGAAAGGCGCCCTGCTTGAATTCTTCGATGAGCTGGTTTTTGAAAGCGGCATAATTCCTCCGATCTGATTTGATCATTTGAAACATCTGGTCAGTGACCCGGCTGATATCGAAATGCGGTCTCGATCCGTCCGCTTCGGTCCAGCGGATCCGGAATAACCAGGTGTTTTTTGATGGCTTGAGAGTCTCGATCCGGAGCGACTCTTCAGGCGATTTTCTTTTGCGTCCCCGCGAATTGTTGCCACGTGTGGCAACAATTCGTTTATTGCTTGATTTGATTGCACTTAACTTTTTCTGCTTTTGCTCTGCGAAATCGATCAAATTGTCCCGAGCTCGGGACTTTTTATCTCCCGATTTTTTGCCACGTGTGGCAGAAATTCCGGGCGCCGGCGGATTGGGCGGAGCGTGAGAGACTATCTCAGGCACTCCACCGACCGCCAGAACATCACCGCCGGCGCTGGTCATTTTCCCGAGTCATCATCCTGCCTGGTGGGCCGGCGATACCTGGCGAAACCCTCGACCGGGCGTCCAGCATCCCGATCGGGAGGAGAAAACCTCGATCTCGATCCAGATCCTAGTATCTTTTGAGCGAGCTCGCCGGCTTCCATCTCCGCACGTGCGGCCATTGCCTCTTGAATGATCGAGGAATTCAGGCCGTCAGTCTTCGCCTCGAGGATGGTTTCTTGTTGTCGGCCCATATAGCGGAGTTCCAGCCGGATAAGCCTGATCACCGGATCCGCCAGTGTGATGAGCAACACGAGGATCAGGACGACGATAAAGACAGTCACAGCCCCCCAGGCCAACCAGGCGTTTTGAAACTCATTCAATGGAATTCGCTTGACCAACATGAAGTGAGTTGTGATGTTGATCAGCATCACGCACGTTATGAAGGCCAGGCCGGCGAAACTGATTATCCGCTCGAGGGCAGAGGAGAAGGCGCGAGTGAAGCCATAGACCAGCCAAATGAAAGCGCCTTCAACGACGATGACCGCAAACAGGGCAAGGATGCTTTGAATGTTGCGCGGGAAGTCTGTGAACCCCTCCCGGTAAATCATAAACGAGCTGACACAGGAGAGAAGGGTGATACAGATCAGGATGATGGCACCCCCGGCGATCACGTTCTTTCTGTGCTTATTATGCTTAAAAGCGGAGTCGATTTGAGACATGGTAGCTTCTCCAAAAGTTAGAGGAGTGCTACTATCTGGCTTGCAAACTGTCAGCACTCCGTGTTGATAGAGCGGGCTTATCGGTGTTTGCGCACTGGTGAGCCCGTTTGCGTTTAAGTGGAAATTGACTGCGACTGGAGACGGCGCCCGGCATGAAAAAAGCCCGAACGCCGCCACCAGGCGACTTTCGAGCTGGAGGCAGATTACCAGAATGGCCAGGTCAAAACAAGGATCGATCGTCAGGCGAGGGAAGAGGCTTTATGCGCGGATCCGCTGGACTGAATGGGACGGCGGACAGCGAGTGAAAAGAGAAAAGTTTGTCAGAGTCAGGACCATCAGTGAGGGCAGGGAAAAGATCCGGCAATTGCTGCATGAGATGGATAAGGATGGAACGCGGATCTTTGATGCCGATCGGCTGACCTTCGAGGCGCTGGGCGCCGCCTATGCCCGGGAAGTGATCCAGCCGGCGGAGTACACCGGCAATCAGAAAGTGGCGGGACTGCGCAATACCAAATCACCGACCAATCAGCTTAAGGCCTGTGTGGAGTTTTTCGGTCAGCGCCTGGTGAAGTCGATCGACTACGGCGATCTGGTGGATTTCAAGCGCCGTCGATCGATGCGGGTGACCAGGCGTGGGGCGCAGCCGTCGATTGTGACGGTTCATCGTGAATTGGAACGTCTGCGGGCGGTGTTCAGATTTGCGATTCGCAAGCGATGGTTGCGCCACAGTCCCTTTGAATTCGGACCTCCGCTGATCAACAAAGCCGATGAGCCGATTCGCGAGAGGATCCCGAATGAACAGGAGGTCGAAGCCATCCTGGCGCAATGCCGGGGGAAGAGGGAACATTTGCGGGCGATCCTGATCACGATGCGCGACACCGGCATGAGGCCATCCGAATTGTTCAGAGTGAAAGTCGAAGATGTGTATTTCGATACTCTCACAATCGAAGTGCGAGTTGAGAACTCGAAAACCGGGCGCAGGCGGTACACCGGCCTGACTCCGGATGTGGCGGCGGAGCTGCTCGAGCTGATCGAGAGAAATTATCTGGAGCCTGGCGATCTGTTATTTGGGATCCGGGACAATGTGAGGCGAGCATACTCGACCGCCTGCAGGCTGGCTGGAGTGCAGGGAGTGAACCTTTACGCCTGGCGGCATCTGTGCGCCACGGAGATGATGAGGGCGGGAGTGCCTCAAACTTTCGCGATGAAGACAATGGGACACTCGGAAGAAAAGACATTTCGCCGATATGTGACGGTTGATCAGGACATAGCAAGCCAGACCGCGGCGGCGCTCCATGAGTACAGAAAACAAAAGAGCAAAAAGTGAAAGGGGAACGTGAAGGGAAATAAGACAGAAATAGGCGGATCGTCTGACCCGCCTATTTCTTTGACTTGGTTGACCTTTTTGATGCGCCCGGCAAGACTCGAACTTGCGGCCTTTTGGTTCGTAGCCGCTCCAAGGGCTTTATGCTCGGACCCGCGCGCTTCTGTGCGGGTTTTGATTTCTTCGATTTAGGCGGTTTTACCCTCTGTCCGCTGCTGGATTTCGTTGATGATTTCCGCTTCGAAGGGGAACGCGAAAGGGATCCGCCGGCGCTCTTCCATCTCAGGAATTCCGCGAAGAGTTTTGATGTGACGGCCGTTTGCGCTTCACGCCAAAATGCACGGCGATGATCCCCGCTGCAGAACTCCTGGTTCCCCCGGCCCGGCGGAAACAACCCGTCACAATACCGGCAGCGCCTTTTTCGCACCCTGGGCCCCACTTTTAACCCTAGCATATAAAGCATCAGATGCTTTATATGCTTCTTTTGCCCTTCATGCCACTCTCAGCACACAAAAAGCGATTTATCCCCGATTCTGGCCCAAATTCAACTGGCCATATCTGATCTGCTGAGAGATCAGTTTAGTTTGCTTTTCGAATTCCGCGGCATCATCTCCGTGGAGATGAATTGTGTGCCCGTTGGCCAGTAGCACATGAAACCCATCGTCCGTTTCCTCGACCATGCAGATCGCCTGAATTGCAATCGCTTGAGACGATAAAAGCAGCATCCCGAAGATGCCCAACGGTTCAAGTTTTGGACTGATCATTCAAATATCTCTCCCTCACAAAAGAATGTAAAAAAACAATTGCACCCTGGAGCTTGCTGGTCCAGTCTCGAGGTAGCGTTTTACACGCCAGATCCAAAGGCGCGTAACGTTCGCGCAAATACGGCAGCACCAGGGAAGATTCACCCATGCGAGCGCAGTAATTTATTTCATCTGCGATGTCCGGATATTCAGCCTCGAATTGAGGCAGCCATACGGAGAGGCGCTCGCGATCGGCCTCGTGCGCGATCTCCTGCAATTGCCCAATGAAGTGAATCAGGGTTGCCAGGTTATTCATTCGGGGCCTCTTCATCGGCCTTGAGTGCATTTTGCAGATCGGCAATCCATTGCTCGGCATGCGGCGCCGTCACGATCGGCCTCGAGTCGGGGAACACCTGCAGCATGAATCCGACCGCTTCAGGCGGGTTCATAGCCAGGAACATTTCAATCAGTGGATCCACGGTCGGATTCTGCTCGACAAAACTATTGACGAATGCTGCCGCGGCAGTGGCCGGCTGCTGAGACTCACAAAAGCGGATCACATTTGTCAGCAACACCGCTTCCGGCGGCATCGGTGCTGGAGGTTGGGGCGGACTATCGACATGGGCCGGGCCGGGCGGCGCCGGCAGCGGCGGAGCTGGCGGAGGTCCTCCAGGGAAGGGAGGTGAAGGAACAACAGCCGCCGGATCACCCGTCCGCATTTGCGCCAGGCCGTTGAAGATCGCTTGCACGATGCCCGGGCCGTTATCCAAGGCAGACTTCGCAACGTCCAGCCAGGATGATTCTGACTCCCGGTCTGGTTGAGAGCTGAATAACTTTTTACTGATCTGCCTCGATAATCGCTCGATCACATCATCATTGCTGCTGAGCAATTTCAAAAGGGCCGCCTCTTCGGTCAGAGGTTGCGGCGGAGGCTGGGCCGCGGCGGAGGCCTGCGCCTGGTTGGCGAGCTCGGGGAAGAGAACAGACTTTAATTCCCCAAGCTGTTTGAGCTGGTTGACCAGGTCCTTGAATGACTGCGATTGCCCCGGATTGTTGATGGTGATGGCCGGCATAGCCGCAGCGGCCTTCGATTCGTATTCCGCGATTGCCTCAGGCGGGGGAGGCTCGAGGGAGATCACCTCTGGCCAGTGAGCATATATCTTGCCGTCCCGCTTGATGGTGACTCTAAAATGATTTGGTTTGTTAGGCCGGGCGAACTCCCTCCGCATGTCTTCAATAAAATCCGTAGTCATCGGGCGGGTGCCGCAGTTGACCCGCTTGGCGTTCACATCATAACGAGAATCTTTTTCGTAATTCGGCAATCGTTCGATCACACAGGTCCAGGAATGCTGGCGATCTGTGATGCGCAGATCGGCCAGCATTGCGGCGATGGAATCAGGCACCTCGGGTTCATCAGCGATCATCACCGTAGCCGGTGGAATTTCGACTTCCGGGAAATCTTCTTCCTCATCCGGATCGTCAGATTCCACCTCATCAATATCTACTTCTTTCGAAAAGGTAGTGACAATTCGATGTTGTTGCTTCGCTTTTGGCTTGATTGGTTCGATGGATTCTTCAATTGGCTGAGGTTTTTTTTCTTTTTGCGCTTTAGTCATCAAAGATGCCATTCCGCGGGCATTGCCAGGGTCATTTGGTAATCACTGTGTTCACCATTGCTTTATGACATAAAGATCTTAAAAGAGTCAATAACTTTATCTTGACAAGCCCAATTGAAATATGTTTGTTTGTCAGCAGGGTTGAGATATTTGCAAAGGAATTTTCTTTTATGCCTGCTGTAGCGCTGGAGAAACTCTCAACCCTGGTGCCCCATTCCCCGGCTCAGGCAGGCTCCCTTTCTATGCCTCATATTCGCTCTGAACGGCTGCCGCAAGGACTGGCGGGAACCAAACGCACATTAGATGTAATGGGCGCTGCTGTCCGCGGCGAGCTGCCTCCGGATTATTCGGGGTATCGCGATGAGAGGAACCGGCAGACTGCCTTGAATGTGTGTGGTGAGGTCAAGGGCCATGATTCAGTGGGCGAAATCAAGGCCCTCTTTTTTTATTGCAGGGACCGGATCGCATACCGTCAGGATCCAATCGATACTGAGCGCGTTCAGGACGCGCAGCGGACTATTCAATTCGGGTCAGGGGATTGTGATGACAAGTGCGTCTTGCTGGCCACTCTCCTGGCGTCGATAGGCCATTTCCCGCGATTCATTGTGCAGTCACAAAACGAACGTGAGTTTGATCACGTTTATGTCGAAGTATGGAATGAGCGATCTCGAAGATGGATTGCTTTGGATCCGACTGCTGACGGCAATCACGGAATGCCGAGGGCTGATATTGGCTGGCGCAACCCGGCGCCGGTCGAGTGGTATTACTCAATTTTTGATTTTGGGAATGTCTGAGAGAAACCCTGACTACAGGGGCATGGCGCATCTTCGATCAGGCATTCCCAAAACTTACAAAGAGGACCTATGTGGGAACTCAATTACGATACTTACCAAAATGATCCTTTTTATGTGAACTGGGGGAACCGGGCGCTGGACATCGTTGGGGCCAGGTATGGCGAAGGGCGTTATTACTCGCCTGACGATCCGCGATTTCAACAGAACGACCCGGCGTATTCCGGAGCTCCCTGGAACGGTTATCCCGGGTCACCGTCTCAGCTCCCGGCCGGCTATGTTCCCGGGACCGTCAACACACAAGGATTTCAAATTAACTGGTGGACGGCCGCACTGATCGGCTTGCTGGTCGGAGCGTTCCTCCTCGGCAAGCGGAGGTGATGCATGTTCGGCTATCACGGCCTGGGGGAGGCAATCCCCATTCAACTTTCAATCAATACCCCCTACCAGCAGGTGGGCACTCCGGGCAAATTCCGAGTGATCGGAGCGCC
>Ga0208644_1001376_pt1 | contig 20409 bp, 24 predicted proteins | sample VirMetDEL_Nov_18_FD_184517 | JGI IMG/M metagenome (GOLD analysis project Ga0208644, IMG submission 184517) | Aqueous microbial communities from the Delaware River and Bay under freshwater to marine salinity gradient to study organic matter... | ecosystem: Environmental > Aquatic > Marine >...
ATCGGGAGGAGCCGGATGTTGTCGGCAAGCTGAATGACGGTCAGAACGTCTATGCCTACAAATATGCCGCTGGCGGCCCTGCGCAGATCGGCCTGATGGCCGATGAAGTGGCGCAGCGGTATCCAGAGGCCGTTGGGCGGCGTCCTGATGGCCTGATGACGGTCGACTACGGCAAGGCCACTGAAGTGCCCGCGGCGATGTCCAGCGGCCTTGGGGCGGCCCGTATGGGCGGCGCAGTGACCGATGGCGGCGACTACGCCCGCGGCGGTTATGCGATTGGAGGTCATTTATCCTATGTTGACCCTACAGATCCGGGCGCGTCTGATAAGCGCAAAATGGAAGTCCTTCTTTCCAGTCATAGGTCTGGATCTGATGCCTCTGTTCCGACAAAAATGAATATCCCGACCGGCGCCATTCAGGCGTCGCAGGGGTTGCAGCCGGCGCGTATGAGCGGGAGGCAGCGGCAGGAGGCCACATCCCTTTCCGGTCTTTTGGGCAAGGGCGCCGAGATGGGCGAATCGGCGGCGAAGCTGGCGAAAACATACGACTTTTTTAAAGACAGGTTGTTTAAAGGAGATGGTAGCCCCTCTACGGCCGCTATTAAGGCTGCTTCTACATCATATCCGGGCGGGGAACTTTATGCTTCCGGCGGCATGCCGTCGATCGACATCCCGACGGAAGCTATCCGCGCCTCCCGTGGCCTTGAGCCCGCGCGCATTTCTTCTGGCTCAGGCGAGGAGGAGGACGACGGCATCCTTGGCGGCCTGAGCAAGGCTGCGGATATCGGCTCAAAGCTTGCCGGCATCGGCACCTTCGCCATGAAGGCAGCGCCGTTTGTGATGTCGTTGTCTGATCCCCGGGCGAAGACCGGCGTGCGACATGGTTACGCCGATCGTGGCGCAGTGCCTGATGAAGGTGGCCTTGACTACCTTGCGCGAACGCTCGTTCGAGAAGCAGGCGGAGAAGGCGAAAAAGGCATGGAGGCTGTTGCCGATGTTATCCGCAATCGCCTTCAATCTGGCCGCTACGGCTCGTCACTTCAGGATGTGGTGACGGCTCCAAAACAATTTTCACCATGGAACCCGGAATCCCGTGGGACGCGCGCTGATCCGCGCCTGGTTGACCCATCTAGCGAAGCTTATAAAACCGCTCTCGGCATTGGCCAGCGCGTAATGGGCGGTGCGGAAGATATCACTGGCGGAGCCACGCATTTTTATAACCCTGATCTTGCTCGCCCAAAATGGGGCGAAGGCATGCAGGGCGCTCAAATGATTGGTCGTCACAAATTTGGCCGCGCTGATGCTGGATCTCGCCCACTTGCCTATACGGCGATGGACCGATCCGCCGGCGAAGACGGCCTTGGCGCCATTAATCGTGTGGCGGATCGCGGAAGCCTTCGCGCTGACGCTGGGGAGGCACCTTCGGCTGCGGCTCCTCCTCCCGCCGGACTTGGCGCGGCAAAGCCTGCGGAAGAGCCGGGCTTCATGGATAAGTATGCGCGCGAGGAATATATCGTGCCGGGCCTCGTTGGCCTTGCTGGCGCGGTAGAAGGCGCGCTGTCGGCACCTACCACATCCCTTGGCGCGGCACTGGCCCGCGGGGCGGCGACGGGTATTGGAGCCGGCGCGAAGGCTTATGAGGATATTCTGACCGCGCAGCCGACAAGGGAGCGGATCAGACAAGAAGCTGGCAAGATCAAAACTGAAGCAGCAAAGATTGCTGGCGCTGATACGGAAAAAGTTCGTGCCGAAACCGCGGCCCTCAGAGCCGGCTTGTATCAAATCATCCCGGTTCCGGGTGAAGGCGTTCTTCTTATTGACAAGAGCAATCCGCAGGGCGGATTCATCAAAATCATGGAGGCAGATGGGACGCCTGTCGCCGGCAAAGAACATCTTGCTAATGAAATAAAATCTCAGCCCGGCGGAGGTATGCGACCAACGCCTTCCGAGGCTCCGGTTGAACAGCCGCATCCATGGGAGTCGCCATCGGTCACGGCCCCTCCAAAAGATTTCAAGCCGGCCAATCAGGCAATGCTCGCAATTGATCCGGCCGCTGCTGAACAGGCCAAGTCAAGCGGATATGCTGAGGCTGAAAAGGCTCGATCCTCTGGATCTGACGCTTCTCGTCAAATGATGCGTATCAAAGAAATGGAAGAGGCTGTTCGTCAAATTGATTCACCAAAGGGTGGTTGGTTGACAAAACAGGGTCCTTGGGCGGATCAGAGATTGATGTTGGCCAAGAACATAAATTTCCTTTCTTCTGCCATCACCGGTCGCACGCCGATTCCAGAGGAAGAAATTGCATCTATGGAAGTGCTAAACAAAGATGCCTTTAGGCTTGGCGCCTCTGCCGCGTCCGGCTTTCAGGGGCATCCGGCTCAGTCCATTATTCAGCAATCTGTTGTTGCAACGCCAAGTCTCGCGAATACCAAAATGGGGTATCAGCGGCTTCTTGCCGGGCTGAAAATGGCGGCTCAGTATGAGCAAGACCGCGGCAAGTTCTTCAGCAATTACTACAATAAGTTCCACAATACGATCCAGGCTCAGGAGGCTTTCGATAAATATAATCCTCCAGAGCAGTATGCCAGACGCGCAGTTTCATCCGTAATCAAGCCTTCTCACCTTGAGGCTCTGAAAAAATACGGGTCAAATATAGCAGACCAAATAGACAAGATTTACGGGGCTGGAACGACACAAGTTCTGATGGGGATGTAACAATGGTTGATCGCTATCAAGCCCCACCGGAAGGATTTCAGTTGGATCAGGCTGAAGAGCCGGTGAGAGAACGTGCGCCTGCCCCCTCTCAATATGCAAAGCCTCCTTCTGGGTTCGCTCTTGAGCCGCTTGAGCCTGCGGCACCGAAAAAGCCTGTTGCGCCCGTTCCCGCTGGGCCCTTGTCCACAGGACAAATGTTTAAGTCTGCGTATGAGCATGCTGTTCCTAGCGCCATCAAGACGGCGCAGGAAATTGTGCATCCGTTCCTGCATCCTCAAGAAACATATGAGGGGCTAAAGACGATCGGCTCCGGCCTAATTTCGAAAGCCGGCATCCGGCCCGATCCAGAGTCCGAAAAGGCTCTTTCTGCGATCGGCGATTATTACGGTCAAAGATACGGCGGCATCGAAGCCGCCAAGAGATCTTTTGCCGAAGATCCCTTTGGCGTTGCTTCAGACGTTGCCACGGCTTTAACCGGCGGCGGCGGCGCTTTGAAGGGTTTAGGCAAAGTTGCTGAACTCGGATCATTAGCGAAAACCGCAGGCGGCCTTGGCAAGGTCGGCGAAGTTGTGGGTGAGGCTGGTCGCTTTGTCGATCCTGTTACCGCGGCGGCAAGCCTGACTTCAATGGCAGCAGAGCCTATCACCAAGGGCCTTACGCCTTTGGCGCTAAGCTTCAAGTCGGGTAAAACACTAACATCCCTTCGTCAGGCTGAAGAGGCCGGCGCGACTGCAAATCCGGAGTTCTGGCGTCACTATAAGGGTGAAGGAAAGCCTGAAGAAGTCATTGACGCCGTCAAGGGATCAATCGACAAGATCAAGGATGAGCGACGCAACGATTATTTGAATTCAAGTCAGGGCTGGAAGTCCAATCAGGCTCAGCTTGATATGACACCTGTCATTGGAGCCTTTTTGCAGCATAAGCAGCAATTTGCCCCAACAGGAACGACGCCTGTCTATATGGCTCCTGCGATGCAGGATATAGGCAATACAATAAATCACTGGTCAAAGTCTGGCCGCACGATGGCTGACTTTGATTTTATGAAAAGAGATTTGGATAAGCTTTATAATACTCCAAATTTCAGAGGCAATCCTGAAGCACAGGCGGTTCTTACAGGCGTAAGAAACGAAACGTGGAAATCTATTGTAAACCATGATCCGGTTTATGCCGATATCATGAACAAATACGAAAACGCGACCAAAGAAATTAATGCCATCAATCAGGAAGTTGGCTCCAATAAGGCCGCAGCGACGACTCGATTAAAAAAACTTATTGCGGCAAGCGACAAAGGCACGATTGACCGTCTTTTGCAGGAAAATCCAAATCTTCCATATATGATTGCTGGGCAAGAACTGAGCCCACTTATGCCGGAAGGGCTTCGCGGGGCTATTATGTCCAGCCTCGCGTATTCCTTGCCTGCGATGGCGGTCCATCCAGGAGCAATGCTTGGCGCTCTTGGAGCCTCTCCGAAAATTGCTGGCGGCCTGCAATACGGTCTTGGCGCCGCAAGAAAACTTCCGATGCAGGTTGAGAGCATGGCTATCCCGCCTTCTGCCAGGCGCGCAACCATGGCGGCCGAGCAGCCATTTATGGATGAAAACCGCCCTGTCCGCGCCACCGGAGGCCGGATCGGCATGACCGCGGAGCGGCTGCTATCGATGCTGGAAGGCGCAAAGCGAAGCGTCCAGAAGGATACGGAGGCTCTGCTTCAGGAGCCGGATGAAAAGATCGCAAAGGCGCTAACGATCGCCAAAGAAGGAATCTGATATGACCACCAAGACCAATTTGGCGCAGCCTTCCTTCAACAGCACATCATGGAATACGCCGCTCAATTCCAACTTTAACATCACAAATCTTGCTTTTGGCGAGACGGAATCCGTTAACGTCGCTTCAGGCAACGTCACGTTAACAGCCACGCAGGCGCAGAACCAGAGGATTGCTGTTACCGGCTCTCCGGGCGTTGCAAGGACCGTCAACCTGCCCAATGGCGTAACCGGTTCCTGGGTTATCACAAATGGCTCAAACGCCTCTGTGACGATCAAGAGCGATGGCGGTGGCGCGACAGGGACGGCGGTTGCTTCAGGCTACTCAGCAACCGTCTTTGCAGCCGTATCTGGCGCCTCTGTTGAGGTATTTTCCGCTGAAAGCGATGTCATCAGAAAGACAGGTGATACCATGGTCGGGACGCTTAACTGCGCCTCGAATGGATTTACAGTCGGATCAACCCAGCTTTATGTTTCAGGCGGAAACGTCTACACATCCGGCAACTTTTTCGCGACGTCCAACGTCACGGCCTACAATACATCCGATGAGCGGCTGAAGGAAAACATCAAGACGATTGAAGGAGCCGTTGAGATCGTCAAAAAGCTTCGCGGCGTATCTTTTACCAGCAAACTTGACAGCGAAGAATACATTGGCGTCATCGCTCAAGAGATTCAGTCTGTCCTCCCCCAGCTTGTCAGGCAGGGCGAAGAGGATGACTATTTGTATGTCGCTTATGGAAACATTGTCGGCGTCTTGATCAATGCTATTAAAGAATTGGCCGACAGGGTGGAGCGGCTGGAGGGAAATAAATGACGCTGCCTTCTCCCGGCGTATCTTTATCGCTTCAGCAAATAAATGCAGAGTTTGGGCTTGGGACCAACCTTGGAGCCTATCGAGGCGTCAGGTGGTATAAAGATAATGCCGCAACGGGGACGTTCCCGACGACAGATATTTCAATCAATGATTTTTATGAAAAGCGACCCAATAGCCCGGCGACCCCCGCTGGATATAATTTTTATAACGGATCTCCAACGATCGCCGGATACACGAACACGTCTCTTTCCTATAATGCTGGGACGAACGACTACCGCGGCAATTTTACGATACCACTTTACAGCTACATGACCGTTACGATCCGCGGCGCAGGTGGGGGCGGGGGCGGCGCAGGCGGAGCTGTAAGCGCGGGTGGAAGCGGTGGCACAGGGACAGCGTCGTCCTTTTCTTCTTATGGAAGCGCACCTGCTGGAACAGGCGGCCAAGGCTCTGGGTCAACCGTGGGAACGGCTGGGGCAGGTTCTGACGGATCTCCTGCCGGCGGCGCTGGCGGTGGCGGGTGGGGAGCCGGATCAACAAATGGCGCTGCTGGCGGAGCAGGAGGCAAGACAACTCTTGTTCTATATAATCCCGTTTCTGGCAATCCTCCTCCGTATGGCCCTGCGGTTGGCGCAAGTGTTCAGATCATAATTGGAAATGGAGGAACAGGCGGAAGCGGTGGTGGTGGCTTTGATATCTTTGGAAATCCAAGAAATGGAAGTGCCGGTGGTAAGGGCGGCAACGGCTCTGTTGCTATTTACATCCAATGATGATGCATCCCAATGACTTCGAAAAGCTTCTGTTTATTGCGAAACTATTTCTCGTTATCGGGATGGCCATCTATTCGGCCAAAATCCTGAGAGTTGTCTATTTAATGTTACTACAGGCTTTTTACCGCGACGGCGTGATGTAGCAAATCCTTGCATGCGCGTCACAATATGAAACCTTTTCTATTGGATCCGAACAATAAACCGCGCCATATGTGTCATGCATTGAGATAATATAGCGGCAATCTCCGTGCCTCAGATCATCAAGTATCTTACCCTTTTCTGGTTTTGGCTCCAGTTGCAGTTTTTCAGTTTCAATTATTGCAACTTTTTTTATAACAGGCTTGAGCTTTTCTTTGATTGGAGTTTTGTTTTTTAAAACAGTCTGAGGACCCGAACGCAGGTTAAGGCCGTCACGCTTGGCTCGATGAATAATCCCCATAACGGAGTTCCTTGTTATATTTAGGGATTCGGAGATTTGACCGCTGCTTTTTCCTTCCTGCCACAGACTGATAACCATTTCTTTTACATTCGGTTCCATATCGATCTTCCTTTCATAGTATACAAATGTCGAAGAGGTGTTATCATTCAGGTTTGTCAATAATGGAGGCTCAGATGAGCGCACTCATTCCATTCTTTGCACTGACGGACATGGCCTTCTGCATCGGGGCTTTACTTGCCTGTGGCATTTTGACGCACCACTTACTTTTTTTGATGGTGTCTCAGCCAAAGGCAATTCCGGTGCGAATCAGACGCCGGCGCCCGTTCTAGATAGATTTGCACTCCTGCCGGTATTTTGTAACCCACTTGCACTTCACCGGCGCCTGCATGCCTGAACTGTAGTAGCCGTTCGTATCATCAATTCTTCCACGCACGCACGCGGCAAGGGTTAGCGTCAGCATGCCCAAAAGTAAAATTGCAAAAAGGGTCTTTTCGAGCATCAACATCATTTTTACTTCCTATCTGCATTATCAGGAAAAAGGAAAATGCGACGGCTATTGATGACAGAATCATCGCCAGCGCAATCAGCATCAACGAAGTATCAGGGTTATCCGGATCTCCTGTTTTCATTGCGTCATCCCATTGTCTCCTCACGAATCCCCAAGACATTCTGTTAAATACTCTATCTTTGCTTCCATCTCGGCAATCGTCTTTACTTGTTCGGCCATGATCCTTCGCGCGCTACGCGCCGGCATGTCGGAGATTGCCTTTTCAAGGTCAAGACGTTGCTGCTCGCATTCACTCAAACAGGCTTCTAAGGTAGAAACGCGCCCCTCCATTTTTGCTTTAGCAAGAAGCAATTGCACATCCAATTCTTCAATCCGAGCCTTTGCATGTTTTATAAGGCTTAAACTAGCTCCCGGTAAGTTTTTACAGTCTCCCAAGCCCCATATATCAAGAGCTTCATATAAAGAAATTGTCCAGCCATCCTCTTCCCATGTTTTCATCACTTCTCTCCATTCAGCGCGGCGCGGTTTACTACCTCAAACAGCAATCGCGGTATCAAGTCTGTCTTGTCCTTCCTTGGTCGGCTAGGCACGCTCCAAGATTTACCGGGTGTCTCGCCAATTAGACGCCAACCGCACGCTTTAAGGCTTGTTCCCGGCTCGTCTTGCCGAATATATGTGCCGATGCGCCGATATCCTAAAGCGAACGCGGCTCTAGCAGCTGCGCCGTAGAGGAACGAACAAGCGTTTTTAGTGCCGTCAGAACAGAGGCGCGTTACTTCAAGTGTCGCGCCATCGTCCCTATGCCGAGAAACTGGACGCCCCACTATAACGACCCCAACGATATTTTCACCATCAGTCGCCGCGATTGAGAATTTATGCCCGACAACCGGCGTGTGGTGCCTATGATGGCGCAGCACAAACTCATTTGCCCCTTCCAGATTTATTGGGACGGCGCGCAGCCTGCTCATCCCTTTTCCCCATTCAGCGCGGCGAGGGCGAGACTTGTCATCCAGTACTTTTCAAAATGTTTCGCCGCCTGTTTTGGGTGTTGGTATTGGTACGCCGCATCAAACCAACCTTCTTCGTAAGCGGATTTGACAAGTGCCTCCAATTCCGCAATACGCTTCGCCTTCTCAGCCATCATCTTCTGCGCTCCGTGAGCGGGCATGTCGGCAAGCTGCGCTTCCATTTCTGTGATGTCAGTCATCCCACCTCTCCTCTCGGCGCAATCAATGCTGCCGCCCACATGAGCGCCGTCAAGATGGCGATTATCCAGTAGATCCATCTGAGCATCATGCTACCTCCCATGCCACTTCATTAACGCCGTAAGCCTTCCCATTTTAGGCTTTTGATACGGGCGGGTAACCGGCTCTGACTTGCGAGCAGTCGGCTCCTCGGTTGCTTTTGCTTCACGCTCAGCACGCTTCCTGGCGGTTATCATGCGCTGATACTTCGCCTTCTGCTCTCGGCGCCGGCGAGCTCTTTCTTCCTTCTCCCGATCCGTCAATTCGACCTTGGGCTTCAACGGCCTTTTTGCGCGCATCTTTTCAAGATACGCTTTGTGCTGCTCAGGATCGGCAAGCATCCTTGCATATTTGGCTCTTTTGTATTTCCGCTGCTTCTCATAGTAAGCTTCTTTGAGCGCGGGATTCTCCTCAAACTTTCTCTTGAGCCTTTCATAATATCTTTTGCATGCGCTTCTGTCTGAACCGTTCTTCCGAGCCTCTTTTTCCTGTTGCTTCCTGATATACTCAGGATCAGAAAGAAGCGCAGCACGAGCGGCAGCCACTTTCTCGCGCCTGCGTTGCTTCGCATCCTCCCTGTGCTTTTTTATTCTTTCACGATTGTTTGCACGCCAGCGGCGATCCTGCTCTCGATGCTTTTCACGCCCTTCAGGCGTAGCAAGCGCCCTGGAGCGACGCGCCTTTGCCTTCGCTTTTGCCTCCTCAATCTGCTCAGGAGACATGCGCGCACGTCTTTCTTCAGACCATTTACGCCATTTTGCGCGAAGGATATCCCGCGGGCTAAGGCCGCCTTCCGTCGTATCGTCCATGTCGATCTTCCATATCAATCAGATTCATTTTTAGCATCATCAGGGCGGTAGTCAAATCTCGGATAAACAGGTTCCCCTTCTCCGGTCCATCGATACAGGCTCGAATAAACGCAGTGCGGCGGCCCAAGATCGTTCTCATATTCCCACCCTAAAGCCTCGAACTCCTTCTGGCGATGATGCGGGACATAGGCATAGGTAACACTTGTCATATCAGCCTCGGAAAAATGGGCGCACAAGGCGCCCATCATATCAATAAGACCTGTCTCTGTTAATCAGATCGGAAACTACCGTGTCCGGTATCTTGAAGGCCGGAGGGCTGCGTGGCGCAACAGGCCCTGGCTCCTTCTGCTCAGAAAAATGCGCCGCAAAAGCAAGATAGCTGATGCCGTCGACATAGTTGTCTTCGTAATCGGGACGCTCAGGAATCCGTCCAAGCTTCGTGCAAAGCAGCATGATCGCTACGTCCCGCGGCGTTATCTCTTTATCCAGCATCACCGAGGCGATCTTGGCGATCCTGTAAAAGCACTGATCAGGGCTTCCATATTGCGCAGCCCTGTCCCCAATAGCGCTTGCGGATGCACGCATAGTCTCATCATATCGCATATCAATCTCCTTTGTATGGACCGAGAACCTTTATCTTTCCGACGTATCTATGGTTGATGGCGACGGGACCGCGAGAATAGTATTCACCATCTACGCGATCCTTGTAGAATTCCTCAACAATGATGAAGTCATTTGTTGATAGAGCTTCGACAAGCGCATCAAGGCTTTGAGCCGGGTATTCGGCATTGACCTGATGAACCGAATTGCCGGAATAGGACGGCATATTTAACGTCAGAAGGAATCTCATATATCTCTCTCTTGTGAGCGGCGCGGGCAGACAGAGGCCAAATCCACCCGCGCCATATCAAGGCTGCGGACCAACGCAGCCCTGATTAGTTAACCGAAGTCATCTTCATCAAAAGAGGTCGGCGCAGACACCCGGGTCGAACCCGTCGACGGCGCAGATCCATAGGCAGCAGCGGCAGGAGCCGGGGACGGCGACGAACTACGTGGCGTGTAAACAAGATCCTCAGGACGATTGACCCATCCGGTGATCTCGAAAACAGGCACATAGTTCGTCGACTTCTTCTGCCCTTCCCCAGAAGTCTCCGCGACCGTGTCGAGAAGAGATACGATCGGCAGTTTGCCAGGATTGGCCTTGGCGCCCTCCTGATAGTCCGCAAATAGCTTACGCACGCCCTTCATGAAGGCGCGGGCATTGGATGCAAGCTCGCGAACATCGCCGCCGTTATCCTTCGACAACTTGATCACGAAGCGAACGCCACGCTTGAAGCCTTCACCGGGCGACTCTATCGGCGTTCCGTCCGCCATACGCGACATGTTGAACACAGGCGCAGCGCCGGCAGGGAACATGATCCATCCAGCCTCGACGTTCTCCATGTCAAAAATCGCCTTGAAGCTGCGCGTGATATCAATCTCATTGACGCCATCGGCTCCCTTATCCCGCTTCGAAACACGACCCGCGCGAGCATCATATTTGATGATCGGAAGAAAGTTCGCCCCGGAGGTTTCCGTGAAGAACGAATCAAAATTATAACCAGCCATTTGCTTCTCCTTTGCGCGACGATCTGGCTCGTCGCTTGCCTTCGCCCGTTACGGGCAAACCATTCTGCGAATGCTTTGAGCTTCGCAGCAAACCATTATGCAAGAGCCTTAAGCCCTTGCAGCAAAACCTACAGCATGCTCGGATGAATGTTCTCAAGCTGCTCCAATATCTCATCTACCGTCTCGACAACGACGATGCCGTCCTTACCGCCAAAGCTGATGTGCGAACCATAGTCCTCGCCAGGAAGAATGCAGGCGATGCGCCTCGCGCTTATCAAAACGCCGGCTACATCCTCATCACCCTTAAGCGAGAGAGAAAGATAGCCAAACTTGTTTTCCGGCATGACCATCATGTCAAATCCCCCATATATCCCATGCCATTTTGCGCGTGTCAGGATCGGAAAAGTAGAAGGAGTCCCGATCGGGAACGCAGTATCTCGCAAGAACGCGAGGATCGTCGGATATCGACAGGAAGTTCTGTATCGTCAGCGCGATTCGTTCGAGCGATTTAACATGCTCCGATATGTTCTCCAGACGATATGTGGCCGCTTTCTTTGGCGTGACGTAGGTAAGTCTGCCATCCACATCGCCGCCCTTCGCCGCACAATATAGGGCAACCTGACGAGCGTGCTTGTTGCTGATTTTCGAGGGGAGAGCATGTGTCGTCTTAAGGTCAATAAGGATCTTCTTGTCATCCCACTGGAGATCATAGTAACCGATGAGCGGCACGGCAAGGTCTTCAACATGATATTCAATCTTGCCCTGCGTCGACGTCGGCTTACCATAGGCCTTAAGCTCCTCAAGCCCAACCTTGACCATTTCGGGGACAGCGGCGTCTTCCTTGTCCCGGCGAGGATCAACAGACAGCGCCGTCAGCCGCCAGAACTCTTTTGAGGCCACCTGCATGCATTCCTGCACATGGGCGCCTGTCGTCAGGCCATGGACTATGCCGGCCTCCACAGACGTCCCGCGATGCGCAGCAGCCCCGACCTCTCCCTTTGTCTTCATGCATTTCTGCATGACAAAGGCAGCCGGCGACGCCTCAAAGAGGTTGCAGGAACTGGGGCTTAGATGCTGGATGCCATAGGCGGAAAACGGATCGTTTTTCATAATCCCTCAATCTCGATTCGAGCTGACAATACAGGGGGGAGGAGCAGGCAGGCAACCGTTAACAAAAAATCTTTTGACACAAAACAGATTCGCCCATAGCCTCAAAGCTCCCGCGATCGGGTGTTGATATTTGAATGGAGATGGAGATGGACAGGCAACTTTTTGTGCTGGGTGAAGATATATGGAACAGCATAGACTGCGATGATGTGATTGCTACTTCCAACGCCTTGCAAGAAATTAATATGTTTAAGGCTCCCTTTGAGGAGTTTGACCTCAACATAACAATGTCTGGTCAGCAATACGCAAAATTTATGAAAGTAACCGATGACCCTGAAAGTTATGGGGCTGATGTTTTTATGCCTCGAACCATTAGATATAAAATCAGGTATGATGAGACGGGTATTTTTTTTCAATATAAAATAAAATTAAACAATGGCGATTTTGTCAGTCGCGGGGAAATAAAGAAAAACTTTAATGACAGCGTTAAGTCTGCGGATCACTTTGCCGATGTTTATCTTTCAGTTCTTATAGTTTTGCTGGCAACAAAAAACGCAGAAAAACAAACAGAACAGGTCAAGCGACATGGCCCAAAAAGCCGTAAGCGGCCTCGTGAATACAGATACATAACAACCATCAAAATCGGCAAGATCACAGAGACTATGCGCAGCAACGGCGAAAGCCGCGGTCCTGTTCGTGCGCATCTTCGTCGTGGTCACATTCGCAATCAGCGGTTTGGCGAGGGGCTGAAGGAGATAAAACAGATCTTCATTCAACCTGTCTTCGTCAATGCCGATGAGGGATGGATTGAAAACCAGAGGAAGGAGTATCGGGTAAAGATGTAAATGAGGACGCCTTGACAGACTTATGGCGTCCGTCGCATGCTGAAACCGCCTTCCGGAGCACGGGCATAAGCTGCTTCATAACAACTGAGGTTATCAAGATGTTGAATTCGCATGAGATATCGCTTGTGAAGACGTATCTGTCTTTAGGTCACAAGCAGCATGAAATTGCAGCCCACTTTAACGTAAACAGCGGTCGGATTGCGGAGATCGCAACCGGTCGTGTGGGCGCTTATGTCGCGCCGGCAAAGACTGAAGACTGCCCGCCTATCGAGAAAAAGCCTGCGCGTTTCTTCACGCCGAAACAGTCTCTTGAAGAGCAGATTGCGATCTTTACGGATCTCGTAAATTCTGCGCGTCCGAATGCACCAGCATATGTGCATCTGATCACGCCGCAGTTGGCAGAGTGGTTGCTTAAAAATCGCAACGGCGGCAATCGACCGAGAAGCAGCAAGAACATTGATCTTTACGCTGAAGCAATGGAGGAGAAAGATTGGCCCGTTACCGGTGCAACGATCATTGTTGGCCGGGCAGGATTTCTACTCGACGGGCAGCATCGTCTTTGCGCCTGCGTAAGATCCGGCGAAAGCTTCATGACCTATGTTGTGTTTGGAATTGATGAAGCAAACTTCACAAGGATTGATACGGGACGCAAACGCACAAATATTGATGCGTTTCACGTCGCCGGTATTCCGAATGCAAGCGCCGCAGCCAAAGCGGCGAGGTGGCTCAAAATTCATTGGGATAATCCTGAAGACCGTAGTGTCACATATACGAATGACGACCTCATCAAATGGATCAGGAATGAAGGCGGCATAAACATTGATCTGTTCAATGAATGCGTGTCGCTTGCAATCTCTGTGAAGAAAGATTCGAAGCTTCTGAAATGCGAAATGCCGGATGGGCAGATGGCTGCTCTTCTTTACCTCTTCGCAAAGAAAAACAAAAAGCAGATGCTTGAGTTCGCCAACATTCTTCGCGTTGGGAACAAGCAGCCAGCGATCTCGCTTTACGCCTCTATCAAAAAAGTGAAGGGGGATAGCGGAGGTCGCGTAAATGAGGTTCTTCGCAATGGCCGCGTCATTCAGGCGTGGAATCTCTGGCGTGAAGGAAAACGTGTTTCTGAAAGAAACATCGACTACACACCGCTTTCTGATGAATATCCCCATATCGTCTGATTAACATAAGGGGCGGCGAAGGCCGCCCCTACCACATGAAAGCCTCGACATGACCGCCTATAAAATACATCCGCTTGCGGATCTATTCCCCTTTGCCTCAGAGACCGACTTTGCGACGCTGGTGCAGGACATCAGCCGAAATGGTCTTCTGGAGCCGATCGTCCTTCTTGATGATGCCATCCTCGACGGCCGCAACAGATATCGAGCCTGCGCCAACGCCGGCGTCGAGCCCCGCTTCGTTCAATATGAAGGAAACGACCCCTTATCCTTCGTCGTCAGCAAGAACCTCGCCCGCCGGCATATGGACGAATCCCAGAGGTCTATGGTGGCTGCCAGAATTGCGGATATGCGGCAGGGTCAGAGAAATGACCTTGCTTCAATTGAAGCAACGTCTCAAACACAAGCCGCAGAAATGCTGAATGTTTCCAGAAGCACGGTTCAGCGCGCCAAAAAAGTTCTTGATTCCGGAGATCAAGATCTTATCGCCGCTGTAGATAGCGGCCGCATGCCAGTCTCTGTAGCGGCCAAAATTGCCGGCATCGAAGATCCGGAAGCCCGCAAGGAAATCATAAACGACTCCCGCCCGGATCAGGCGGTAAAGAAATCTGCCCGAAAGCAGAAGGAGAGAAACCTCGCCAAAAAGCAGGTAAGTCTCCCGACAAAGAAATATGGGGTTATATACGCCGATCCGGAGTGGAAGTTCGAAACCTTCTCCGACAACGGGATGGACCGATCGGCAGACAATCATTATCCAACGAGCTCCACCGACGACATCTGCAAGCGCGACATCCCCTCAATCGCCGCGAAAGATTGCGTTCTGTTTCTTTGGGCGACAGTGCCGATGTTGCCAGATGCGCTGAAGGTGATGGAGGCTTGGGGTTTTACATACAAGTCCCAGGCTGTTTGGGTTAAGAACCGGATCGGGACGGGATACTGGTTTCGGAATGCTCATGAAATCCTGCTTGTCGGAACCAAAGGGAAAATCCCGGCTCCGGCTCCGGGTATGCAGTGGCAGTCTGTGATACAGGCTGACGTCGGCGCCCATAGCGAAAAGCCGGAAGTCTTTTATGATCTTATTGAGGAGTATTTCCCGAGCCTTCCGAAGATTGAACTGAATGCGCGTAAATCCCGGGATGGCTGGGATTCGTGGGGAAATGAGGCTCCAACGTCATGATCAAAATTGAATGCATTATGGGCGTCGACCCCGGCGTCTCCGGGGCCGTAGCTTTCTATTTCCCCGAGCATCCGCATCGCATAGCCGTTTATGACATGCCGTCGATCGGCAAGGAGGTGAATGCGCCGCACCTCGCCGAACTGGTTCATCAATACAAGCCCGACATAGCCTTTATCGAATTTGTCCACGCCATGCCGAAGCAGGGCGTCACAAGCTCTTTCAATTTTGGCATGGCTTACGGGATGATGCGCGGCGTCATTGCCGCCTGTGGAATTCCGCAGCAGCTTGTGGCGCCAAATAAATGGAAGAAGCATTTCAACCTGAACGCCGATAAGGAGCTATCCCGCCGGCTGGCGATTCTGACGTGGCCGGAAGCAGGAAAGTTCAATCGGAAAAAGGATGACGGCCGAGCTGAGGCGGCGTTGCTGGCGCTCTACGGCGCGGCCCTGACAAGATAAAAAAAGACCCCCTTGAAGGGGGCCCGTAGTTTGGGAGGAAACGCCCATGAGGCGGGGGCCTCATGAACAAAAAGACCCTATCCCGCCTCTCGATGCCTGGTCAATAATAATCTTCGGTTTGATATAGAGGCCGCCATGAATATTGATTTTGATGACGAGTTCGCTTCGCCGGCGGACTATGCAAAGATCTATCGATCCATCGGTATGCAGGTCGTCCCGGCAAACTTCCCGGGCGAGGTGAAGGAATGGAAGCGCCCGCATTACGATCTGAAATGGAAGCAATATCAAAAGTCGCTGATGAGCGACGAGGAATTCAATAGCCTGTTTGGACCCGGCTCAAGATACGCCAGCCGATCCAATATGGGGATTATCACAGGCGTCTCACCGCGGCGCATCGTCGTCGTCGATCTGGACACGCACAAGAACCCGAAGGCGCAGGAATGGTGGGACGGTATCCACGCCGAGCACGCCTATGGGATCATGACAGAGACCGTGGCCCAGAGAACGGGCGGAGGCGGCTCACAGCACTTCTTTCTGGCGCCGGAGGGCTGGACATGCCCGACAAACAAAAACTCATCTATTGGGGTCGACAGCCGCGGTGACGGCGGCTTCGTGATGATCGCCCCCTCACGGCACGAAAGCGGCAGGAACTACGAGTGGATCGAAGGCTGCGCCCCGTGGGAGATTGAAATTGAGGTCATGCCGGAATGGATGTGCCGGGAGGTGGAGGCCATCCTCGGCGTTGGTGTATCCCAGACAGGATCAGGCGATCGGGTCAGGACAGCAACGCCGGAATATCAGGTTAATCCTCTCGGCGGCGTTGTAGACGGCCGTGAGGATCTGATGATGCGCATCGTCTTCCGGGCGGTGCTCGAACTTTACCGCAGCAGCCCGGAACATCCAAATATTGATACTCAGGCTATGGCGAAGGAAATCGCATTCAGGGGATATCTCGACGCCGTTGAGACGCGGCTTGGCGTCTCTATGGCAGGTAAGGAGGCGGCTCTTGAGAGAGAGGGGCGCGGGAGAAGCCTTTTTGAAAAAAAATGGTCTTCTGCCATGCGGCAGTGGAACGACAAGATCAGTGTGGAGGCCGCCCGCCCTTTTGTAAAACCAGAACCGGAAAGGATTGATCCATTTGCTGAGCCACCACCGGAGCCAGGGACGAAAGAACCGCCTGATGAGCCTTCCGGGGATCAGCCAAATAACAGCCAGAAGAGGCCAGAAGAAGATTTTGACTTTGAAGCAAAGAAAAAGAAGCTTCTGAAGCTTTACACGATGGACGAGGTCGAGGCTCTGGGGCCCGTCCAGGCGCTTATCCAGGATATGGTGGCTGAGAGCAGCCTCGGGTTCATTTACGGCGCCCCAGGCTGCGGCAAGACGTTTGTGGCCCTGTCTATGGGGCTGAGCCTTGCCTATGGCTTCGACAATTGGTTCTGGGACAAGAAGATACTCCGCCCGGGGCCGGTGGTTTACATCAGCCTTGAAGGAAAAGCGGATATTGGCAACCGCCTGAAGGCGTGGAAGATCTTCAATGGCGTATCTCATAACGACGATCGGTTTCGGCTGATCCTCGATGAGGTGAATTTTCTGTCCGACGAAAGCATCAAGCTCTTCGTGGATTCGGTCGATGACTACATGTCGGCGAGGAATGCGCCGGTCATGATTTTCATAGACACTGTTTCTCGCGCGATCGCCGGCGGTGCTGAAAACGACCAAAAGGAAATTTCCAAGTTCATTCAGACATGCGACCGGCTCAAGAACCGATACAATACGAATATGACCGGCATCCATCACTCAGGTCGTCTTGGAGATCATATGCGCGGATCGACAGTCTTTGACGGCGGCGCCGACTACATGTTTCGGATTGAGAGAAAAAAGGAAAATGGTCTTAACGGCATCTTCTACGCAGAGAAGATCAAGGCCTATTCCGACAAGTGGGAGATGCCATTCAGGCTCGTAAAAATTGATCTTGACGACTTCGGAGCACAGTCTTCGCTGGTGGCTACGTCAAAGGAAGATCCCCTCGCAAAGGCGCCAGAAACAGACTTTGGAGGCAACCAGGAGACCGGAAAAGAGCCTGACATGGACACCTGTAAAAGGATGGTTGAGGCCATCGACGCCGCCTGGAGAGGGGGCTATCCATGGTCAAAAGTTAGAAGCCCCGACTCAGATCGAGTCGCGGCGGAGCGCCTCAGTGATTCGTTTAATTACTCCGTTGAGGTCTGTCAGAAGTATGTAAACATATGGCACAGAAACGATGTCATCGTGACCGATAAATGGGGTGACAAGGGGCAGAAGCGTGGCCTTAGAAAAGGGAAGGGGCTGTAAAAATGATGTTTCGTAACCCTCTGTTCCCATTGCCTGTTTTTTACAAAATGGCAAAAAAATACTATATTCGTTGATAACCCTCTGTTCCCATTGCCTGTTTGGAAAAATACTCCCCCCCCCCCTTTAGGGGGATTCCCCCCTCTGCTCGCTCGCTGCGCGCCTGCCGGCGCTGCGCTCGCTGCGCGACAGACGGGAGAAGGTCTTGACGGGGTTGGGGGAGCGGGTGTAACGTTACGACGTTTTTGATATTGGAGGCTATGATGATCGAAGAAGTGATAATAATTAACGAAAACTTTCTGCTCTTTAAAATACCTGTCGAAAAGCCGTCCGAAGAGTGGATTAACTTTCGGGTAAAGACTCGCCGAAAAAAGGGTGAGCCTGTCAAAAGGAGTCGTCTTGCATATAGCCGGGTTCAAAATCGGATGTCTTTCACCAACGCTACAAAGGCGTTTATGGAGAAAGATATCGATGCGTTTAATGAGGTCGTAGACCTTATTCGATTGGCCATAAGCAAGGGTCTTGTGTAAAAGTAAGCTTAGGTTTTTCTTCTTATATCGAAATCAGCATCGAAATCAGCATAGAAATCAGGATCGGCACAAAGATGGCCAGGAAACCTTCCAGAAACAGACCTACGGCTGACCGCAGTGTTCCTGTCAGTAGCTACAAGCCACCGCCGTGGCAGGGGACGGCGGGGATGTTCCTGGCGGGTCGCGAGGCGATCGATGCAGCGAACTATCTGCATGAGCAGATGGAGTCGAAATGGGGCTGCGGCAGGCTGCGGCTTTTGGTCGACGCAAACCTTCGAAACAAGCTGGATCGGCAAAGATATTTGTTCCTTCAGGCTGTCGACGGCGGTCAATTGATCGACGTGCAGCGTGAGGGGCGCAGGATGTGTGCGGCGTGGAGGGCTCTGGATCGGGCTGCGGAGGCTACTGGCGCGTCTCCGACTGATCCGGCGGTATGGGAGCTTGTCGTGCCGTTTGGCATATTCAAGGGGCTGGTTGTGGCGATCGTGAAGGACGATCGGGACGTGGCGAAGGTCAGGGCCGAAGGCCGGCATACGATCGTCTATGGGCTGGACGAGATCGGCAGGCTGATTGGCGCGGATCACTTCAGCCTCACATGCAAGGAGAACTTCCCCGGCGCCGAGGTGGTGACGGCGATAAAGCCGAAGGATCCGGTCAGGCCCAAGCTGTTTGAGGAGGAGGAGGGAATCCTCGACATATCGGCGCCAATAGACGATGTCGCAGGCTTTGCGAGGTCAGACGGCTTTGATGAGAAAAAAGGGGATGTGATTCCCTTTTGATGGTTTTAATGATCAGGATCGAAATGGAGGTTTCATATGCCGGTATCTTTCTGCAACAATAAACATCGTTGGCGGGCGGAAATATTCTTTGAAGGCGCACGCATGCATGTCGGCTATTTCATGCTCAAGGAGGATGCGCAGACGGCGTTTGACGCAGTCATGGAAAAGATCAACGCCGGCAAGATACCGGATAGGCTCAGGACGAAGCAGTTGCGGCTGAAGCCCGGATCCAGAAAATACGGGAACATCGAACTCAGCAACGGGCAGACAATGCCAAAAACGCAGGTCGTGATACCGCTCGGGGATGGCAGAAAATTTACGATCGAAAGCAATACGAGGGTCATCGTATCGGATGCTTGGTCCAAGCCATCAAGCGACGAGATACCGGCGCGAAAGCGTGTTATGTTTCTCAGCTTGCCGAGGGTAAAATGGCTTGAGCGGCCGGTGATATGATGGCGGCCTATTACAACGAGATTGAGCCGTTTGCAGCTCATGTTTTGAGGCAATTGATAAAGGACGGCGTCATCGCGGATGGCGATGTTGATACCAGGAGCATCGCCGATGTCGGACCAGAAGACCTTGCCGGATACACACAGTGCCATTTCTTCGCAGGAGGAGGGCTCTGGAGCGTTGCAGCCAGACTTGCAGGGTGGCCAGACGACAGACCTCTTTGGACAGGCTCCTGCCCGTGCCAGCCGTTCTCGGTCGCGGGTAAGGGAGCCGGAACCGACGATCCAAGGCACCTGTGGCCGCACTTTCATCGCCTCATCCGTTCCTGCCGGCCCCCTGTCGTCATGGGAGAACAGGTTGCGGGAGCGGCTGGCTATGGTTGGTTCGACGGAGTTCACGCTGATTTGGCGGGAGAAGGTTACGCCAGCCGGGCGGTTGATATCCCGGCTTGCTCCGCAAACGCGCCGCACATCCGATCAAGATTGTATTGGATCGCAGCAGACGTGGCCAACGCCGAAAGCATCGGACGGAGAGGGCGGCCGCACGACGAAGACGAAAGGCGGCGGGAACAGCCATCTGCCGATCCATGCGCGGGAGGCGGCGATGTGGCCAACGCCACGGACAACGGATGCGGCGGCGGGTCGGTTGCTGACGGAGGACGGGAAGCGCACGAACGAGACGGGGGCAATGACTTTTGGGGCGAACGTGTCGGACCTGGTGCATCTGTATCCGACGACGACGACATGGCCGACGCCGACGACGCGGGACGGGAAGGACGGACAATTCTGCCCGAACGTGCCGACGAACAGTCTGCTTGGTCGCGAGGTGTGGAATGGCGACGAGGCGCAGACGGAAAAACGAGGCGCGTTAAATCCGGAGTTCGTCTTCTGGTTG
>Ga0208644_1001378_pt1 | contig 20389 bp, 4 predicted proteins | sample VirMetDEL_Nov_18_FD_184517 | JGI IMG/M metagenome (GOLD analysis project Ga0208644, IMG submission 184517) | Aqueous microbial communities from the Delaware River and Bay under freshwater to marine salinity gradient to study organic matter... | ecosystem: Environmental > Aquatic > Marine >...
TAACTACACAAGTAGAAACTACAACAAACAATCCTATGTTTAACGTATCAGGTATGAATGAAACTATAAACAGTTCATTTATAGATACATCCAAAACTTGGAACAAACAAAGAAAGTTTACAGGTAAGTGGTTAGCTATACGATTAATTGCTGACAATTCTGATAAAAATTTAATAAATTTGTATGCGACCGATGTTGCTGCAAAGAAATTCTATAGATAATTATGGGTAAATCTAATTACATGAATCGTATGCGTCAGTATAAAAAGGGCAGCTTTGTTAAAAAATACCAACCAGGCGGCATGCTAATGTATGGTGATCCTAAACTAGGTAACCAAACATTTTCCAACATAGTATATCAAGAGTCTGAAGCTGGTAAGGAAGAAGCTTTAAAAAAGCAAATGGAAGAAGCCCAAGCAGATAATACTGCAATGGAAGAAGCTAACGCTGCACTACAACGTAACTACGCCATAGGCAATAGAATAGAAGCTAGTGGTCAAACTGCATTACGAGCAGGAGCTCAGGGTTTAAAAAATCTAGTAACTCCTGAAGTAGGAAAAACAGTAGCAAAAGAAGTAGGAAAAACAGCAGCAGATCCTTTACTAGGGCAAACTCCTAATTGGGCAGCTGCCATGATACCTAATGCGGCAGGAGAAACTGCAAGCTTAGCAAGTGGTACAGCCGCTGCAGCAGCTACTCCGGCAGCTACAAACGCAGCATTTACACCATCTGTAAATATTGCTGCAGAAGCTGGTACAAATTTAGCATCTAAATCTCCTGGAATGTTTGGCAAGCTAGGACAGTCTTTTATTGCAAATGCAAATCCACAGCATTTTGCAAAAGTTAGCCCATATGCAATTGCAGGAAACTTAGTAGGTCGGGGCATTAGTTATTTTTCTGATGATGATGATGCAACTACTATGAACTTTGGCGAAGGTGCTGGGGGAGTTCTATCAGGAGCAGCCTCAGGTGCAGGATTTGGTAGTATTTTAGGGCCAGTAGGTACAGCTGTAGGCGGAGTTGTAGGAGGCTTGTATGGACTAGGTAAAGGCATATATCAGCGTAACAAAGCCCGTAATACTATAGGAGCAGCTGAACGCGAGAAGGCAGATGAGTTAAATACTATAGGAGCAAACATGCGAAGAGAAGGTGTTAAATCTAGATCGTATTCTGGATATGATTTTGGTCGTACACTGGCTAAACATGGAGGCGTAAGGCTACCAGGAGGAACAATGAACCCTATACCTGGATCTGATGCTGTAGAGTTTAAAGGGAAATCACACAAACAAGGTGGCATTCTATTAGACGAACAGACAGAAGTAGAAGGTGGGGAAACAATGGATAAAGTAACTATGAAAAATGAAGGACCAAGTGATTACTTCTTTTCTAAGTATTTAAAATTAGGCGGTAAATCATACGCACAACGTCATAAGGATATACTAAAGAAAGGTGGTACACAACAAGATATTGATGCATTAGCTATGTCTCAAGAAAAAACAGCAGGTAGAAATCCTGGCATAATTCAAATGGAAAGAGGTGGTGTTCGTAAATACCAATACGCAGGCCCTTATTTTTATACTCCTATGAACCCAATGTTGCCTAATTATAAAATGACAGTAGGAGTTCCTGAGTTGCAATTGCCTGGGTCTGGAAACCAAGTAGATTTTCTAGCAGGTATTAGAAATAGGAATGAAACAAATACTCAAACTACTCAAACTGCAGGTCTAGATCCAACAGGTCTAGATCCAAGAATGTATGGACCTTTTGCACCAGTAGATAATACTTATGTTGATGTAAACACAAAGCTTCCTCCAATGGGGCCTATGGGGCCTAACCTGGAAGAGCCATTAGGTGTTAACACCCCTATAATTAGAACTCCTGTAAGAACTGAAGAAAGTAAAGAAGCTACTGTGGTGCCTACAAACACTTCGGAAGGTACAACTGCAGGTACAACTGCAGGCACAGGGACAGGGACAGCTACAGAGACAGATACTAGGGAAGAAGAAACTCCTATTACAAGTATTAAGCCAAAACCTTTACCTAACATACTTGATGATGCTACTCCAGTAAAACCTGAAATAGTAGAGCAGATTAAACAACTTGAGGCTAAAGAAAAAACTCAAGGTCTTACAGATGATGAAAGAAAAGCTCTTAAAAAATTGTACAGAGACGTACCCCTAGGAGCTTATGCAGCAGGAGCAGCACAAATGATTCCTGCAGCATATGCATTCTTACGCAAAGAGAAAGCTCAGAAACTTATGGGCCCTGCTGGTAGAATAGGTTCTCCTAAGCTAGACAGAGTTGACTTTAACAAAGAAAGAAGTCAGAATGCCTCAGATGCAAGAGCTTTAAATAAAAGCATAGAAACTAGTGGGTCAGGGCCTGCTGGCATCATTGCTAAGATGGCTGCATTTAAGAGAAAGCAAGATGGCGATATGCAAATTGCAACTGCTGAGACTAGAGCTAACGCAGGCATCCAAGCTCAAGAAGCTCAAATGAAACAGCAAGCTGACTTGACTAATGTCCAAAATGCACTAGCTGTTGACAATGTTAACACTGCAATGATGGAAAACCAAAGAGTTGCTGATGAAAATAGAAGATACATGGCAATTGATAAGCTTGCTAACACATCTGCAGGACTTATGGGAGATGTTATGAGCTATAAAGCTAATGAGCGAATGGCTAGAGCTATTGGAAGTATGGGAATATACGAAAGAGAAAAGCTGTTTAATTCTATGTTAGGTAAAGTGAATCCTAGAACAGGAAGACCGTACACTAAAGATGATATTGCAGAGCTTTACAACATTAGCTTAGAGGACAACAATCTTTTACAAGAAGCTCAAACTTCTAAAGATATGGAAAATATGAGTGTCTACGAAAGGGCAATGGCAGTAGCAGCTGGAAGAAAAGCTAACGGTAAACAAAGAGGATAATGCAACGATATACATTAGGGGATTATAAATCCGTATACAGAGATCCAGGAAGTGTTCCGATTAACACTCAACTGCGTCAACAATTTGCACAGGCTTTTGCAGCTGATGATGCTTTGGCAGGAGCTGTAGACCAAATGCAGGCTGCAGATTTTGCCGGCGATCAAGAGCTTAAAAAGCAAATAGAAGAAAGAACCAGAGCCCAGTTAGAGTCACGAGCATCTAAAGGAAACTACGAATCTATGGGAATGGACGTAACAAAGTCTGCAAGAGCCTTTGCAAAAGATTACCAGCCTTTAACCCAAAACTTAGCAAAAGTAAAAGCATACCAAGAAAAAATAGAAAAAGACTACAGGGATGGTTTTATAGACATAAACACTAGAAATGCTAAATTAGCCATGTCTACCAAAGACTACCAAGGTTTACAAGTCAATGAGCAGGGAGTCGTAGACCAAGATTCTTTTTTTAAAGGGAAGCAGTATGTTGAAGATGTTGACATTAGCGCTGACTTTGACAAACGCATGGAAGGGTATATTGCAGAAAAATACAATAAAAGTAGAGGAGGATACGAAAAAGTAGAACTTCCCGGCGGTGCAGTAGAATATCATGTTCAAACAGAAAAAGGCTTAGAAATTATAGATGCAAAGAAAGTTTCTAGAATGTTTCAAGATATGATAGCAGGACCTAAATATCAAGCTGCAATTGCGCAACAAGCGGAAGTTGGAACTTACATGCTTGATGATGAAGCTATACAAAGCAAACTAGTCACTGCATTAGACGGAGATCCAGAAGACCCTGACTCAAAAGGACTACGTCAAGATTTAGTAGACGCTAAAAAAGAACTAGAAGATGCTAAAACTAAGAAAGAAAAAGCAGCTGCAGAGCAATCAATAAAAGCACTTGAAGGTTCAATATCTGAAATGGAATCGGCGTTAGAAACTCCAGGTAAAACTCCTGAAGAAATGGAAAGTATTCGTAGAAACTTTATACAGAACAGCTACGCAGATGCTTTAATAGGAAGAGAACAGCAAGCTGCTTTAGATAAATTTGCTAGAGTAAACGTAATTAAAGATAATTACAACGTAAAATACAGCGAAAAAGAGATTGCTGATTACAATCGTATACAGGATGCCCAGTACGGCAGCGGAATTGCGTTTAATATGGATGCAATACAAGTAAAAAATCCAGGAGGAACTACAGTTAAAGACATAATATCCTTTAAAGACAAGCAAGTAACTGCGCAAAATCAGCAGGTAAGAGCATTTAAAGAAGCTGTAGACGTTCTTGGTGGAGATTTTGATGTAAGTGGAGTTACAGCAGATGACATTGTAAATGGAAATGTTCCTGAAGAACTTAAAGATCTTCCATCATACAAAAGTGCTGTAAAAATAATTAATAACGCTAAAAGGGAAATAAAACTGCAAAACCAGCTATTAACCCAAGCAAGAGAAAAAGTTGGGCATACAAATAACGATGCAATTTCTTTTGTCTCTAGAACAGACGGAGCTCAGGAGGCAATTGATGTTGTAAAGCAGGTAGTGCCAGGAATTTCTGACATAGAAGCTATAGGACTTTTAATAGACTGGAGAACTGGAGACGCTACCCTTGCAGCTAGGGAGCGGCTAGGGGTAAACATAGACCCTAAAAAATCTACAGATATTATGTCTAGTTATAGAGCTAGTGACATCTATGATAAATTAAATGAAGCATTTGGAACAGAAGAGGTAACAGGAAGGCTTTTAAAAGATGCTACTAGAAATTTGTCTGACAGAAAATTCGGAAAAAATAATAACTCTTTAAACAGTATTATTACAAGCTTTTCCAAATTTGACAAAGAAGGTTCAGAAAAAGTAGATAAGTATTTAGAAAAAGAAGCTAACAGAACACTTAGCTATACAGCTCAAGATAGAGCGCCTGGATTTAACAAAAAGCAACGATATGAAGTTAATAAAGTTTTTGATTCGTACTTTCAAGGTAGGTCAATGTCTGCACTTAGTGGCATGAATCTTGGCTATGCAGGAATGGGACCTGATGGAACTTCTACAATACTAGGTTTTAGAGAGGCCATGTCTAAAGATAAAAGGTTCACGGCAGATGAGCAAAAGGCTTGGGCAAACGGGGAGATTACTATTGATAATGTTTTGTTTAATGAATCTACAGGAGTAGATAATGGAGGAATTACTTTGCAAGTTAAAAACTCAGAAGGGGCAATTTCCCAAGTTTATGTACCTCAGTCAGAGTTTGATCAGCCAGAACTTTCACAGTATTTTAACAGTCCATTATTTAGAACATCTGCACAAGTTAACAAGGCTAAAAATATGGGGCTTAAAAGTACTAGTATTGAGTTAAAACCTGCTGAAGATGGGACAATTACTACTTTAGAGTTTGGAATAACTACAGACGGCGCAGATAATGTAAAAATTATAAGCGGTGATGAAGTTTATTATATGGGTACAGGAAGTAAAAGGTTTATTGATGCTCTTAATGACTTTGAAACTTTAGGTCTTTTACCTTACTAATTATACAATATGGCTGAAACTAAAGACATTAATCCACTTACCGGAAAGCCGTGGGGAGAAGCAGCGAAGGTTGCAGAAGCAGAAGCTGCAGTAGAAAAACAATCTATTAATCCTGTAACGGGTTTACAATGGGGAGCTTTGTCTAAAGCTTCGTATCCAACTTTTGACGACTATTCAAATCAAAATTCTAGAATAACTACTACAGAAAGTACTCTTCCTTATAAAGACGATATTAGTAAGTACACAGATTATGGGGTACCTCTAGGTAGGAACTTAGATTGGGATGAAATAAGAGCTCAGAATCAATCTACTGCTGAGCAATGGGGTAGAGGTATTGCAAAAGCAGGCGTAACATTTACAGGCGCTTTTGCTGAGAATACTATTGGAGTAGTTGCAGGGTTAGGCTCTATGCTAATGGGAGATCCCTACAGAGACAATTTTGTAGGTAAGCTTGTAGATGAATCCAATGAGTGGATGCGTGAAAATTATGCTAACTACTATACAAGAGAGCAACAAGAAAATGTAAAAGTCTGGAGTGCTAATTTTTGGGCAGATGGAGTTTTAAACGGGTTGGCATACTCAGCCGCATCCATAGCTTCTGTTTATGCTACTGGAGGTGTGGGGCTGTTAGGGCTTGCTGGAAGAGCTGCAAAACTAACTGGCTTAGCAGCAAAAAGTGCGCAGATGTATAAAACGGCTAAAGCTGTTACAACAGGAACTAAGCTTGCAAACATACTACAAAAAGGATCTAAAGTAGGCACAAGGACTTTAAACGCCCTTAAAATGGCTGAAGTCGGTTTCTATATGGGTTTAGCAGAGTCGTCAGTAGAGGCTCGTGAAACATCTAAAGCTGCGTTAGAAAATCTTACAGAGGCGTATATGCAAGAGAACGATATATTCTCTATGTCAGATATACCGCTAGAAGAAATGCAGAGAATTAAAGACACTGCAGAAGCTGCTGGAAATACAAACTTTGCTCTTAACCTTGCAATCACTACTGGCACAAATGCCTTTATGTTTGGTAAAATGGCATTAGGGTATAAAGGGTCTATAAAATCTTTAAAAGGTCTTACTTACGATAACACTAAAAGGAAGATAGTAGACACTATTGAAGAAAGAGGATTAAAGAAAGTTGTTGTAGATAAAGCATTAGGAGTATCAGAAAATATTCTAGGAGAGGCTTTACAAGAAGGAGGCCAGTACGCTTCAAATTTGTACTCTTTAGATATTCATACTCAAAAATATAAAGACACCGGAGTAGTAGATAGAGTGCAGGCAATTACTAGCGCTCTTACCCAAACTCTTGGAGACAAAGAAGGTAGAGAGTCTATACTTATAGGAGCAATCATAGGTGGTATTATGGGAGGCGGTAATCTATTTAGACCTACTGATGCTCAAAACGAGGAAAAGCAAAGAAAGCTTATGCAGAGCCAGCTGCAGAAAATTGTAGATGGTGGATATTTCCATGATGTGCAACAAAAAGTTGAAGGTGAAAATTTAGCTGCTATTCTAGCCACTAAAATGGAAGCCGCATTGCAAGCCGGCAATATTAAAGAATTCAAGGATCTCCAATCCGATTTCATTCTAGCAAAAGTTTCAGCAATTATAAAGAATGGAGGACTTGATGTTTTGCTAGAACAGTTGGACGATACGTCAAGTTTTACAGATGAGGAATTCATGAAGCATTTTGGATTCCCTTTAGAAGACGCTGATGGTAAGCCTTATAAACTTGAAGACCATTTAGGCAAAGAATCTAAATCTCAATTTGTAGAAGGCTTAAAAAATAAAGTCAAAGATGTAAAACAAGTATATGATAATGTAGACGACTTGTTCCCACTGCGGCAGATTACTAAGGGCCTGCCGGCTCTCTTTATGAGTAAAGAAGAACGGGCTGCTGAAATAGCTACGTACAACACTCGTAAAATACTAAGAGACCAACTTATGCTCTCTGGGTACGGCATTAAAGATAGGAATAGGAGAATGAAGAGCATGATCAATGACTTGGAAGACATTCTTAAAAAAGATCCTATAATAGATAGTCTATTTGGAGATGCTTTATCTACTACGCTTAATGAGATTAAGTCTTTAGAATCTGCTCCTTTTGATGAAGAATCCCTAAAAGATATAGAAGCCGCGTTTCTTAAGAGAGAAGAAGCGCTAGCTGCTCTGTTTGAATCTCTTGAGCAAGGAGCCGGAATTGCTAACATAGAGACTGCAAATAAGATAAAGGCTATAAAAGAAGACTATCTAGAAATGAGTGCAGAAAATGCATTTGCATTAGATGTTTACAATAAACTAATATCTGACGAGTTTTACCGTAAAACTTTTGAAGATAATGTAAAAAAAGCTCAAGAGCAGACAAAAGCAGAAGAGTTTGCAAAGCAGGTAGAAGACGTAATTAAGAACTCTAAGACATCCAGAGAGTTAGAAGATAATCGTCCTAATGCAAACGACTTATCAGAAGAGCAAAAAGAAAACCTTAGACTCCGAAAAAAACAACTTGAAGAACAAGAAGCTGAGGCTAAAGCTAAATACGAAGAAGAGGTAGAAAGCATGACTCCTGAACAGGCAGTAGAATATCTCAAGAAAGCTAAAAAGAACAAGAATACTAGTGCTACAGACATAGTAGGTATAAACGCAGTTCTTGCAGATTTAGAGAATAACGAAGGAGCGCAATCAGCTAAAGAAAAAATATTCCCCTCTAGCGCTCAACAAGCAAGCAATGAAAAAAGCATTAAAGAGCTAGATAAACAGATTGCTAGAAAGAAAGGAGTTTTAAAAAGGTCTAATCTAAAAGAGCAGACAAGGAAAGATGTTGAAGAAGAGTTAAAAGATTTAGAAGCTCAAAGAGACGCTCTTTTGGCAAATAAAGCATCAGAGCCTGACACGCAAGGAACAGCTGAAGAAGAAGTAGAAGTAGAAGACGTTGACGGTGCTGAAGATGTTAACGCTAGCGATCCAGAATTTGAAGACAATGATTCTCCAGATATAGGGGATAGAGACACCGGCCCTGAATTCTCAGGCGAACCAGGAGTTCCAGATCCACAAGGTAAAGAAGAAAAAGATTACTCTGACGCTGCTAATAATCCAGAACTTGGCATTGAAGATCTAAAGAGGCTAAAAGAAGAAAAAGAAGAAATAAAAAGGCAGCTAGACGCAGCACAAAAGGCAGCAAAAAGGAAAACCGGTAAAGGCGTTGTAATACAAGAATCTGGAGAGTCTAAGAACTCAAAAGACAATCTTAGAAATCTTGCAGAAGAATACGGAATAATGCCTAACAAAGAGCACACAGTCTCTGAGTTGATAGGTTTTATAGAAAAGCACGGCAATTACCAAACAAGACTCATACTATCAATAATAAAGAAATTTGCAAAGAAAGTAGGAGTATCTATCCGCTTCGAGTTTGATAGTGAGTACACAGGTATTAAAGGAACTTCTGCTACGTATTACCCTAACACAGCCGCAGGCTCTGCAGAAATTGTAGTAAAACTTTCAAACCTTTTTGCTCCTGCTACTGCAGCTAGGGTTTTAGTACACGAACTTGTACATGCGGTTACTTACGAGCTTATAGACTCTGTAAATAAAGGAGAAACCAAGTTTAGTCCTAAACAAATTGAAGCTGCTAAAAGGTTAAAAGCTCTACTAAAGACTATAAAATCAGACCCAGATTTTAAAGACTCTTACGGAGCAAAGGATGAGTTTGAACTACTTGCAGAGCTTACTAATCCTACGTTTGTAAAGAAGCTAAAGAATAAATTTGTAAACTTCATACAAAAGATCTATGAGTATGTAGCTGACATCCTTGGAGTTAAGAAGAGCGCTTACGACGAAGCTGTCAGTATTCTTCAGGATATGGTTGACTTTCCGGAAGAAGCTAACACAATAACTGTAGATCAAGCAAGAAGGTACAAAGAGAAGCAATTCCTTGAAGATTTCAATTTTACTGTAGAGGAGTACGAATCTTTAAAAAATGCTTTAGGGTATGACCATAGTCAAATGGTAGACCTTCTTGCAAAAGTTGTAGCTGTAGAAGAAGGAGATTCCTTAGATGCAGCTACAGCATATGTAGCTTTTAAGCTGCTAGGTAAAGAAAGTTCTAAACTTAGAAGTGAGTTAAGATACAGAGTGCATGGATGGAGCGAGTTTAGAGCTAGATTTGATTACCACGCTAGGGAAATAAACGAAAAATTTGGATATGTAAAAGGTCAAGATGTTTGGAAAAGAATGGTTTTAGATCGAGTAGTTATTGATTACTTATCTGAAACTATTGTAGCGTACGATGCTAATCCTAAAGAATTTGAAAAGCTGGTAGATAAAAAATGGACTCAAAAAGATTTCACTTTTATTAAGAAATTATGGCGAGCTCTTACAGGCTTTTTGAAGAAGAAGGGTATTCTAAAAACTCCTAAAAAAGACATGGCAATTTTAGAAAATATTTCTAATCAATTAGCTCATGAAATTCTTAACAGAGAGTATGATGTGTTTGACTTGCAGTTAGAAGAAGGCCAAATACAAAAACATTATGAAGAAACAATTGCAACTGACCCTTTTGCACATAAGTTAGTAAAATTTGCTCAAAGTATAGAACTTATACTTACCGGTAGTTTAGCCCTGAGACGTGCGGGCAGCGTTTACAGAACTGTAAAAGAAAGTTTGCATGACTTAGACTTTGTAGTTAAGTATTCATCTATAAAAACTCCTGAAAACCGTAAGGTTCTTAATAAGTTACGAAAAATCCATGCTAAATACCCACGCACAAAGTCAAGAAGATCTTTAGAAGCGGCATCTGCAGAAAGTTTAGAGGCAATAAAAGACTTAGATTGGTATAAAGAGTTTTTAAAAGAGTATCCTAGCTATAAACCTTTTTCTTCGTTTTATGGTGCAGAGCACAATAAGTATGAATCTTTTACTGTACTTGGCGCTGTAAACGGTGAATATTACAAAAAGGCCGGTTTTCATAAAGTTACACAGGCAGACGGAACTGTTAAACGTAAGTTTCACAATAAAGGAGACTACATTCGAGGCACTGGCTATCAAGTAGATTTCTTTATTAGATTACAGCCTAATCAAGATGAGCATGACAACTATTTTAAACTTTGGAAAGAAGTAATGATTGCTAAGCTTAAAATGGGAAGATCTAAAGATCTGACTGATTGGAAATACTTTATACCGTTTGTAAAATCTCAGAATTCGTACAATTTCTATCATCCAGAATGGACTTATGCGACAGGTAAGTCTAAACGAGTAGGGCTTGGTGCCAAGATAAACAAAATAGAAGAACTGCAGAGGCAACTAGAAGAGAAAGAAAAAGCTATACAAGATGCTGAAGCGCAATTACAGCCTAAAGATCCAACTCCTAAAGCCGGAACATCTAGCCCTTCTGGAATGGAAAAGCAGAATGATGCTCCATTTAGGACTAAAATAAAGAATGCGTACTACGCAGTATTAGACAAGTTTGGAAACGCTGATAGAATGATTAGCGGTTATGGGCCTGTTACTATTGCAAAAAATCCTCCTTTGTATGAGAAAGATTTTGAAAGTGCAGACTCTGACATTCTACTGCCGGATACAGGTTTGCTTCTAAAGTCTTTAGGAAAATCTGCAGAGTTTAGATTAGGAAACGGAGAAACTTGGTTCATAGAAGAATACGGCAAAGAAGGTTTAGATTTAAGCTCTCCAGAAGACTACGTAGATAAGTTTGCTTATGACGTTCCTATCCATATCTACATAGATAATCAGTTTGTAGGCAGGCTAGAGTCCGGAAACATCACAAACCTAGTAGAAAGAAAGAGCATAATACGAGATTTAGCTAAAGGCGAAACAGTCAACAGGAAAGTCACTAGAGTTGTTGCTACGAATCCTAACTACTCAAGGACTGTAAATAATGAAACTGGAGAAGTGCAGCCTATCTTTTTAGATCCTAGGAAAACATTCAACTACGAAAATTTAAACATTGCAGCAGTTAGTTTAGATAGGGGAGTTTGGTCTATGAAAACAAAAAACCCTGAGATTGACAACGAACTTGCAAATCAAAACATAAACTTTGACAATCTACAGCCTGGGGCGATAGCATTTATAGTAGATCCAAAAGATACTGCTACCGGAGAAGTTAATTTTGTAAAAGCTCAAACTAGAAACCTTACAAAAGGCGTTCAAAAGCGGATAATAGAAAAGCTTAAAGACAAAGAAGACGAAAACAGACTTGCTGAAGTAGCTGAAGTAGTAGCAAATGAGGCTCCAAAAGACTCTATATCAGAAACGTATTTAAACTTTGACCAATTTGGAGAAGACGGATCTAAGTTTATAGTTTTTAAGAGTCCAAAGCTTAGACGAATGGTAAGAGTAAATGAGGATGAATTGGCTGACTCTTTAAATGGTATACCAGCTGTACAAAGTCTTGTATTTTTTAATAAAGATACTGAGAGGTGGCAAACAGATAGACGAGCTAAATCTCCTAAATCCTCTAAGTATAACGTAGGTAAGGATTTTATAAATTTCCTAAAGAATAAGAAATATCAAATAGATGTTCAAAAAGCTAATGAAAATCTGCCTTACACTAATAGTATAGTAGAGCTTGCTCCAGGATCTACATACCAGGATTACTTATTTAATCCTATAGAAGACAATGAGGGACCAGAAGTTGGGCACAGTTCTATACTAAGAACAGATGTTCAAAGAATCGACGGTAGCATTTATCACGATTTAGGTGTTACATTTGCTTCAGGCACTAGAACAAAAGAAGCTCAATCTGTTATGGCAGACGTTGTAGACAGTACTCCTAAAGATCAAAGTGATGCTGATATAAAAATAGCCAAGCTTGAAAAAAAATTGAGGTTTAAGAAAAATCTTAGTGAGGAAATGAAGAAAAAAAATGAGTGCTAAAACACAAAGAAAGAGATGGCATGTAGAATAATAAAACAAGACGGAAAGATTGTAGCTGTAGAAGGACCTAACGGGAATGAGTCTGCAGTTTTTTCTAGATTGGCTAAGGACTACGGTCTTGTACAGGCCTATTCTATTTATAGCTTTGCTAGGACTAAAGAGTTCGCAGATTGGTTTGGTGGTACTTGGGATAGGCTAGAGATGGTTAAAGCTAAAAGGCCTAAAAATATTGCATTGGCAAAAGACAATGTTAAAAAAATTCTTGATGGGACCAAAACCACAACACTCAGAGCAAAAGCTCTTCCTAGCGGCATATACCAAATTGGTAGCCGTAGATTTTATTTAACAAATAGAGGAAATCTAACATTAGAAGAGGCTGGAGGCGCAGAAGCAATTAAAAAGTCCGAAGATTTCGGTAGAACTGGACCTAAATACCAACACACTAAAGACTTTTTAAAGGGTAAAAGAAAGCTATACGTAATAGATATTAAACCTGTAGAAGACGAAGGTAGAGGTTTTAAGCTTTCACCTAAGACTAGAAAAGCTTCTAAACGACAGTCAGCACAACCAACACAACAAACTAGTGAGGTAGAAGTTGTATCTAGATATTCTAATGCTGATGTAAAAGCTAATCCTGACAAGATATACGTATTTGGAGACAATACTAAAAGAACAGGGACAGGAGGTCAAGCACAAATTAGAAATAATAAAAATGCTTTTGGCATAGCAACAAAGCTTGCTCCTAATAACAGTGCAGCAGCATTTATGTCGGATGCAGATTTACAATCTAATAAGAGTGTTATTGATTCTGACATAGCTAAAATAAAAAATGACGGCAGAGCAGTAGTATTTCCGAAAGATGGTTTTGGAACAGGGCTGGCTAAACTTAAAGATAAAGCTCCTAAGACTTATGCATATTTAAAACAAAGACTGCAAGAAGAGTTTAGGTTTAATAATGATACAGGAGAAGTTTCTCAACAACAGTCTAAAGACTTTACAAAGAAAGACCAAGGAAAAGCAGATTTAGCAAACGCTTATATAGGATTTGGACTGCCGGGTACCTCTACTTCTAGATATGCATCAGACGCTCGAAGGGCAGGTCTTCCTACAAACGATGAGCTTTATGATGCTGCAGATAAAAATACTATTGCTTTTGTTTCTGTAAACGGCAATAACAAAGCTACTCCTAATATGATAGCTGCCACAACAAAGCTGGCAAGAGAAATTATAGAAAGGGGAGGAACTGTTATAATGGACTCAAATGCAGACGCTACTAGAAAGTGGAATGAGTTTGGGGAAAAAATAGTACAGGAAAATTTAGGAATTCCTACAGGTCAAACTTCTAAAGGTTATAACTACTGGGGATCTAATCCTGAAGACGTAGAAGTAAAACCTGTTAACAAAGCAAAAGCTGCATTTCAAGATAGTATTTTTACAGATGAGAATGGAGAACCTAAACTAGTTGAAACCGCTGAAGGACTTGCCTGGGTAAACCTTGAAGGAGAGTATAGACTTGTAGAAAATGAAGAGTTTACAGACTATGTAAATGCCGAAGCTATTGCAATAAATAATGCTGCTTCTCACAACGATCCAGAACTTGAAGCTGAAATTTTAGATGTAATATCAGGAATTGCTATAATGGCAATGAAGCAGGATTCTTTTGAGTATTTTCTACAAACGGGAGCTGACATTTCTACCAAAAAAGGCCAATCAAAATTTTTAGACAGAGATAGTAAGAATCCTATGGACAAAGGAGTTCTTGCAAAATCTGTTTTAGCGCTGTCTTTTAGAAATACCAACATTACTGAAGAAGTTCTAGATCTTACCCTAGACTACTTTAAGCTTTACAAGGACTCTGAAGAAGATATTGACGCAGTTGCAGATCAAATGCGTAATGATGGATTTACTACTATACATCCTATAGAAATGGAAATATTTTTTGAAGTTTATGACTATTGGGAAGATGTAGTAGAGACTAAAACAGGAAATGTTACTGAGGGGTATAGAAGCATGATCCAAAAAAGGCTTGCTTACCACAGCATTTTAATGCAAGACGGAGAAAGTTTTATTGAAGAAACTGAAGAAGGCCCTCAAAAAATATACGACAGATCTGTCTTTGAAGAAGATCCGACAACTAAACTGAGTGCAGAAGCTAAAAGGGCTTTACAAGGGATTGCAATTGAGTCTACGTACTTGAGCATTAATAAACCTATGCCTATATCTGAAGTGCATAGTATTATTTCTAAAGCTGCTATAAACCAAAACAGTATGGCTGGGATTATCAACAAGCTTACAGAAATGGGACGGTACAACCCTAACATAGCTCCAATTATAGAAAGACTAAAAACATTAGAACCGCGGGAAGTGCATGCTGTAACCTCAGCCCTTACTCTTACTTTAAAAACTTTTACGATGGTTAAAACTACTAGGACCACTAAAAAGGACAGAGAAGGTAGAAATGTAACTCGCACTAGAGTAGATATATTCAATCCTAACGTAACTAATACGTCTAGCAGATACCGAACCCGGTACATAAGAAATTCTAGAAGGGGAGCAGAAGTTAATGATAGAGCTATATACCAAATAGTTGAAGACACCCAAGAGTTAGAGGTTATACAATCAAAACTGCAAGAAGCAGAAGAAGCTTTAGACAAAGTAGAAACAATTTCAAAAACTAGGACTAGAACAGAATCTGTTCCTAAGGAGCTTAGTGATGCTTTAGGAGAATACTTGTGGGCACTTGGCATGCAGTTCAACGAAAGCCTTGAGAGTACGCAAGAAGCTCTTGCAGAATATTTTAAAACAGGAAGAAGAGTAGGCAAAAAGTATTTAAAAGGAATGCAGCTTTTTAAGCACTTTATGGAGTCTGACGGTAAGTATTTGGGAAGGCCTTTGCTAGACGTAGTAAAATCAGGTAAAGATATTTATGCTAAAGAGACTGCAACCATAAAAAAAGTTGCTGCAATCGCGCACTTGTTTGATCAAAAAGATGTATCAAGTTTTATAACTGCTACAGGCTCTCAAGTATGGCCCGTAAACTACCCAACAGCTTTAGACGAGCATTCTCTAGAAACTAGTCAAAATCTAAATAAAAAAGAGTTAGATAGACTAATGGAAGACCCTTTCTTTAAACCTTCTGTTTTAGATGATATGTACACATCCAGGCTTCTTTTAAAGCTGAAGAATAGTAAAAAGTTTAAAGAAGCTTACGTATTAGAGTATTTAGATGCCTTTAACAATGATGGTGCAGTGTTTGATTATGAAGGGCTTAGTGAGCTTCAATCCTTAATACTTAGGCTAAACAAGTACATAAACAAAGGTGGAGAGAACACTAAAATAACAATACCTATACAAGCAGATAGAGGTAATCTTAATTTTATAACCGGGCTTAGATACTCAACTAAAAAAGCTGATAGGTTAAAAATACTAGAAGGCTTTATTGTACAAGACTACGCTAGAATGGCTGCTGCCAGAGCAACTATTGCTAAAGCTCAACGCGAAAAAGATACTAGTATTTTAGCAAAAGGCTATCACTACAACAAAATAGAAGTGTTTGAAGATGGATCATTTAGAATAGCAGAAGAAAACTTAGGAGGAGCCTTTACAAGGCCTCAGATAGAGAAATACGACGAAGATGGCAATGTAACATTTAAAGATATTATGGTGCCTTCTACATCCGGTAAAATGGATTCTCTTGATACCATGTCTACTGTTATAAACGATTACTTAGCAGGAGAGCTTGACCCAGCAGTTGCAGAATTTGTTGAAGAAGAAATAGCAAACCAAGCAGAATATGCGTATGCTCTTATGCAAAACGCAGCTGTGGATATAAAGGACCAACTTGGTAAAAATGGTATTGAGCTTTTAGATAAAGCAGGGCTAAATACTGAATCTAAAGTTAAAATTAATCCTACGTCTGGTGCTTTCTTTCTAAATTTTGTATTTGACGATGTTGTAGGAAGGATGGAAATTGGAAAGATGCTAAGAGGAGGGTATTCTTTTAGCAAAAACATTGAAGACTACTACAAAAGAATGAAGCTTGTTTCTACTCCAGGAGTAAAACCTTCTCTTCAAGGAAATTCTAGTAAAGATCCTAACAGCGGCATGCCAAAAACTTTTAAGCAGTTAGTTATTCTCGATGTAGATTTTGTGAACAAAGATGCAGCAGATGCTACTGCCGAAAGAATGTATAAAAACTTAGGCCTAGATCCTAGGAATACAAGAAATCCTAAAGCAGAAGCAAGAAGAAGAAAAACTGCTGATCAATACAAACACGGTAAGGGTATAGAAAAATCAGATGCCCAAGGCATTATTAGTCCTTTTTTATACAGAGGAATTATGGATGGGTTTGGTGCATGGTTTGAAAAAGACGAAGAAGCTTATCAAAACCATAAAAGTAAAGACCCTTCGAATCCATATGCAGGTAAATGGGTAGACAATGAAGGCGTTTATAGAGACACTTATCCTCTAAAACCGTACAATGAGCAATTTGTAGAAGTTGGAGATGAGCGACTTTTAGTTATGGATAAAAACTCATTTACTGTGCTAACTTATGAAAAAGCAGAAGGTAATGAGGCTTATCAAAGAATGATGAGGGCTTTTGAAGCAGGAATTGATGTAATAAATCCTGTGTCTGCTTCAAAAGGAGCTAAGATAAATCCTCAAAATATTTACGAAGGAGAGCTAGACGTAAGCAATCCTATTGTAATGGATTCTTCAAAGCTTAGATTTCCTCAAATGATTCCTAGAAAAGATCAAAAAAAGTCAAAGTTTTCAATACAAGTCAGAAAAAATGCTATAGCTAATGTAGTAGAAGATGGGGAGTACGTAGTAGGAGGAAGAACAATATCAGGAGCACAGTTAAAAGAAGCTATGCACAATGTTGTATCTGAAAATGTAGAAGACGATACTCAAAAAATATTAAAAAGACTAAGTCTTCAAAAGCTTTACGACGCTGAGCCGGGCACTCAAGAGTTTGCAGATGCAAAGCTTGAGTATTTACAAGCTATTAGAGAGGTTATGCTTTCCCAAAGGGAAAATAAATCTATAGGAAACAACTACATAAAAGGATTAGACATTAAAGCGAACGGGAAGTATGACTACCAATTTACTGTACCGATAGCATTTCCTGTATTCCAAGCTAAGTTTGAGCAAATATTTTTAAGTACGTTCAAGAAATCAATATTTGACCAATACATAAAAGGCAAGGACCTTGTCCAAGTTGCAGAAGTAGGAGGGTATGGAGTAGACCCTGTAGATCTGCAGATGTATGACGGTGTAAACAGAGCAGAGGTTAGGGTTAGGAGAAGCGTTTTAGGGCTGTCTCCAGATGTAAACATAGAAGATGTAGACCCTAAAAAGCTAGAGTTTATGCTATATAGGACTCCTAACCAAGGTAAAAACTCTACGCTGCCTGTAAAAGTTGTAGAATTTCTTCCAGAGAATTACGCAAAAGCCATTATGGTTCCTGGAGGAATTACAAGGCAAATGGGATCGGATTTCGATATTGATAAAGCCACAATAATATTGAGAGAAGACGTAGATGTAAGCGTTTTAGATAGTCCTAAAAGTATGACTAGGAAAGAAAGAGACGCGCTGTTATACGATTTAGTAGATTCTATTATAACAAGCCCTTTACACTTAATAGAAGTTTTAGATCCTCTAGATAGCGATACGTTAGATGAGATGGCAAAATCTTTTGACGTAGAAGAAGTTGTAGATCCTTTAAATCCTTTAGTAGAAATTACTATGGAAGGTAGAAACAAAACAGGGCAAACTATGACTGGTATATATGCTAACTTTTTATCAGGAAGAAATGTACTAGAAGCTAAAACCAACAAGCTGATAGTACGTCCAGGCTATGAAGTCAAGTTAAAACTTAAGAATGGTAAAGAAGTTATTCTTAATGAGCTTGGAACTACATTTGATATAGACGGAGTAGTTACAGATTCTAACATCTCTTCCTATCTCTCTGTAGCAGTAGATGCAAGTAATAATCCTATACATGTAGCTATAAACGATAACAGACACACAGCATTTTCTACAGGTTATATGCTAACAGTGGGAAATGCCCAAGAAAGCACTACTCCATTAATGGCTATGGAGTACGTAAGGAAGGCTGTTAAAGCGCATATGGAAGATAGTTCAAAAGGTTTCAAAAAAATGTTGAGAAATCAAATCTTGTCACTACAGAACTACTACAACGGCTATACTGAAATAGAAGAGCATGTAACTTCTATAAAAGATGAGGGAACTTTGTTTATGGAAGTAGAGTATCTAATGGATGATGCAAATGCTAAGCTAATGTCAGTAAAAGATTTAGAATCTCTTGAAAAAGGTACAGCAGAGTATGATAACGAGATAGCATTGATAAAAAGACAGATTACCTACCTGCACAATCTAGTACTATTTACAGAAGTAGGTACAGAACTTCAAGAGCTTAACAAGCTTATAACTCCTGACACCCAAAAGAACGTAAACGAAATGTCAGCACTGACTGCTTTTATTGAAGCAGAGACTGCATTCTTTAATAAGAAAGATCCTATTATTGTAGGAGGGAAAGAGTTCATAGAGGCAGACGGAGTCTATAGAACCTCTGCAGCTTTTAGAAAAGTTTTCCAAACAATGTTAAATGCAGCTGAAGTTGCAGGTTTTATAAACAACAGACCTGCGTTTTATGGGTTTAAAGAAAACCTTAAAGTAGAGCTTGGAATAAAAACATTGAGTGCTGCTCAACACAAGTTTATTGATAGAATACTGTTCTTAAAAATGCTTTCTGACAACGGAGGGCCTTTGTCGAATCTAATGTCACAAGAAGTTTTTGAAGATTTATTCTTATCAAGAGGAGATAATATTGCAACAAGGTTAGAGGCTATAGTCAAAAGATTCCCTAAGCTAGAGAACAATCTATTTATAAAAATTCTAGAGCCTCATCCGGGGAATAAAGATTTTAAAAGTAGAGTATTCACTATCAGAATGAGCAATGCATACTCAACTACAAGTTCTGAAAAGACTTTAATATCTAAAGACTTTTTTAATCTAATAAACTCTCCTGAGGCGTATGTAAACACAGAAGGCAGCAAAGAAGAAATGCTGCAGATTAAAAGATTTGCAAAACAAGTTATAGCAAATCAATTTCTTACGAGCGGCTTTCTCCCTGGATCAGGGTCTTACATGGAGTTAATGCCTTCAGAATTCTTTTCTACTAGAGTTTTATCAGGCAATCCTATCTCAGTGTCTCCTGTTCAGCATTTTAGGCACCTATCAGAAAGGACTTTGGATCCTAATTATTTTAGAGATTTTGTGCAAGACTTTATTCGTAACTTTGGATTAGTACGACAAGGATACTCAACTTTTGTGGCAACTAGAGGAAAAGAAAGCAAGAAGAATAGAGGACAAATTACTCTAGCTCTTTCTGAAGTTCCGCAAGTAGACGGTATACCGGCATCCTACGTTGCTGCTTACAATCGTATAGGCGATCTAAATATTTATGTTTTGCAAAATACATTTACAGATAGTGAGGGAGTTGAAAGGTTTACATATCAAAGAATGCAGCCCTTAGGATTTGAAGGCAGGGTTCATGAGATTCTATCTGATAGACCATCATCTAGTGAGTCTCTAGTTCCAGCTCCAGGAAGAGATAATTTAATTGTTCTTCAGCCTGCATATGTAGCTCCAAAAGTCGAAAAACTTAAAGAGTTAGATAGATTAAGCTCTAGAACTCTGCCGGAGAGTGTCGTAGAGCCATTAATGAAAGTTTGTAAAATATAGATTATGGGATGTAGCTATTACGGTCCAGATGGTAAAATGAACCGATTTTACACTGAGATATTTGGATACTTAGACAATGTACCTCCAGAAAAAAGGAGCGTAAGGGAATTTTATGAAATGTTAAGAGACAACGGAGTAGTAGTTCAATACAAAGGAAGTATAAGAGTTAAGCTTGGGTTTGATTTTAAAGATCAAAAATACAGACTTACTAAAATAGATACTATTGCTGCCAAATTTCCAGGTCTAATATCGTACAGATTTGTAGAAAATACACCAGGAAAATTTGGGA
>Ga0208644_1001380_pt1 | contig 20366 bp, 17 predicted proteins | sample VirMetDEL_Nov_18_FD_184517 | JGI IMG/M metagenome (GOLD analysis project Ga0208644, IMG submission 184517) | Aqueous microbial communities from the Delaware River and Bay under freshwater to marine salinity gradient to study organic matter... | ecosystem: Environmental > Aquatic > Marine >...
AGTCAGAACGCCTGCACCTGTGACGGTGTAGTTGGTTCCAAGCACCTGTGTCGTTTCTACTCCAGTCGACGAGCGCAGCACTACCAAGAGCTGGCTGTTCGCAAGGAAGTAAAACGGGACGGCAAACACGACGGTAGCGCCGTTGCCAGAATAACTGACTCGAGATGTCGATGATGAAACGGTCATGGTTTACTCCACTACTTCAGATGGGGCCAGCAAGAACTCCTGCCCCTGCTCGCGTTCGACCCTACGCTCCATACGTCGCAGGCTGCCCGGGTCGAGGGCCTCCTGAATCTGATAAAGGATCAGGTAATCCAGAACTATACGGGTATAGAACAAGTTCATAAACGGCGTGTTGGAGATCAGCATACGGAATGCCGAAGAGGCCACATCGTCCCCGCGCATGGCTCGCTGCCGCAAATCATCAAGATCGCTGATAACGCCGAATGTCGGGCCAACCAGAGTGTCGATGATGTTTCTGCCGAACCTGTTGTTCTGCCCCAACAAGAAGTCGCCGTAAATGCCAAGCGCACCACCTTGTAGCATGGCAGCAGTCCATGTCTGCGGCAACGTCGGATCTCGAGGCTCCTTGCCTTTGATCAAATCCTTGGCAACCATTGCGACGTATCCAAAGGCGGTCATCGCCAAAATCATCTGCGCGAGCCCCAACATATCGCCCTTGCCATACTTGATGTATTCGCCGAGTGAGTTATAGCCGCGGCCATAAATCTCTCGACCAAATACTTGACGGGTAAGCGCAGTCGGGAAGCCCTTGAACTGAGCGATGTATCGAGCGATCTCACCCCAGAATGTGCCGGGCTTGATGCCGCGAGTCCAGAAGTAGCGCGATCGCACATCAGGTTCGATAACAGCAGTCATGGCTTGATCAACGATGAAGTTGCGCAAGCGATCGGACAAGTCTCGGCGAGCATTGGCAACCGCTGTCTCAGTCGTCGAGCGCCCGATCGTATTGAGATACGATAGTATCGCTTCTTGCGGCAATCTGCTGACTGCCTCCGGCACAACGTAGAACTTGCCTTTGCTATCAGATACAAACCCGCGGCGCAGCAGATCCCATTCTGGAGCTGTGATTCCGTATTGCTCAAACAATCGTTTTGCGCTCGCATCAAGCCCGTCAAAGCCGGTGTTACGCAAGTTGCCGAGCCAGTTAGCGGTGCCGAGCTCCATGCCTTCTCGCAAGGTGTCAGTCCACCAAGCCAGTCCGTTGAGACGGAAGAAGATTCGCATCAGGTCAGCAGACCCGGCAGACATGATGTCATCCGAGTCAAAGCGCATCGCGACGCCGCCGATAATCCCCTCGGCTACGCTGTCGATCATGTTCAGAATTTGTTTCCGCTCGCCCTTGGCGCGCCCTTGGAGCAGATTGCCGATACCCTCGCCGATACCAGAGAGCAGGCCACCTCGGCCCTGATATCGAATTTGGCTAGCGTATACGGGAAGATCCGTGACCGCTGAGATCACAGCGCCGCCGAGCTTTGCCATCGATTGCACGACTCGGATGTTAGATCCAACTCGAGCACTAATCTGGCTGCCCGGCACATTGGCTCTGCCGTCCAACATCGTCAACAAATTAGTTGCTTCATCTTTGGAATCTGCAAAGTCAGCTCGAGCTTCTGGATCTCCACGCAAGGATGCTTCAATCTCAGCCATTGATGCCTTGAGCGTGTATTCCGGATTCGGGCCAAGAATGCGCATCATGCCGGCCTGCTGTGCAGCGCGACTCAAGTCGCCGAGAATGGCCTCGTTTAACTTACCGGAGCCGAACTTCTCAAGATAGTCAAACTCCGAATCGGCATCAAGAAAGTAGATGACGCGAGACTGTGACGCGCGACGGGCAAGTGAGCCCGGCGTCGTATACGCAGCAGCTTCCGCATCAACAGCAGACAAATGCCGACCGGCAGCCAGATCGTCGTAAACAATATCAAGGAACTCCTCGAGATTCTGACCCGGCTCCAGAGTGCGATCGACATCAAGCCGCTGCCGAACAAAAGCTTTCCACTCTTCTGCGCCAGCCGTGCGGATCTTGGTGAAGTCGTGCTGCTGCCGGGTGATGTATCCGGTCAGGTCACGAATCCATGCGCCGAATCGATTGCGAGTATTGCGAGCATCCTCGCGATACTTGTAAACAATCTTCGCAATCGTCACGGCCTCGGGGACAATCCCCTCGAGCCGCGGGTTTGGCCGGCCCATCTGATATAGCGCGCGAGCGACATCGCGGCCATAGGCGTTGCTCATGAAAGCCTCGCCGACGCCAGCCTGCTCAAGCTCTGCGAGCATTCCCTTTGTCCAGCGCGTGAAGTAGGTGCGCTGCCAATGGAACACAGAATCTTTCGACCCGAACCGAGCAAACGATGAGCCGCCGAGAACAGACAGGATTCCCTCTCGCGGGTTTTGCGCAAATTGCGAAATGACCCGGCCAACGATCTTGGTTCTAGCAGCCAGCGTCAGCGCGGCGTTACGAGCAGCAATTGTGGCATCGAGCTTGACGTTGTTAGCAACAGCATTGGCTGCGCGAATAGCATCGCTCTGGAGCGAGTCAGCAGTCTCGTCTGCGGTGAACTGAGCTTGCGCTTTCTTCAATCGTGAGCGAACCGTGCGGTTTTCGGTCTTGAGTTGCTCAAGTAATTGGTCGATCTCATATGCGCCGAGCTGATTGTTCGTCGCGGCCTGCATTGCAGCCCGAGCAGCGTCGTCATTGCCGATGCGCTCTGCCGCGGCACGAACCGCGCGAGCGTAGATATCGGCTCGCTGTATAGCATCGTTGAACGGGCGCAGTTCCGCATTGGATTCAGGTGCGTTGTACACGCCACCCTCTTCGGCAACCGAGCGCATACGCTTGGCATCCTTAAGAGAGACTTTGCGCAGATAGTCAAACGCAGGGCTGGTGTCTGGCGATACTCGAGCGCGACGATCCTCTGGGAACGGCGATCGCATATCGGGATTAAACGCTGTGACGTATCGGCCATCAGGAGAAATAAATACGCGATCAACAACGAAGTCTTGAATCGCGTTAAGCGTCTCCATGTTTCTGCCGATAGCAAATAAAAACTGTCCTTGAGCCTCAAGAGCAGTTCGCAGCAATGCCACTCTTGCCGCAGCAGATCCTTTTCGAAGTTGCTCACTAGGCAATACAGCAAGATTGCGAACAACCAGTTTCGCGTTGGTCACAGCGATAACAACAGCGTCCTCGTCAACCTCGATTTGCTTGGCAATATTGACAAGCCTTTCGGGAGTGGTCAGCGGCTGACCGCCAATATCCATTAGCTTCTTTGGATCGGACTGCCCAAAGTCCTTGGAAATTGTTTGCGCGTTGCCATCTGCATCGATCACCGTGTACTGATTCGTATCAACGATGACATGACCTTTTGGATCAACCCCCATTTTCGCAATAAACTTCGACACACTACGAGTGAAGTCGATGTCTGCTGTGCTCGCATTTGGATTGGTGCTTGGGTGGTTGTGCAGCATATACACACCCTTTGCACCCAAGAAGATAGCGCGCTGCACTAGTTCACCCAAGAATTGTTTGCCTTCGCCAACAAAGCCAACAGCAGACCCCGGCAAGCGAGATGTCAGGCCAGCTTGCGCAATGATGTTGTCGTTACGGTCAACGAAGAAATACCGCAGCGTCTCAAAACGAGGATCGCGGTAAACTTGCGCTAGCACAGCAAGGTCGGCGTGATCGGCTACTTTTTGCCCAACAAGCGAGACTCTTTGACGCTCTGCATACTGATCAGAGAGGGAGAGGGCGAGTATAGAGTCGGCTGATCGTAAGTCCTCCACGGCCCTAACCGCTTGCCGTTGGGCAGCAACTGCCCCCGGGCCAGCCTGCGTTCGAACAGGGCCTTCGGCGAGGTAACGTTGGAGTCCTTCATTTACGGTTAAGCCTCGAGAAACCTCGAGATCTCCTCGCCCTGTTCGTCTTGCGAGTTGCTCGGCCTGTAGCTCTTCATCAACTGCGCGAGTGACTCCGGAGATTGCGTCTCTGGAGATTCCTCGCTGCTCGGCAAGTTTGGCTGCGGCGTTTGCGTAGTCTGGGGCTGCGTCGTCTGCATATCCTGCTTCGACTTCTGCATCTGATGCTCCTGCTGCGTCATATAGTCGCTTTTCCGGATACCAAAGTAAAGCCTGCAAGTCGGCCATTGTCAAATCTGGATTGTCCTTTTGGAGTCGCTCCAGAACAGCATTAAATACCTTGCGAATACGGCCTCTTTCAGGCGGCCCATCAGGTATTTCTTTTTGGCCGTCAAGATACTTTGACAAGGCGTTACCAGTCTTGCGGATCTCATCCCCGAGACCAACCCTTGGCTTGTCTTTTTTGGGTTTTCCGACAATTTCATTTAACGCTTTTTCATCAAAGCCTGCGCCAATCGCATTTAATGCGGTGCGGTTTTGCTTGTTCGTGCTTGCTTTAGCAATAGCAAACGCAAGTTCGTCAGGGCGGGCAACAGCAACGCGCTTGCCAAGAATGCGCTCGAGCTCTTTGCGCTGCGCGCTGTCCAGCAAACGGACAAGGCTGGTTAGGGATTTGCGCTTGGCGCGAACCTGCGCCGGGTTTTCCTCAATCAGAGTGCCAGTCCAGCGGCCCCAAGTGCGAACCAGCCACCGATCCATTGTAAGCTGCTCAAAATTGCCATACAGATTTGAGAAGAATCCGTTGCCAATTTTTGGCCCGAGGATGGCAGAGCCATATACCTCGGTTGACATATTCTCGCCACCAACTTTAAGCCCAGAGAATGCGGTGATGTTTTTCACCGTATCCTTGTTTCGCATAAATTTCTCAAGAGCATCGAATCCATGCTGCTTGAGCATTACGTTATAAAGGCGCAATCCGTCATCTATTTGCGAAGCTGCCGTGCCGATTCCGACATTGACAGGCATTTCTCCTGTCTTTCTCCATGACTCGTATGCCTTCATCGCCAGCTCAAAGTTTTTGTTTACCTTGAGTCCGTTAGACGTAACAGCCAGCGCCCAAGTAAAGGCGAGACGATCCTCACGGCTAGACAAAATCTCCGGATGGATTAACGAGATAATTCGCAGAGCCTTGGTAACTTTCTCGTTATACCAACCGATCGCGTTCGAGTTATCGCGTAAGGCAATGCGAGCTTCGCGCAAGGCCATGCGAATAAGGTATCGCTCAACATCAGGCGTGAACTCTGTAAGATCGACACCAGCTTCTCGAGCAGCGGCGTTAACCGCATCTTGGATGTCTTTCTTGAACTCGCGATTGTTTGCGAACTCTCGACCTTTAGCGCGCTCAAAAGCAGCCTCGACGTTCGACACATTGTCGACGGTAGTCGGGATTTCGCCGTACTCGGCAGCCTCTTCCTGCACTAGTCGATTCGCGCGGAACTGGCTTTCGGTGTTGACCGCGGCAACAGCCTCGTCAGCGGCGGCAACGGCCTCATCAAGTGCCTGTGCAGCGGCATCAAGCGCAGGAACTGCTCGCGGCTCTGGGATCTCTGCGGCAGCTTCAAAGTCCACCATTGCAGCCTGATCTGGGCGAGCGTTCTCAATGGCCGCGTTGCGAGCAGAGGTGAGCGGATCTACCGGGCTCTTCTGTCGCTGCGACGGATCAAGGCCGACGATCGGCTCGACGTTGATTTGGCGGCTATCCATCGCCTGCGCAACACCGGTAGACAGAGCGGCACGGCGGGTTTCCGGCAGCACTTGCTCTGCGATATTGCGAGCACTTCCCGGCATGGTTTCCGCGTCGATTGCGCGTAGGATCTCCATATCCTCTGCTGACAGCGGCTTGTTGGCCTCTATTTTATCCAGCAAGCGACGAGCTTCTTGTGCTCGAGCAAGACGCAGCACCTCGCGCTGTGCGCGCTCAGACCGAGCCTTAGCGTCGATCTGCAAGTCAATCGATGAATCCTCTTCGGCGCGCAATTCGGCCTCGGCTTGTTTGCGAGCGGTGCGTTGCCGCAATTTACGCACAGCCTTAACGTCAGCTATTTCTGGCCCATAGACCGCAACATCCTCATCTCGCAGACGAGCTTCTATTTGGGCGATGCGAGCATCCAACGGCAACGTAGATCCGGCCTGATCGCCAACACGAGCAAGCGCAGCTTCAGCATCGTCCAGTTCACGCAGCAACTGCTGGCGGTTAATGGCAGGCGCATCAGCAGCTCGAGCGATCAGCTCCTCGCGCGTTCTGGCGATGATTACATCGTCTGGATCAAGCGCCCTCGGAGTCGGCTCAAGCTCGCCAATCGGAGGCAGGCTCTGATCGGCCTCGATAGCCTGACGCACGGCAGCATCAACAGGACGCTCCACAGGCAGCGGAGGAAGCCCCCGAGAACGCCTATAAGCCTCAGAGACAGCACCGCCTATGCTGTGCAGGCCGCCACCCAAAGCAGTGCCAAATGCGATATTAAGCAGCGAGTCTGCCGCGTCGTAGTCAGCCTGCTCTAGCCGAGCCGTAGATAAAATGATCGGCTCAATTACAGCAGCACCGACCGCACCTTCAATACCGCCAACGCCAGCACGAACCGCAGTTCTTCCGGCAAACGTTGTTCTAGCGCGCAACAAAGCAGAGTATCGAGCAGAACCAACAACTGGAATAAAGCCAGAAACGATGTTAACAGGATCGAAAAACGATACGCCAAGCCCAACCGCTAATCGAGCAGCACCACGACCAAAGCCGCCGGGACTGGTAGCAAACTTTTCGTTTCTTGCGTTTTCAATTCGTTTTCGCTGAATCAGAATATCAAGTGCTTCTTGTGTAATGCCCTGATCTGGAACAGTTAGTTGCGTGTCAAGTCGCGCATCAGCCAGTTGCGCTCTAGCCGCTTCAGCAGAAATAGGATTTCCAATTCGATACGCTTCACGCAAGTTTCTTCCGCGCTGGATTGCTTGAATAGGATTAAATTCAAACGTTTCTCGAGCGGTCTCAATTAGCTCCTCGCCAAGAGAAAGCTCTCGAGTTTCAAGTTGCGGCTCGCGACGACGAACATCTAGAAGACCTTCAAAGCTCATTCTGCAAACCCACGCGCAGTTTTGGAAGATTCAAGAAGACGCTCTGCCCTTCGTTCTCCAGCATAACCCTTTGTTGCAGACCTATTCTTAATATCTTGCCAAGAATAAGTAATATAAGGCGGTTCCTTGCCCGGTCTTTCAACAGGCTGACCATCTTTCATCAAGATAACAACTTGGTCATTCTGCATTGTCTGCCAATATGATCCGCGAACAACCCCAAAGCCAAGCTCTTTAGTTGCCTCGTTCTTAAAATCACGAAGCCCTGTGCGAAGTTCTGAGTTACTAACAGTAATAGGCTTGCCATCAAGAAACTTCGGAACTCTAATAGTTGCGTCATCAACTTCTGCAAGATTGTAACGCTCTCCAACAACTTCTTGATACGCCTGCTCAACAGCAGAATTAACTCCTTTACCGGCCCGAATGTAATCAACAGCAAGCCGATAAATTGCGTCTTGCATAATGATCTTGGTTTCGCTGTCGCCAGCTTGACCATAAAAAGACGCTTCAATTTGCTGGAAAGCATCAGAGATGGAATCTTTAACGTCTTTTGGAGATGTTCCTGATGGAAGCAATTTATTAAAATCATCTTCCTTAATCTGAGACAACTCAATAAGCCGATTGGCCGGCCCCTCTCTCATGCCAGCGCCGATAGCAACAGCCGATCCGGGAAGCTCTTTAATTAACTGCGGAAAAATCTTTTTCCAAGCCTTGTCTCCCCACCGATTTTTTTCTTGCAAGATTACGGCAGAACCAATAACAGCTCCGTCTCGCGGGTCTCTGCTATAGGTTCTGTTAATAATGTCATCGGCAATGGCCTTCGGAAGAATTGATCTATTCTCAATTCCGATTCTTCTTGCCTCGCTGTCGATCATGTTGACGAACCGCTCCGAGGCTGCCCTCTGCTCTTGCGGCGTTTGTGCAGCACCGATTGCATTATAAGCCTGACTAACGGCTGGGTTCCTTTGCATGATGTAGCCGCCCGGATCATCTTCTTGCGCCTTTACCATTCTGGCGTAAGACTCGGACACCATCTCATATCGCTTCAGGTCGCCGGCAGCGCCTTTTTGCTGGGTTGGGCGCATAGCCTCAATCTTAGCTGCGGCCTCTGATCTAGGCATGGTCGACAAAGAAATAATTGTCGCACCAGCATCATACATCTTGCGATAGTCTTCGTATTTATCAGCAATTCCAGCGGCGGCAAATTGCGCACGACTAAATGGCTTTTCGGGAATGATGCCAACGCTGATGGCAGCAAGCTGATCGTCAATATCGGAAGATAACTTATCCCTTGCTTCTGCTTCTCGCGCTCTGCGCTCCTGCTCCATGATCGCAATGCGGCGCTCTGCTGCCGCCTTGACGTTATCAACAGAGTCAGCATCCAAGGCATCAAGATAGGCAAAGCCGGTCTGACCGGGTGGCTTTTCAAGAGCTTTTAAGACTTGCTGCGGATTCTTATTAGCAGCAGCAATGCCAGCATCTTGCGCAAGAATGGCGCGGTTCTGATCGTAAAATTTAGCGGAAGCCTGCTTGTCTTCAATTCTAGATGCAGATAACTTTAAACTCTCAGAAGCTTCTGAGAATTTTGAAGGATCTACCTGAACAAGTCTGCGAGAAGCGTTGAAGGTCTCGCTTTCAGTTCTGACTGTTTTTGCAACAGAGCTGCGAGCTTGAAACACAGAAGAATTCTTCTGCACATCAAGGCCCTGAATTGATGCTCTTTCTGTGAACCAAGCGCGAGCCTTATCTGACTTGATATTTGGCAGATACTCATTGACCAATTCTTGATATCGAGCGGTTGCTTTATCTGAAAACCCGTCAAAGTCGTCAGCGTCCTCTGCTTCTTTTTGCAGTCGCTGCTCTTCTTCCATCCACCGACTTGCTAATTCAACAGACTTAGATGAAGCATCAATCGCCGCCTCATCTTCACGGCGTTTCTCAATCTCCAGATTGCGACGCTCAATCATCTGGCCGGCAGCCACAGCGCCTCGAGCAATGGCCTCACCGGCTTGACCTAAACCAGACTGGATGCGCCCGAGCCCTCCGACATCGGGAGCAATGACGCGCGGCGTCGTCTGCTGTCGATAGAACTCGAGCTTTGCCATGATTACCTACCTACGTTCCGAAGCATACGCGGGCCAGTCACATAAACTCGCGGCTTCACTTTTCTGCTAGAGATTTTGACTTCTTGCAGATCATTAATTGTCGGCTTAGTCGGCATCTTGCCGCCAGCGGCAGAAAATGCCATCAGAGCATTAGTGCCAGCAGAAAGAATTGCCGGCCCCCATAGCGGCTTTGCGGCACGAGTAGCGCCGGCCTCAAACATCAGCCCGCGTCGGCGACCCTCGCCTTCGTATCGGATATTGAGCGCATCCAGCTCGGCAGCGGTTGCAGCCTGCGAGTAGACATCAGCAAAGGATGTTGACTCTAGCAGTCCCAACTGCGCACCGGCAGCGCGAGTCTCACCGAATGCCTCACGAGCCTGCCTACGCTGAGTTTCTTCAGCGGCTCCAGCTTCCAGAGATGCAGCGCGAGCCTGCTCCTCTAACCCTCTAGCTTGTGCTTCGCCGACTTTGCGAGCCTGCGCTGTTTCAGCGATCGTGCTGACAGCAGAGGCGGCAGCGGCGATAAATGGTATGAACTGCGCCATTACTGAATCCTCGAATACATCGCCATATCTTGACCGCTCGTCCCAAACGAACGCATCAAGCCTTCAAACTCAAACCGCAGCATCTTTGCCCATCGATGCCCCTGCGGGAAACGAGCATCCACATACGCCTCAATCCGGCGATACGGGCGAGTGTTTAGGTAGTCGTCGACAATTCGCGTGAGGCCAACCATGTGCGGCCCTGCGTCTTTTGCAAGCCAAGCCCATGCTGCATATCGGTTCGCCCACATCTCTGCCACGCCTGCGCACATGACGGGCTTCTCGCCAGCCAGTACGGTGTAGGCGGGGCCGGCTTCCACAAGCTGCTCGCAGTAATCGTCGTCGAATACGAGCGGAGCCATGACTTGTTGCGCATCTTGCAGCACCATCGCTCGCAGATATTTAGCGTTGAACGAAACGACTTCCATTAGTCCTCCGTCCTCAATCTCGGGTACATCGCAACCACCGTCAGCGGCAGCGGTTGGTCAGCCAGCACCCAGATCCGGCCATCGGTTTCGTATCCACCCGGATACGGGAACTTGTCGGTGTCGCCGGTCAAGATTGGTGGCGTCTCATCCATGTAGTCTGACAGCGATCGATACAGGATGTAATCCGTGTTCGTCGCATCCGGCCCGACCTTGCCACCGAGACTTGCATAGAGGCGCATCACGATCTGATGGTATCGCTTCGTCTTACCTTGCGCCGTGCCATCCGTAGCACCCGCATCAATCCTTTGAGTGGCAAGCGTAGACGTATACGGCAGGCCGATCTGCGCTCGAGCAGCAGCCACTGGCAGCGTGATAGATCCATTGGACACAATCAGGTTTTCAACTTCTGCGCCGTCAGCCAGAGCAGAAACAGTCTGCCCCTCAAGATGCCAGAGACCCTTGATAACCGTAGAAGTCATGCGCCAGCCATTGGCCGGGATCTCATTCTCAGTTTGGAACGGAGAAAGAATCGTGCAACGAACTTCACCCTCATTGACATAGCTTGTGATTAACGCTCGAGAGGTGCGCCATTGCTCGATAGATTCATCGAAATAGCGAACTCGGATTTCTCGGCCAACATCTCCAGCAACAAACACATCATCATTCATTGCGATAAATTCGTTGGCTTCAGTCAGCAAGAAATCATCAGCTTCTGTTGTCAATTCAAACAGCGATGTCACCGTGAACGGGACATTCGTAGCACCGCGAACAATCGCGCCAGAACCCGGCAACAATGCTTCTGCTACAGCGCCATCAAATTCAAGAGAGGTATCAAGATAAACCGCTCCCTCAATATCATCATTCTGCTCAAAGCCTTCAGCAAAATACTCAACGTATTTGCGAGTGTTTGCGCCGGAAACAGACGTTTCAGACAATATCTTGAATCCATCTTCAAGCAGCAAAAACGAGCCATCTTCAAGCAGTTGATAGTTGGCTATAGATGCAGACGTAATCAATCGCTCAACAATCACCCAAACGTCGTTGACACTAGCATCTGGGCTAGTAATGACTTGCGCTGACTTGACCTTGGAATTTGTTCCCGCAATCGGATGACGGTGCCAGCCATAGACGTTCTGCTCTCGATCATAGGTCATGCCAAGCAGGCGACCATTAGAGAGCACCGTCCAGATGATGTTATCCGGCTCCTTCTGGTACGCCATTTCGACAATGCCGGACTGCGTGATCTCGGGATACAGCACGTTCATGTCGCGCGGAACCCAAGAGTCAGATTGAATGTCGAACCGCAACTCGAGAATGCGCCGGCCACCGATGCGCACAAACAGCACAGAATCTTCGACCAGCACCGGCTCCAGCTCTCGCGAACCTTCAGCCGACTGGATCTCATACTTGACGTTTTCTGGGCCGAGCACTTGGTTCGGCGTGATCTCTTGCACGGCAACTTCGGAGCCTGCCGTACCAACGAGCAGCACATCCGATGCCGTCATCCAGCGGATCTTGTCGACCGTGCCAACCGAGAGCGTCAGCGAGATAGCGTTATCAGCCAAGATCTCACCGAGCGTATCGGGCGACATCGATAAATAGTCACCGGCTACCGACGCATAGATTTGCTGGTTGCCCGACCACCACAAACGATCGCGCCAGAAAGCGACCTTGTACGGGAACGCAGCGCCTGTCGCCTCACCCCATGCGCCGATCCGATAACGGCAATCGTCACCAGCAACGACCTCGGCAGGAGCAATGCCCGGGCCGATAATGTCGACGGTCACGTTTTGCGCGTCCGTAATCGCCGTCACCTTGACGATGACGTAACCGGGATGCAGATATTCCCAAGTCACCGCACCGTCAGACTCGGTGCCTTCTTCGTGGATAGGGCGCACAGAGCCCGTTGTAGCGGAGTTCTGGGCTTCGTAATATTTGCCATCAGACTTGCGCAGATTGGTCGCTGTGACCGCCTTATTCGTTTCCCAAGGAGGTGTCGTGATGTTGACCGGCTCCAGCCGGAGCAGCATCCCAACGTGCTCGTTCTCAAATATGTTTGTCGTACAGGCAAGCGAGACGCCAGTACCAGATGATGCGCCGAGCGTGAAATTCTTGTAGTCGATTGGCTCGACTTGGAACGGGCCATCGGTCGGAGCGTAAGTCGCGAATGCCCAGCTCGTGTTACCACTACGGGTCAACGTGCGCGGCGCATAACCCTCGCATCCGATATAGAGCACATCACCAGACTGGACGATAGAAAGAGCGCAGCCGCCCTCTGCGTTCGTTAAATCGGCCTCGGTGTACGGACTCGCAATCTCATAGACTTTTTGCAGATCGCCGTTGTAAACGTATGTGCCATAGTTAGTCGTGTCAATGGCATTGCCAAACCAGTCTTTCAGAGAAAAAGTATTTGCGCCGGTATTAACGCTCGAAACCTGTACATATCGGCCATTGAGCTCGGTCATGCCCTCGACGCCGCTCACAAGGAACCAGTCGCCGTTAGCAGGATCGGTGCCGGTGTACGTCAATATGCCCGGGTTGGCTTTTGTGATATCAGTGATATCAAGTGTGTCACCGAGTACCACACCGCGATCGGTGAAGAAACGAACGTACTGATCGCCGAACTCGAGCACATAGGCTTGATCGAACGAAAACTCAAATCGCTTGAGATACGAAACTTTGTCCTGATACTTGGTCGGCAAAACGAACCGAGTACCCGGCATTCGCTTGGCCGGCCCCTGCACCGTTGGAACAAAACGCTCCATCTTGTAGCAAGAGCTCGAGTATTTCTCGAAATCGACGCGGCCAGATAGGAGTGGGCCGACCTCGCCGCCGTTGAAATTCGAGATCGCAGGCGAAACCTTTGCCATGCGTTACAGCCTCGCCAAGATCCAAGTCTGGTCTGCGAGAGACTCCGGTGGGTTTTCGATCGCGTTAGCTATGACGGCATCCTTTATCGAGTTTCGATAATCGTTATAGGCCATCTGCTTCTGCTCCGCGCTAGCCGTCAAAGGCTCGGCGAGAATGTACGCAAGGTATGCGGAGAAAGCCATATCAAACGCCGCATCGAACTGCACCGGGTCAGTTACCCGAGACAGATAACGCAGCTTCAACGGGCCGGCCTGATTCGAGAGAATGTACTTGCCCTCGATCACATATTCCTGCCCACCAGTCGATATCAGATCAGATAGATCCGGCGACGGATACCATTGGCCGACTTGCAGGATGCGCATACAGTCGGCTGGCAACGGATACTGATAGGCCCAATCCCAAAGAGGGGTCGTGGTATCCGCAGCAAGGTTTGCTCGTTTGATACAAAAGCGCCAAGAGAATCGGCGCTGGAGATAATCCCGTGTCATATCGAACACGGCATTCACCTCACGGGCAGGCTTAGTGTTGTCCGTGAGATTCAAAATGCGCAAATCCCCGAGCTTCGTCAGCGCGAGGTTTGCGATTGCTACGTTACTAGCGGCCATCGGGAGACCCCGAGACCGTTAAGCCGGCGGCCAAATATCTTGAATGATCGCGTCCTTGATTGACTCGATCGCGTACAGAACTTCATCTTTGTTCATGTTCGCAGCAAGATCAACGCGCAATTCAACATCGGTGGTCGCAGTTGAGGAGTTGCCCTCGGTGACGTTACGAACGCCCTGCTCGCCACGATCAATACCGTAAAAACGCTCTGCCATGATTCTCTCCTAGGAGAAAGGGGCAGGCCGGTTTCCCGACCCGCCCCAGTTTTTTACGCCGCGTAACGAACTCGCAAGGAGATCGTGCCAGCAGCCGATCCGACAGTCACGCCAGTCGCGCAGATGTCGTAGTCCTTCGACGGGTCAGAGGTCAACCCGAGAAGCTGCCACAACTCCTGATCGACCTTCGAGATGTTGGTCGCCGTCGTCTCATAAGTGGCATCCGTGAAGGCATGGGCGCTCGAGAGATCAAGCGCATCGCCAAACAGATTCACCGAAACAACAGCACCACCAGCATCAGCGGTGTCGTAGACGCCGAGATCGTAGTCCGTGCCAGCCGTGATCGCGTCGTTGGCATACTCCACCGTGGAGATACGCGCATTCGACGGAACGCGAACGAAACGGAACACCGAACCATCGTCGTCACCAGCGGCCACTTCCACGGTGCCGACAGATTCGCGAAGGAATCCACCGACAACGCGGGGGCTGTTGAGCACAGCGGGGCTGGCATCGGCATTGCTGATAGCGGAACTCTTAGTGTTTACAACTGCCATTTTCCCTTACTCCCTTATTCCGCGCACAGGATGTCAACGACCTTCTTCTCTTCCGTGCGGGTAGCACCGAAGGTACCCATCAGATAGATCTGATACGGGTGCGAGGAGAGGTCACGACGCTGCGTGATGTCAGACATGATGTCGTTCCACATACCGAGGTGAACGCCCGAAGGCACCCACACAGGGCAGCGGCGATGGCTTGAGCTCGTCGGCAGACGCTCGGTGTGGATGAAGTTGATGCCAAGGAACTGCATCACTTTTCCATCCTTCATCACCGGAGTGTCGCTGTTGAAGTCGCTCGAGACCACTTGGATCTGGCCCAAGAGATCGTCGTGCTGCTCGGCAGAGATGGCGCAGTACACCGGCTCCGCGTCGAGATCAACCTCGTTTTCCATCAGGATGCGACGCGCTTCGCGCAGCTTGTCGACCGTGAGGCCCACGTTGCCAGAGGCAGCGTAGTTCACAGCAACGCGCTGGTTTGAAGTGTCGAAGCCCGTGGTCGTGCCGCCAGCTTCGCCCGTCTTGTTGTCGCCGAGCATACCGCTGATGATCACATCGTCCATCGCACGGCCCATCGCGTAGAGACCGTTCTGCGCATAGGCAGACTGCGGGTCAGCGAGGAGACGGAGCTTGTCGAAGTTGTCGATCAGGTCAGCCCAATCGAAATCTTCCGGGAACACCCAACGACGGTTGTTCGGGGTGTTGACCGGAACGATCGGCTGGTAGCGGGTCGAAACCGCACGAGCAGCGGTAGCACCGTACTGCGTGACGACTTCAGACTGCTTGCCCTTGTACGAACCAGTCTGCACAGACGAGCGCAGCTTGGAGCCCTTTTGCTGCAAAAGCAGCGAGATGTTAGTGCCGTACTGTACGGCATAAACTGATGCAATATTGTCGGCCATGATAGCCCTCCAAAAAAACTAAATATGTAGTGTTTCTCGGATGGCTTGTCCGTTACCGGGGCCAGAATCCTTGCGAGATACGCTCTCACCGATCGGTCGTCTTTCCGACTGTCAGTTGGGGTCTTACGACTTGCCCTGTCCTATGCGCAAAAAAAGAGACCCGAGATTTCTCCCGGGTCTCAAGGCTAGCTCTCACAGGAGAATACGCCGAGGATAGTACCTCGCGCGTATCACACTAGCAACTACTCTGTAAACAGCTCTGGGTTAGCCATTCGTTGCAATCGCATCATCTCCTCGATTGCACCCTGACGGATCTTTTCGTCACGGTTCATGTAACGACCCATGAATTCTTGATCAGCGAACATTCCAGCGATCTTGTTCTTCGCAGCCTGCGGGGTGAGCGCGCCACCGGATGCGGCTTCCGACGCGACGAACGAACCTTCAGCAAACGATGAGCCGATGGCATGGAACAACTTGATCATCGGCCCGGTGCCGATCGCCTGCTCCAATCTCTCGAGACCGTCAGCATCCAGCCCAGCGTCTGCACCAAACTTGCCGACAGCACGTTTAGCGAGCTCGATGTTTTGATCAGCCGCTGCGCCCCACTCTCGACGCAATGCCGAGAACTCCTCCTCAGACTTGCTCAGAAATGACTCACGCTCCATCTCTATCCGTTGTGTGGACGTTTGATTCCACCACTCGGCGAGCCCCTTGGCTTGCTTATTAGTCAGCCCCAACTCATGGAGCACGGGAGCGACCGCCTGAGCGAACGAGCCGTCATCCCCTTCCGGTACTGGCAACTCGTACTTATCGGCGCTCTCAGGGCGTCCTAGGCGGTTATAGACGGCATCCCAGCCCTCTGCATCGTCATCTGACTTGGGCGCGAGAATCGTGCGTCCGGCCTTGTCAGCGCCGAATACCTTCTCGAGATTCTGATACGACAACAGGGCGTCAGCCGGCCCCTTCCATCCTTTGGCTTTGACCAGCTCTCCAAGCTGGCTTGCCGTTCCTTGGTCGATCCCTTCCGGCGCGTACCACGCGGGAGCCGCTGCCGGAGCAGTCGGGTTGCCTGCTTCCGCAGACCCTTGATCGTCACTCATCGATGAATTCCTCTTGTAGATTGGTCAAGGTCTTTTCGTCCAGTTGCAGCGCCTCGACAATGAGCTGCACCGTTTCTTGGCGACCGACCATGCGGCCAACCTCGAACATATCTGTCGCACCGGACTTGTCCACGGCGACAGGCGGTTTCCCGTAGCGGGAGAATCGCTTCAGATGGGCGAGGATGATTTGCCCGTCTTGCGATAACTGATTCGTCTTGCCATCAATCAAGGCTCGCTTGTAGGCGCGAGACCGGAACAGCACCCGAGCAACCCGGGCGCGCATCACAGCAACCATGCTAGGCATCAATCACCCATCAGTTGTTTGGCGTTGTGAGCGACCACAAACGCATAGAGCACATTCAGCGCCACCCATCCTAGAACCGGCATGGAATTCAGCGACGCAATGAAAACCATAATCAGCATTGATCGAGATAGCACCAGTCCCTCGACGACGCCGATCTTCTCAAACAGCTTGCGCAAAACTGGATTCATCTCTCGACCGCCGCGACGCAGAATCTCATGCGTCAGGATTCCATCTGCCACCACAAGACAGCAGAGGAACGACAGCAGAATCAGGCTCATCGGTTCCGCAACCATGTCAGATACTCCGCGCCCTCCTCTGGCTCCCACCAAACCTTGACCATATCTGGATGCGTCGGTGGCAGCAGCGGATTGATCGTTGTCAGCGCGCAAGGAGAGAATGCGTTATCGCGAAAGCCCTTTTCTTTTGCGTATCGATCATAAACCTTATAGCTCGCTACCTTCAGCAAATGCATCGTGATCCCGTTGATGGGGTCTTTGAGCACCGAGTAGGCGCTCTCGTGCTTATGGCCTGCGACGTAGATGTGATCTCGAGTGCCGAGCATCGCGGCTTTCATCGGGCCGTGAGCCGGATTCCACACCGACGAGCCTGCGTGATCGTGGCGAGCATTCACACGCACCTCTGCGCCATTCGGAAACTTCAAGGCGATGCGGGCCTCGCTGGATTTGTAGTTTGAGACTTGCTGCTTTGCGATCCATTTGAGCGGATCTCCTGCTCCAGACCACAGATCGTGATTCCCGGCTAGCATATAAAGCCAGCGACAACGATCAACAAACCATTCTGCTAATCGCCAAGCCTGCGCAGCAGATGTTGCTTGTTCACCGTAAAGCTTTGCTAAACGGCCAACCCAATTGTTCAGGCTATCCCCGACATTGCAGGCGAACAGTCCCTCAACCTTGCGACAGAGCTCGGTGTGACGCTCGAGCGCCTCGATATCGGTGCCGTCATCATCAACGTGCGGATCGCCAAAATGCAGCAGCCCAATCGGCCCCGGAATCTTGATGCGAATCGGGATGAGCTTGCTCGCTTCCTCATGCTCGCGCTTGTGTGCAAACTTGCGCTTGCGCTGCTCGATCAACTCTTCGATAGATACGTCGTCGTCCGGTATCGGAGTGAACTCAAACGCTTCGTGATTCGGTGTTTGCTTGCCCGGCTGGTAGGTTGAGTCCGGTACAACAATACCGTTCGCTCTCATTCGTTTTAGTCGGTACAACAGGGTGCGCTCATTCATCCCAAGCTCTGATGCCGCATTGGAACGAATGCCCCTGTACTTCTGTAGCGTCGCAATGATTTGATCATCAGTCGCCTTTGCAGAAACCACGCATCACCTCTTTCTAGTTACTTTGATGCCGAGTTCCTTTCGGCGCTCTTCGGTGCGATCGTCATCGCGCACCGCTGTCCATTCCAAATGCCCATCAACGAGCCGATATTGCTCTTTGTGAACCAGAGCGCAGTCGCAGCATTCGGTATGGGTATAACCCTTGACTCGATACCAAACCCCGTCATACATCTGGATTACGGGGATAGATACATCCTTGCTTCGTCCTGCCTTCGGCTTACCAGACCGGGCAGAACCTTTCCTGCGGCTTTTGTCCATTTCATGAACTCCGATGCAGCGCCCCAATAGTCGCCACGGTTGTGCTTCATGCGCAGCGTCGATCGCTGGAGATTGCCGAGACCGACGTTAAAGGCAAAGCTCACCAATGCGTCGAACTGGCCTTGACGATCAGGATCAACAGAGCAATATCGGGCCACGCCTGACTCAAACCGTTTAAGGTCTTGAGCAAGGAGAGCGTCCACTTCGTCAATGTCCCAGACACGGTTATCCTCGGGCTTTAGCGGATAGTCCCGGCGTAGAGGGAAATTGCCATTATCGGCGGTTCGCACCACCGGCAAACGAGCCTGCTCGGGATAGAGCATATGGCCGACGCCCACCGTCCAAAGCTTGGCAGGGCATAAATACGGTCGCAGGCGCACACCTTCGTGTTTCTTAATCGACGCGAGCGCCTGCTCGCTTGTGTTCATCTTTTGCTAAATGCCTGTGTCCCGAACCAAAAAGCAATGATGCTGGACAGAATCAACATTTCATCTTCGCCAAAGACGTTATCCATAGCCACGGCAAAAGGGATGCCGGTGCTATATGCGTACCATACACCAGTTGCATTCAAAACAACAAGTTCCAGCACAAAGATATAAGTTACGACAGGTCTGACCGAGGCTCGAAGATTGATGATCCAGCGGCTAGCACCCTTGCCGATCTCGGTATCGTGCTTGTACAGCGCAACCCGTTCCTCGGCATAAGTCTGGGCCAGCACTTGCTCGGTCTTGATCTCCTCAATCTTTTCCTGCGAGGCAAAGCCCTTGGCAGCCAACTCGAGCTCCCGTTCCTTCTGCATACGCAGGATGGCGAGCTCATGCGACTTGTCTTGCCGATCTTGGAAGAACTCGAGGATCTTCGGGAGGCCACCAGCGAGAAACGACAGAAACGTCGACAACATAGTCATCATGGCGGCAGCCTCACTTTTTGTTGATTAGATCGAATAGGGTCTTGATCTTATCCTCAAGCACGGCGACTCGGAGATCTAGCTTTGACAGGACGATGATCAGCGTGATGAGCGCGAGAATCACCGGCCATGCGCGGGTGAAGATCTCGAACAGCTCCATATCACTTATCTGCTTTAGTCGTTGAAAGTTGGTTGATCAGATTAAAAATATCGTCCAGCGTCCGGCGAATGTGCTGCACATCATCTCGGTAGTCGACCTTGGTAACGTAAACGTGCGGCATATTGCGCACATCCCGATCAAGCTGGTTAATCGAGCGGCTGATGTTATTGAGAACCCAACCGCCCAAGAAACCGGACACGCCGACCAATACGTTGAAAAGCATCTGCGCATCCATCGTCAAACTCCCGGGACTGCTCTACGCGGGGCCGATGCCGCGATCTGTTCGGCCTTAGCAAATCGTTCAGCGGCCTGCCCAGCGATCGGAGCCGCGGCCAGCAGGGCTTGCGTCTGCTCGGCTTGAGCGTCAGCAGCATCCATCTCCTCGAGCTCCTCGTCGGTGCGCAGCGCCTTGGCCGGCACACCGTTGGCCTCGGCAATGAGCTTGATCGCCTCGTCTGCATTGATTCGACGCAGCACCGACATATCGCCAGAGACTTGCGCGACCGGCAGCATGGCTTCGATCGTGCGCAGGATGCCGGCAGCCTCTTCGGTTTTCATCAGCCGAGCAAGCGGCCCCTGATATTTCGGCAAAATCTCGCCGCCCGAGGATAGGTACTCGAGCAGCACAGGCGGCGGCTCCGGCAGCGAAAAGCTCGCCGACAGCAGATCGAGCTCGCGATCGATAACCGGCCCCAAGAACTCCGACTGCTGGCGACCCATCGTCGGCCCGAGCAAAGCGCCCTTTTCCTGTGCGCGCTGGAGCACTTCGGTCGCTGTCATGGCTCGAGGCTCTTCAACCAAAATCTGGAACAATGTGACCAAGAACGAGTCGTTCACGGCCTTGCGCTTCTGGTCAGCCATCTCGATGCCGATCGGCAGATTGCCGCCGGTTATCAGAGGCTGCACGAGCGGCGTACCGTCGTCTCGCAGATATCCGTAGTTCAATGCGTTAGGACGCACGGAGAAGGCGTTTAACGCCCCCTCCTCGGTCAGGATGAGCGGCGGGTCAACCATGCGGTGCGCCATCCGAAGCATGGTCTTTTCCATCTCTTGCAGCGACT
>Ga0208644_1001381_pt1 | contig 20364 bp, 21 predicted proteins | sample VirMetDEL_Nov_18_FD_184517 | JGI IMG/M metagenome (GOLD analysis project Ga0208644, IMG submission 184517) | Aqueous microbial communities from the Delaware River and Bay under freshwater to marine salinity gradient to study organic matter... | ecosystem: Environmental > Aquatic > Marine >...
GTTGGCACAGTAACGGTGACAACACCATGAGTGATACGATTATTACGATGCCTGACGGCTCACGCTGGAAACCATCGACGAGTTCTGATACAGTGCATTGTGTAAACTGTGATAACGCCGTTGATACGCCCGAAGAAATTGCAAGCTACCCAGATGGCAACTGTCCCGACTGCGGGGAGACTTGGACGGGAAGCGAGAAGCGCAGCACGATGATTACGGTCACTGCACCAGAACCTATTGGAGGTAGTACATTATGAGTTTGTTAGGAACACTCGGTGGTCTAGTTGGTCTAGCGGTCGGTGGCCCGGCAGGCGCGGCTATCGGAGCGGGGATCGGGACACTTGCAGGCGGCGGAGATGCTGAGGACGCACTGAAGGCTGGCATACTTGGTTTTGGGATCGGGTCGATCCCAGGGGTTCAGAACTTTGCAGCTACAGCGGGCGCGGGACTTGGTCTTGGCGGCGTTGGGCAGAACGCAGCGTTGGCTCAACAGGCGGCGCAGCAAGGCGGCATCGGCGCACGACTGGGGCAAGCCATTGGTGGTAAGGCGATGACGGATGTCGCTGCAAACTCAGCGACGCAAGTAGGTGCAAACCAAACTGCGGGCATGATCGGCAGTGGCGGCATTACAGGTTTGATGAATAACCCGTACGTTATGGCGGGACTTTTGACAGCGTCAGAGCAAGCCAACCCGAAACAGGTTTTGACTGAACGTCAGCAGCGTCAGATGGATACGGGTGAGCGGTTGCCCGGATACACAGGTGCTCGGATCGGGGCTCTTTATGTGGATAGCTCCACAGGTAAGTATTACAACACCAAGGAAGAACGGGACGCAGCGGTAGCTGGACGTCAAGGTGTTGAAACGGGCGGCAACTTTGCTATGGGCGGCATGATCGAGGGCCCCGGCACGGGACGCAGCGATTCGATCCCGGCGCAGATCTATCAAAACGGACAACCTGTTCAGGAAGCAGCTTTATCGGACGGCGAGTTTGTTATGACTAACTCCGCGGTCCGAGGTGCAGGGGACGGTAATCGTTCGAAGGGAGCAGCTAAGATGTATCAGATGATGAAACAATTTGAGGCTCGAGCATAATGGTAGACCAAACGTACCTCAATCAAACGCAGCAGCTTCTACCCGAATATCAAGAAGCGTTCCTCAAGAGCTTATTGTTCTCGGCCTTTGACCCTTACGCTGGTAACATCGTAGATGCTGATGGCAATGTTATAGCCACAGGGGTCACGGACCCATCTATTAGCGGCGAGACACTAGAAGAGGGGCAGTCGTTTGTCTCCGCCCCTACTGGGTTGGCGACAGATTCTCCTTTGTCCACGGTCCCTGCTCCTTCACTGGCGCAGTTTACTTATACAGATCCGACAACTGGTCAGTCTGTTACTTCTGGATTCACGCCTGCGCAGGCCGAAGCTATACGCATGGGCATCGCACAGACAGGGGCCTACCAGCCTATGTTCACCTCGGCGGGGCAGTCGTTTGCTCAAGGCTTGGGTGCGTTTGGCGAGGGCGTCGACATGGCTCGTTTGGGTGGCGCGGCTCTGGAGGGCACAGGTGCGCGGTACGATCCCCGAGGTCAGCTTGTTTATGATGATGCAGGTCAAGTGGTTATGGACACGGATCCGACCACAGGCGAACAGGTGCAGCGTAGAACGGGTGGATACAAAGAGTTTTATGATCCGTTTGTTGAGGATGTAATTGACGAAGTTCAAGCGGATCTCGAGGGCCAGCGTCAGCAGGAGATGCGCCGTGTTGGTGCGGGTGCGGCAAGTCGTGGTGCCTTTGGTGGTGCACGTCAGGCTGTTGCAGAGCAAGAGTTAACACGGAACACTGCTCGGGAGTCATCCCGTATTGGATCGCAGTTGCGGTCGCAAGCATATGGTCAAGCGCAGCAGCAGGCACAGACAGCGTTTGAGTCCGCGCAGAAGCGAGGACAAAATGCTGCGCAGTTATTTGGATCACTGGGTCAGGGACTGGGGTCCTTGGGTCAGGGTATTATGGGCGCGGGTACAACTCAGATGGCGGCGGGTGAGGCCACTCAGGCGGCGGGCACGAGAGACGTGAACGCATTGTTTAACTTGGGTACGTTGGAACAACAGCAGGCTCAGGCCGAGTTGGATGTTGGACGGCAAGGTGCTCTGGAAACGGCTTACGAGCCGTATCAGCGCATGGGCTTCTTGTCCGATCTATTCCGCGGGGTTCCGACGTTATCGTCTTCGATGGGGGTTGCTTCTACTCCAAGCAAGAATCCTACGCAGACATTTTTAGGCTACGGCATGGGTCTCTCTGGTTTGCAGGGTGGTGGATACGGTGGTTTAATGGGTGGTTCGACCACTCGATAGGAGAGACGTATGTATAACAACATCATGAACCGAGATTTATTTCAGCGTTATGCACGTCAGCCAAGGCCGCAAGCCCCGGCTGCGCCTAGTGGCATTATGGCGTCCTCTCCGGAGCTGATGCAGACAGCAATGCGCTATCAACAAGGTGGCATGGTGCAACCTCCGGTCGCACAACCTCGAGTTAATCCTCAGTTCCGTCCGGATCTGATGCGGTTCCAAGACGGTGGTGGGGTTCAGACATACTCTGACCCATTCCTTAATCCTGAGATGCCAAAGCAAGTGGATATTACGCAGACCCCAACAGAATTTAAAGAGACTGTTACGGAGGTATCAACTCCTGGAACACGCAAAAACGCTCGTGGTCAAACTGTTCGGGGAACCGTTTCAGAAAGCTCACCCCCTACATCTGTAGGAAATGTCAACGCTCGTGGGCAACCCGTTCGGGGAACTATAGACCCACTTGAAGAAGCGGAAGCAGCGGGCGAAGCAGTCATCAACGGGGACGTAACCCCTGAGAACGTGCCTCCTGAACTACAGCCTACGTTGGATACAGTTCAAAACCCAGACGCGTCGAACCCAGAAAAGGCAGCGGCTATCCTTGAGGCGGCGGGAGTCGAGGTTCCAAAAGGAACTAAGGGCAAGATTGCTGCAATGAAAAAGTTGATTAGTGAGACTTATGGTGTAGACCCCGCACGGTACGACAATCTTCGTGCATTAAACAGAGCCACGGTTGGCTTTGCAATCGCAGAAGGTGGAGACATTGCTTCGGCCCTCAAGCAGGGTGCAGCCGGAGCCGCAAGGATTGAAGAGGCACAGTTGGCTCGTGAGGATTCCATGTCTGAAATGGCTCTACAGCAGGCCTTTGCGGAGAAACTTGCAGGTATGCGCAACAACGCGGCCCTTGCTGGAAAAGCCAGCGACTATACTCCTGAACGGCTGCGGCAACGGGCCATAGAGGCCATACTTAGAAGCCCTGATCAGTTTAATGTGTATGATGAGAAGACAGGAGCGGTTGACCCTGCAAAGGTACAACGTGAAGCAGATATTCTTGTCAGTGCAATGTCTAACAGCAGCTCACAGCCCCCTGTTGATATTGCCGCTCCAACTGCGACAGGCCCTAATTCAACAAACGATCTTCCCACCACTCCGGGTGTCAGGTTTAAAGACAAAACAACTGGTAAAATCATGGTCGTAGGACAAGACGGCGTGGCTGTGGAGGAATAAATGGCAGAAGATCGGTATGAGATCCTACCTTCCAATGAACCACGATACGAAATATTGCCCGCTCAAGAATCAGAAGAGTACGACCCTACTGAATACGAGGGCGTAACCCAAGAGTTCTTTGAGGGCCTAGGGTCTGGTGCAACGAAGGTTGTACAAGGTGTTGCGGAGCTTGGAGCTCTGGCCTCCGATGCAATCGCTGGAACAGATTACCATGAGGATTTGGTTCAAGGGTTTGAAGACTTTAGAGCAAATCTTGGCCTTGACCCTCAAGGTATTGCAGGGGCAATCGGCGAAGTAGGCGTACAGTTTGTTGTACCTGGAGGCCTTGCTGCCAAAGGTATCCAAGGGTTAAACGCCGTAGCTAAGGCGGGGAAGGCTGGGAAGTTTATGTCTGGCCTCGGTGCGGCGGGTCTGGCAGATGCCGTTACCGCGACGAGCGACACGACCACCCTTGGTGATTTCTTCGAGGGAGGTCCAACCGAAACAGAGGATTTGATTGGACTAGAAACAGAAGAGCGAGCAGTCGCAGGTCTTCTAAACAAAGCAAAGGTCGGACTGGAAGGAGCTGCGGGTATTGTCGCTGCCCCGTATATTGCTAGTGGCATAAGCAAAGTCGCGGGCGGCGCTGCTACGGCGGCGGGTCAAGTTCCAATTCTGAATCAAGCAGCTCAAGGCCTCAAGGCGGGCGCTACAAAGGTCGGCGCAAAGTTTGGCGAGATCGAAGAAGCACGGCGCTTGGGCGTGGATCAAGGTGCGTTTAAGAATGGCGTGGCAGAAGCGTTAGCCACGATGCGGTATCGAGGCATTCTTCCAGAGTCGGTTGCCGAATCTCGGTCCTTGATCCCAGGCCTGACCGAAGCCGAAGTGCAAGCCGCAGATAAATTAACTAATTTGCTGGACAAACAACTTAATACGCTGATGAAGAAGGCAAACAAAAAGCTAGAGAATGGCAGCAGGTTTGCTAAAGCAGACGCATACAACGCCATCGACAAATACTTAACCATGCCTGACAGAAAAGCAGCGGACGAGATGTTAAAGCTGTTCGATGATGACATCGGTAAAAACCTAAAGACTATGCGCAAACATTTGGATGAACTAAGTTCTAAGATCCTAGACAGTGACTTCCTAAAAAAGAATGACATGGTCGCCAAGGATACACAGAAGTTGTTGTCAGAAACTATTCGCGGCAACCTTGGTTCGTACATGCGCAGGCGGTATCGGATCTTTGAAGACGCTGCATATAAGCCAACAGACGAAGCGTTGGAGCAAGCCGCAGCAGGATTTAAAGCGGACGCTGTAGCCGTGCAGGACGAACTAGCTAAGGTGGCTCAAAGCGCACGAGACCCTAGAACCGCACAAGAGTTAGGTCTTAGCGACGACTTAAAGCTGTTGGGTCAGGTGACCGACGACCAAGCACGGATTGCCCGAGATAACTTCTTGGAGCGGTATAAACGTCAGAGCAACAAGAAGCCGTTCAAAGGAACAGCAAAAGTAGCTGCCGACAAACTTAGGACAGATCTGTTTATTACACGATCCAACCTAAAAGATTACCAAAAAGCTCTGCTCGGAGAAGTTAAAAACCCCTTGGAAAACTATGTTGCTACTGTGTCAGACATGGCAGAGTTCAATGCTGTGGATAACTACTTCGGTAACATCCGCAAGGCGGCGGAAACTTCTCCGGATGGCATCGGTAAACTGTTTCGCAACACAGAAGGCATGTCCCCAGAACAAATCAAGATGATTGAAGAAGAAGGGTTCGTGGTCCTCGGTTCTGGAAAGGGCAGCAGTAAGGCAGACAAGAGCCAAGCCGAAGACATCCTAGATTCGGGCTGGGGCTCTCTGTATGGTTTTGCTGTTCCTGAACGTGTGTACCAGGATCTCACGCGCACGGTTGTGGGTGATGTGGGTTGGTTGGGCAACGCTCTTCGCTCTACCTACTCAGGGTTCCTTCGTGTTAAAGGCGGCACACAATACGGCAAGACTATCTTGTCTCCTATTACACAGATCCGAAATGTCACAACAGCCTCTGCCTTTGCCGCAGCGCAAGGCAACGTTGGTAAAGGTGCTAACCTGTACGAATCTGTGGGTCTGGTGTTCAACAACCTACGCAAGATGCCCCCTGAAAAAGCGGCAGAAGAGTTTAAAGAACTGCAACGCTTAGGTATTGTAAACAGTCAAGCAGAGCTTCGAGAGTTGCAGGAACTGGTTGCCAAAGGATTTGGTTATACCGATGAGAAAACTGTCGAGGGGATAGCGGCTACTCGCAAGTTTGGATCTAACCTTACAGACAACCCAATCCTCGGGTTTATTAAGAAAAAAGGTAAGAGCGCAGAGAACCTTTACCAAGCTGGCGACGACATCTGGAAGGTGTACAACTACACGTTCGAAAGCAACAAGTTACGCAACGCCTTGGCAAAGATGACTCCCGACCAACAATTAAAGTATGTGTCACGGAAAGGTGTGAACCTTCCTAAGACACAATTAAATGTGTCTACGGAGAGATACTTTGATGATTTAGATGCAGCAAACGTAAGCCCCATTTCTAAAGAGTTATTAATGGGAGCAGGGCAAGATAACTTTAACGTCCTTAAAGCTATCTATGACGATGCGGACTTTGCACTAGACGAACTGTCAGCGGTTCTTGGTCGTGAGGTTACACCTAGAGAATTATCTCTTTTAAAGCAAGACGTTACTTCTTTAACGCAACGTGCTTTGGCAGATCAACCAGACACGATTACCGTATATCGTGTTGGAGACGTAATTGGTGACAGCCCACAGTCTTACACCTTGAACCCTAAATATGATGTAGAATCTAACCTGCCTTGGCGTACTGGAAAAGGCCAGCAGCTTAAAGCCTACACAGTCAAGAAGTCTGACATCTTGTCCTCTCCTGACATTACAAGTCGTGGTCGGATTGGAGAAGACGAGATCATTATTCGTGGTGACAAAGTAAAAGAAGGAAAAGCATTTGACCCTGTAGATGCGTTTATCCGAGAGGACGCCGCTCGTGTTGTCCGCAACACAGTGCCAAACTATAACCTCGCACCCGAGGCTATCCGTGCGTTGCGCCGTGCTCCAGTGGGTAACTTTATTGCCTTCCCGTACGAGATCATGAGGACAGGGGTCAACACGATTGCCCGTGGCATCGATGAGTTGGCAGACCCCAACGTAGAGATACAGAAGATCGGGCTGCGTCGTTTGACGGGGGCGATAACCACGTTTGGCCTACTGCCAGCAGGGGTATCGTCTCTAGCGTATAAGACTTCCGGTGTAACCAAAGAAGAGATGGACGCGTATCAAGAGTCCCTTGCCGCGCCTTGGGAAAAGAATGCTCGCCTAGTTCCGACTGGTCGACACGAGGACGGCACCCCAAAATACATCAACTACAGCTACTCAAACCCCTACGACATGCTCGAGCGCACTGCGATTGCAGCTATGAACACTTATGAAAAAGGTATGCGGGATGGTAAGTCCAGCAGTCAGGTCGTATCTGAGGCAGCGTTCTCGTCTTTGGGTGAGCTCATGGCTCCCTTTACACAAGAGTCAATCGCACTGGCGGCGTTTAGAGACGTGCTTGATCCCAATGCAGAGAACCCTGTGATGAGCGCCCTTGGTCAGTTTGGTCGAGGCGGTAAAACAATTACCGGAGCAAAGATTTACAACCCAGAAGATAGTGCTGGGGATAAAGTGGCTAAGTCGTTTGCTCATGTTGCGGACACACTACTGCCTTCTTTCATTCCGTTCGACGAAAGCGGTGGAAAAGTTGAGCCCAGTCGTTTTGCCCGTGGGTTTATTAATGGACTGGATTTAAATGAAACCTTGGGCGTTAGCGAGAAGGACCGGATGGGACGGGAACGTGATCTGTCTCAGGAACTTGCTCGTGCATTCACTGGTATCACAGAGTCGGACTCACAAGCCTCTGACTCATTAAAGTATAAAGGCTATGAGTTTGCTCGTGCCCGTCAGGATACCTCCAACATTTTTAACTCTATTGCTCGCCGTCAAAACGTAACCAAAGATCAACTCTTGGAGGCATACCAAGACGCCAATGCCGCGAGGTTTAGAGCGTTCAGAGAGTTCAACCAGGTTGTCGAAGACGTTCGAAAATTTGGAATGAAAGACAACGACATCCGCCGAGCGTTAAAAGAAGCTGGCGTCGGTGGTATCAACGAAATTATCCGTGGCGTGTACAAACCGTTAGATGTCAGTGACAGTGTATTGGATGACATGCGCCGTAACGGTACGATAACGGAACTGCCTAGAGCAGAGATAAGACGAATGATTACTCAACAACGTCGTCGCCGTTTAAACGAACCGTTGCCCACGGAACAAGAACCTCGCTATGAAATTCTACCTCCCGTAGAAGAACCTCGCTATGAGATCTTGCCTCCGTTGCAGCAGGAAGGATCCCTCCAAGTACCAACGGGTCCTGTTCGCACGGCTTCGGTAAGTCCATCTTTGTTGGGCGACAACCCAATCGATGTCGCCCGAAACATGGAGATCGCTACAGCGTCTCGATAGTTACCTTAACACCATTGCCGCCGAACAACCGGACCAACTCGTCGGCGCTTTCTTCTGTCTCGTGCAGGATGTCTTCGTCGTTGGTTAGGGCTGCTAAGTTAAGCGCCTCTCCTACGAAATTCATAAGTGCTTCTACCTGCATACGATGCATATCTTTTAAACCAAGTGTCGGCATGTCTTTGTTAATCATTCGATTTCTCCCCAATCTTCCTTAATGTCTACGTCTATCTTTGAAGGGACCTTGAGAGACACACCTGTCTCCATGATCTCCTTAATCCTGTCCGTTTGTTCCTGGCTCTCTATGTTAAAGCATAGCTCATCATGAACCGTGAGCATAGGAGTAAGTCCCTCGTTGTAGCAATCGAGCATAGCCTTCTTAGTTTGGTCCGCCGCTGATCCTTGGATCAAACGGTTGAGAGCCTTGTATGTGAATGCTCGTTTGATGTCTTTGCCGTACTCTTTCAGAGCTTGCTCGTGAGGCAGAGGTTTGCCTACTCCGAACTTTATTGGCTCCCACAGATGGAACCTGCACTTGCGGCCCAGCAGAGTGCGGATCTGACCGTTCTTGTCCGCCTGTTTGGTAGCCATGTCCGCGAGCTGCTTAACAAACGGAACCTTACTGCGGTGCCGCTTGATTAGATCCTTGGCGTCTCCCGCAGGAATACCCAACTGATCCGCCAGTTTGGCTACGCCCATGCCGTACATAATCCCAAGGTTCACCGTCTTGGCTTGCTTGCGGGTAATCCCAGCAAGGTCCGCAACCATCTGGTGCAGGTCGACGTCCCCGCTGTTAAACTCTTCCACTACGTTATCAACCACATGGCTGCGCAGCGCAGACGGAACGCTTGCTGCAAAGTGTACCAGCAACCTCGGCTCTTGGCTCGAGTAGTCAAACGACCCCCACTTCATACCGTCCTCTGGAATAAACAATCCACGGATCATCTTCTTGATGTCTGGATCTCGCGCTGGGATCTGCTGGAGGTTGGGGTTCGAGGAGGAAAACCTGCCCGTTACCGTACCGCCCTCATCTCGACGCGTAGAGTGCAGCTCTGTATGGATGCGTCCGTTGTGCTCGTGCCGTAGGATACTGTCGATAAACGTAGCGTCCGCCTTGTCGAACTCACGCAGCTTAACTAACTGCTGGCATACCTCGGCTGGGTGGTTGTTGAGCCAAGACTTGGTAAACGACGGAGCTCCGCCCGTGGTCTTACCCGTGTCCTCGTTTTCTTTTATCTCGGTCCTTGGATACTCCATGCCCAGCTTATCAAACATCTTCTGGATTGAAGCGGACGCCCAGATGTCCACCTCCATGCCAGCTTCCTTTTCGATCTTGCCGCGCAGCAGCTTGGACTGCTTACGGATTAACTTCTTGTTCTGCTCGGCTTTGTCCAGATCTACCCGCACCCCTTGGGTTCGCATGTCCAACATGCAGGGGATTAGTCCGTTTTCTATGTCCCAGATGTGCCACAGTTCCTGGGACTCGAGCTCGATCTTCAGAGCCTGCCATAGTTTAAGCGTCGCCACGGCGTCCTGTTCAGCGTACGCGCCCACATACTTAGGTGGCAGTTTGTACATCTCAGCCTTGGGATCAACGCCCCAGTCCTTAGCAGCCGCTTGCAACAGCCGCTCGTTCTTGCGCACCGCAGCAAAGTCCCGAGCCATCGAGTCCAAGCCAAAGGACCAGCGGTTCTCGTTAACCAACGCGCCTGAAATCATCGTGTCGATAATCCGACCCTTGATCTCTATGCCCTCGGCTCTTAGCCAGCCTGCATCGTACGTTGCATTGTGCATGATCACGTTCATATCAGGCACCGACAACTGCTTCTTGAGCCACCGCATCGTGAACTTCGGATCTAGGTTGTGAGAGTTCTCGTGACGGATAGGAAAGTAACCTTGGTATTCCCCCGCTGCCACCGCAATTCCGATGATGTGCCCATCCTTACGCGCCCACCCTGGACCCAAAGTTTTTATGTTTGGGTCATACGTCTCCAAGTCGACAGCCACTTCTTTGTACCCTGTTAGGTCCGGGTACTCAGGTGGAATGTTCCAGTCCTGATCGATCAGGTCCAGTTCGTTTTTAATCTGGTGGTGCAGCGCACTGCCGAATAGATTACTTTGCATTTGAAATAATCTCGCTGATGGGACGCGCGTCGCGTTCTATAAACTCTGCACCTAGAGCCGTGTAACCAGCTTTGTCCACCCAGGAATCTGCGTGGTCCAATGTCTCTAGTAAACGGCTGGTCTTCATCCAGTCCATCATTAAGGTGACGTGAGAGGGAGTTATGTGCCCGTGACTCAGCATAGCGCCCCGCAGTATGATGTTCCAGCCATCAGCAATACGAGCGTGGTTGTCATACGCATCACCGTAGTCCTCGGCCCGTTGACCGTTAATCAATTCCTTTGCCTTGTCTAAAACTTCATCTCGTTTCATAACATGTACCTATACTTGTTGTTGCTTTGTAGAATGTACAACGAGTGTCGCGCTCGAGTTACCCCAACGTAGAACGCTCGATGCTCGTCGTCAGGATAGTCACTGTTCACACAGGCTGCGGTGGATGCTGTATATACAACACAGTTGTCGTCCTCTCCGCCCTTCATGGCGTGAAACGTGGACAGTTTAATGCGTGGCTCAGACAGGAGATCGTCGCCTCGTCTCTGCATCGCATCGATGTAGTCTTGCTCGCCCTGTCCTACACGAAGTACATCATACGCACCCTGCTCGGCTCCCGTCAACAACCCATACTGGAGCTGTAAGATCTCCATGTCTAACTCGGCATCGGGAGCCAGCACGTCCAGCATCTGTTGACTGCCGCGCTTAACAACAGCCGACTTCCCCTGTTTAGGAACTGCTGAGTAGAAGTCCTTAATTCGTTGCAGCCCCACGCTCTTGCCCGCGCATAGGTCGTTCCAAGTTTCGATGTTCGACACCAGCTCAAGAGAGATGCTGGGCTTGCCTTTGATCGAGTACTTAAACCCTGCTCGTTTAATGGACTCTGCTAAATCATAGACGTATCCGTTGGTTCGAGCCATAATCGTCCATGACCCTTCGTGAAAAGGGATGTCTTCCATGTGGTAAACGTAATCTACCAGCCCCTCCTCGTCCCGAGAGTTGAAGATCTTCTCATGTCGTCGGCTGATCCGCTTGGATATATTCGTCGCTAAACGATGCACCGATTGTGGTATGCGGTAGGATTGATCCAGAACTTTTACCCTGTCCGAGCTCTCGTTAAACAACGCCACGTCAACCCCAGTCCATCGGTGGATCGCTTGATCATCGTCCCCCGCAATGAATACAGTTTCTGCCTTGTCCGCGATCTTGGAGGCCATGTGCCACTGCAATGGGGTGAAGTCTTGAGCCTCGTCGATAAACAAATAGTCTAAGTTCGGAGCTTCCCCCAATGTGATGTACTTCTCGATCATGTCCACGAAGTCATACTTGTTCGTGGCTGACTTGTATTCTTGGATCTGCTTAGACAACTGCTCGAGCTTAGGAAAGAACAGGTCCCTGTCGTTCTCCTGGTTAAACTCCGTGTCCAAATCAATCATACGCATCCGAGCACGGTGCTCGAGCTGTAGGTATTTGGACCCCGATCCTCCGAGCGTGGGCATGGACAGGCCGTCCTCCAGTGACATACGCATCTTGCCTTCGAACGTTAGGCCGAGCTCCCGTCCGATGTTGTCATAGTCTTCCTTCGACATGATGTCCTGTGGCTGTAATCCCAGCCCGTGGAATCCAAACGAGTGGCTTGTCTTCATGTACGGAAAGTCTTTGGGCTCGAGATTAAACTCAGCGCAAGCCCGAGACACCATCTCTTCAATGGCTTTTCGAGTAAACGAGATCACACCAATACGAGATGGGTGCGTCCCCATCGCTAACGCTTCCTTGATCTGCTCAATCAAGTAGTGAGTCTTGCCTGTGCCCGGTGGTCCAAGGACCAGTTCAGCTTTAGGTATCATAATCTTTTCCTCTTGGTCTGCTGTTGACCCAATCTTCGATCTCCGCCAAAACCCAGCGCGAAGCCGAGCGTCGATTATCGTCGGACCCAAGAACAATAGGCTTCGGAAAGTCTTCCGTCATCTGTGCTAACTTGTAGACGTAAGACCGTGATACTCCCAATAGATCGGCAACCTCTCCGACCCGGAGCAATCTGTTAGAATGGGATGTCATTATCTATCTCCTGTACGGGTAATTCTACCTCGTCCTCTTCAAATGCAGGAACCCACCAACAACGTATCGTTGTCCGCTGCCCTTTCTTTTTAGTAACATGTTGGATCCCATTGTCGCCGCCCATGTCCCGTATCATCTGGATGATGTGCGCTCGGGTCTGACCAACAAACCTTCGATGGTGCAGATACTCCAACAGACCTTCCAACTTGAACTTCGTTACTCCGCCATCGGTCCACGGCTTGTTCATCTCGATCTCTTCGGGAGCCATGGCACGGATGTGGCTGGTGCAGTAGGAGAACAGGTGCTCCTTAAACTGACCCGCAATCGTCTCCTCATACGGTATGTCGATGTACGTTGCTTGGCTCATCAAGCTGTTGACCATCTGCTGCCACTTCTGTGGCTTGGTGGTCGGAGGCATGAAGTTACACTGCTCCATGCAAGCCCTCTGCCAAAGCGTTTGGTTCTGCAACTGCTCTGATCCCAACTGGATCCGCAGCCCGTTGACATCCATAAAGTACAGGCGAGGCTCGGACAGCATGATTGTCAGGCCGCCAACCTGTGGCGCATCAGGTGCATCGTCGCTGATTCCATGCTTTGCCAACACGCACAGAGACGGATCACAATACGACTTGAACGGCTCGTCCTTACAAGTGTACCCCCAGTCCTTTTTCTCGTGCTGCTTAATAACCGTCATTACCTCGTTCGAGGGCAATGGTGTAGAGAACAACGTCCTGTTGTACTCTTCCAATGACGCCTGCCATGAATCTGGAAACTTCTTCTTGCAGTACACGCCAATAAAAAACAGGAGCTTGTTCCGAGGCTCGCTTTGTGGACCGTCCGAAAAGATATTACGGATGCACGGAGGGCCATCGTCGAAATGTTTACGGACCTTGGTCACTGTTCGAATGGCTTCTAAATCAGAAAGAGAAACCCGGCACTTATCAATCGCCGCAAGGAACTGGTCGAGCTCCATGGACTCTGCCTTTGCATCATAACAAAAACGTTGAGGCGTTTCCGCATCGAAGTATGGCATGTTAATAAAGTTACCGACGTCCCCGCGCTCAACAATAATCCTGTCCTGCTTCGGGAATATCTCGACACCGCTGTGGCCCAGCATAATAGACATCTCGGTCAGGTACTCTCGGACCACCGCTGCCTGCTCCCACTCCTTGAGAAACAAATACAGGTGTGCACCGCCCGACTTAGATCGGCACTGTAGCAACGGCAGCTTGAGCTTCTGGATCTTGTCCTGCAACTCTTTCTGGTTCAGGTCGTACACATCAATATCAATAGCACCAAACTTACATTGGTTCTCTTCATTGATCGGAATAGCGCCAACCCCCTGCTTGCCATCGATGTGAGCCTGAACTAGCTCCTCGGTCAACGGCTCGCGTATGATCTTACTCTTTGAGTCTGCCTTACCGTTCCGACCTATCCGACCTACGGATGTCGTGCCGTGAGCATTCTTGGCCCCGGCAAACGCGGCAAGCAGCTTTTTAGATTGTGACATTTACTGCTCCCAAATGAAGTTGGGGGACGGCCTGCAACACCCGCCCCCCGAGGCTGCTAGAACGGGATTTCGTCGTCCTGGTCCTGTGTAGAGGACTCCTGTTGAGAAGAGTGTTTGGGATCCCCCTCCTCTGGTGCAGCTTTCACTTCGCCTGCGACAACACTGTCGCGGAACGCCTTGGCTTCAAGCATAAGGTCTCGGTCCTGTACCAGACCTACCTTTTCAATCGCGTAGTTGAACCACGATCCTTGGTCATTGCTCTCTTCAACAGTGGTAAACTTCCACTGAGTTGCGAAAAGAGGCGGCAAGATCATCTGCCCTGTCTTCGGGTGCTTGATCTTCTGCATTGCAATCTGGGTCTTCCAACGACGGCTGACCTTCAACTGACTGGACTTCATGTCAACAACAACAGGTTGAGTAATGCCGTCCTCTCCAACGATCAAACAGAAGTGCTGGTCTGACTTAACCAACTCGTTGCCGTTAGGCAGGATCTCTTTGGCCCCGCTGCGCGTAGTCTTCGTAAGCACAGGATCGTCCGTTGGAATCTCTCCCTGAAACCCGCCCCCTTGATCACGAGGTACAAACTCTAGGTACTTAGTTGTCTGGTAACAGGGGATCACGTTGATGCCCTGCTCTCCTGTGAACAACTCCATGGTCACGTTGTTGAACATGTCGCCCTGCTCTGACCCTTCGATGTATTGAGCTTCACGCTTTTTTAACTGAGGGGACATCGCTTGCAGGATACGGACAAATGGAATCTGCATCTCGCTACTGTCGAACGATGCTCCCACCCCCGCAAACTCTAGGATGTCGTCCATTACATCTGTGCTTAACTCTGCACTTTTTTTCTTAACTACTGCGCCCATCACGCTTTCCTCCGAATCTGTGCTGTATTTGAAATGAATGCCCCGAACATATCGAGATCAATCGGTTTACCTTCCGTCACGCGTTCTTTCACAAACGCTTTAAGTGTGGACGGATGTACATGTGTCTTAGTCTGTGGATCAAACCCTCGATCTTTGAGGAGTCCAATCACGTCCCCCGCAACATTGTCTTCGCCTTTGCCAAACGAAACTGTGATGTCGTTCTTAATGATGTCATCCAAGTTGTTGTCTCGCAGCCAACCCAAAGCCTCGTCCTTGCGATCCTTGGGTATCGAAGCAGCCACAATCATCTTGCGCTCGACGACCGAGCCGTCAACGTCAAGACGCTCGACCCCCATCTCATCCATCAAGGCTGGGATGTTCTCGACTGAGAGCTTGTGCTTCTCTTGCTTTAAGGTTTTGATATAGTCCTCCGCTTCGCTGATCTTTGCTTCAACGTCACGCAGTGTTCGAACCAGTTGACTGAGCTGTTTACCAGTCCCAGTATCAATAGACGCGAGCGCCTCTGATTCGTCGAAGTAGTCTTCAAATATGTCTGTCATAAGTTTTTCCTCTTCAGGGTTGATTTAAGTGGAAGCCTCGTGCTATCCACATTGAAGACAATAGTGGAGATATGTGATGGATGTCAACTACAAATATAAACTTCCTCCGTTTAACCATCAGAAAGATGCGCTCGAGTATGGGTGGAACGACCCCGAGTTTGGTCTTTTCATGGAGATGGGGACAGGTAAGTCAAAGGTTCTGATCGATAACATGGGCATGTTGTACCAAGCAGGGCAGATTGACTTTGCCTTGGTCATCGCACCCAAAGGTGTGTACCGTAACTGGGTCGCCAAAGAAATCCCCGAGCATATGTCTGATGATGTCCCGCATCGAGTGATTCGGTGGGTCGCATCACCCAACAAAAAACAAACGGAAGAGATGCAATCAGTTCAAGACAAGTTCGACGGTCTGACAATCTTCGTCATAAACGTAGAGTCTTTCTCCTCGGTCAAAGGACAGACGGCAGGGAAGTGGATGGCTCAGAGGTTTGGTAGCCACGGACTAATCGCCATCGATGAAAGCACCACGATAAAAAACCACAAGGCCAAGCGGACCAAGGCCCTCATGAAGATCGCAGCAGGATTCAAGTATCGTCGCCTGCTGACAGGTTCTCCAATCACCAAGACACCCATGGATATCTATTCGCAGTGCGAGTTCCTCCGCCCTGGGCTCTTGGGTTTTGATTCGTACTACGCGTTCCAAGGAAGATACGCCGTGGTGCAACGTAAAACCATGGGGCAGGCAGCGTTCCAGCAGATCGTCGGCTTCAAAAACCTAGACGAACTGACCCAGAAAATAGATACGTTTTCTTTCCGAGTGCTGAAAAAAGATTGCCTCGACCTTCCCGAGAAGATCTACACTGCTCGATACGTTGGCATGACGAAAGAACAATCTAAAATGTACGAAGACATTCGACGCCACGCAATGGTTCTACTCGAGGACCACCAACTGGTCACCGCACCCGCTGTGATCACACAGATGCTACGGCTCCAACAGATTATGTCAGGGCACCTGAAGACGGACGACGACGAGATGTTGTACTTCCCTTCCAAACGAATGGACGCGCTGACCGAAATCATGGACGAGCACAGAGGCAAAGCTATCATCTGGTCTCGCTTCCGGTACGACATCCAACAGATCACAGCCATGCTGAACGAGAAGTTTGGAGCGGGTTGCGCAGCATCATACTTTGGAGACACAACCGACGATGACCGCAACAACATCGTCAAGAACTTCCAAGACCCAGACCACCCCCTTCGGTTCTTCGTAGGCAACCCCGCAACCGCAGGGTACGGACTGACGTTGACCGAAGCAAACCTTGTGGTCTACTATGCCAATGACTTTAACCTCGAGACGCGCATCCAATCAGAGGACCGCGCACATCGGATCGGTCAAAAGAACAACGTAACCTACATCGATCTGATCTGTGAAGGCAGCATCGACGAACGTATCGTTAAAGCCCTACGGTCCAAGATCGATATCGGGGCCAAAGTATTAGGAGAACAGGCAAGAGAATGGCTCAGTCTAAAACCCACGATGAAATAATCGAAACAATGGTAGACTACAAAAAAGGACTAAGGACCCTCGATACAGGGGCCAAGGTCCTTGCCGAGCAAACAGGGCTCGAGGATGACGTGGCAAAAGCCCTGCTCAAAGGCATGAACAAATCATACACCACCGTCACGCAGATCCGTGGGTACTCCAAAGAAAAAGACTACCAGATCGCAGGGAAAAAACGAAAAGCCAACGAGGCAAAAAAATAACCCCGACACAGTCGGGGCTAGTTAGGTAGACCACAGGCGTGGGTCCTGAGCAGTGGTCAAATAGTATCAGCTCTCTTCCATTTCAGCAACAGCCTTTCGAATCAATACCGAAAGCTGTCGAGCCATGGACCTCTGTTCTTTATTAGAGATCTTCCGAAGCAACTCGTGGTCCTCTTTAATCAGACCGACGTTCTGAAATTGCTGCTTCTCTTTTTCTTTCATCTTTTTACGGGCCATACTTGTCCTCCATTTGTTGACCACTTCTATACTACTGGAGGACAACGTGCAACCTATTCGTCTCGAGCGTCCTTCCGAGCTTCTCGGTCCATGGCGTGAATGAATCCAGCAGGAACCTTGTTCGAAATCCGAATGCATCGCCACGGTATCTCGTCCCGCTTGTCCGAATAGTTCGGAATGCAGTGCGCCGTAACCTCGTCACCCACCTCAAGGTCCATGGCGTCAACGATCCTCCTGTTAAAGAATACGCCGTCACCCTCCTCGTTCGATCCAAACGCACTGTCCGTGTACGTCAGTTCTTCAATCAAAACTTCCATCTGTTCAGAATGAAACTTCTTCTTGGTTTCAAAAATTTGGCTCATTTATTTCTCCTTTGTTGAGTCGGTCTGTGTAGTCTCGTATCTGACGAACTAGGCCCTCGATCCTCGGATCTCGTGGATCATCCCATTCGATTTCGTCAAGTTCTTTTTGTGCATCAGTTAATAATTCTACGATTGAATCCAGTCTCGGGTCCATTTACTTACTCCTACAGGGGACGTTGCAACTGTTGTTTATTGGCGGGGCTAGTCCGGATGATGCGTTACCGAATGCGCCACCATTCTTTTACCATTAATCTGGCGTCCCCACGATACCTATATACCCTCGGGTTCATCTGGTTTGTCCTCGGCCCTGGGTAAATCAAACCGCTTCTTGGTTTCAGACACAAGAGCCATCGTAACCCCCAGGATGTCCGCAATGTCACGCATCAGCATCCGCTGCTTCAACATCCGATTGATGATCTCAGCCTGCTTCGTCAGTTTAAGAGGGCGACCACCCATCTTTCCAAACTTCCCAGTGCGCTGACCGTTCTTATGCTGAGGCGTAGGCTCCCGTGCCATCGGGTTCCCAACCCTGTCAATCTTCAACTGCTTGAGCCACATCTCGCGGTATAAATCTTCATACTTAATGCGCTCAAACTCTGTCATATCTGCTTGCCCGATTTACGAAGATTCTTAACGTATGTATCAAGCTCCTCACGCGCAGCGAATAACTCACGCTGTACATTGGGCCTCGCATCCCTGCGATACCGCTCCTCCTGTAACGCATCAACCTGACGCTTGAGCCAGTTCAACTGAGCCGCTTGAAATGTAGTTAAATCACTGTCACCCATTGCCCAATCCCTCCGGTCGAAGCCTCGGTCGCACCACCGTCTCCATCTCATGGTCCCGCATCTCATAATGCAGGACCAACGCTTTAAAATATTCAATCACGCAACTTCCTCCTCAACACCCCGCAACGTCTGAGCAATATCCTCCAAAGGACCCATGTCCAAACCGATGTTCTCAGCACACCCACGGTATCTTGATAACCAAGATGCCATAGCCGTCGCCGCCTGTCTGCGTAATTCTTGTTGAGCATCACTGCTCTCAGGATCAAACCGCTCATACCCACCACCACTCTTGCGTAAACTCACAGGACTGATGAACGTAGGGTACTCACGAACCGATAAACTAACCACCTGATCATTGGTCGTCGTGTCTTGAACCACGATCCTTAGACCACTCGCCATCTGACGAGCCAACTGGATACGTTGTTGACGCGCAGCTTCCGCATCATCCATACCATAGAACCAATCATATGCCTCATGATCAGGCTGTCCACCCAACCAATCTACAAACTCATGCGGAACAAACATGTTGTTCCCAGATGCCGCTAGATATTCGTCAATAATTCTTTGACGTTCTTTCTTTGGAAAACCAGCCATTTCTTTTCTCCTTATATAGCTGTTTAATTGACCGCCGTACCCCGACTGATCGCAACGGACCAAACCCCGCCACGCAACGACCGCCGTACCGTAACCGCAACCCGACTGACCGCAACGTAACTCGTCATACCGCGCCTCGACCGCCTGAACAAACGATACCAAAACCAATAAAACCGAAACACATCTCACCCCGACCGCCGTACCGTGACCATAACTTAACCGAACACATCACACCTCACCTAGAGTGACCCCGACCGCCTTAACTAACCACACAGGAACGCGCCGTAACATGATACAACATGCCGAACCCCGACCGCCTGAACATACCGCAACAAACCGCAACAGATCTAACCGGATCTCGCCCCGACCGCCTGACCCAACCAGACCGTACCCCGCCCTAACCGAACGTGCTCGACCGCACCTCACCCAGACCGTGTAACCTTGACCAAATGGATGGGGGCTCGCGGCCCCCGATCCTTCTTACGCAACTAAAGTAATATCACGGCGGGATCTCTCCTCCGCCATGAACTGCATCAACTCCTCAGTCTGCTCATCCGCAAACACAGGGTTGTCCATCGCATCCTGCTGAACCGCTCGATCCTCCAACATCAACTCATCCCACTCACTCTGAAATGAACCCATGCTGTCCTCAGTCAGAACTTGGAACGTGCCAAACGATCCTCGGCCCTTCTCCTGCCGGAAGTCTCCAATCCCTACAATCGATCCCGCATTCGTCAATAACGACACAATCGAATACGCAGACAGGGTTGGTTGTACATACGCAATGTCAACCTCCGCACACCAACGAGGCAAGTAAGCCCGCGTCCGCATGTCCGGCGTCTTGTTCATGTCCGCAGAGCGAACCATGTCAATCTTTAACTGAGGCTTGCCCCATATCTGAACATGCGTCTGAGGTAAAAAAATCAATCGCTGCACACTCGTCTTCGTAATCCCGTCAGTCTCCAACGCAGCCGTAGCCATCGCGCCCTTGACCCCTGGAGCAGGGAAACACAACAACGTATCCCCAAAAGACTTCTTGTAAACCGAATCACGAAACTCCTGCTCAGGATTGTGCTTGATCTCTTTCTTCTGCGCCGCAGTCTTGCGACCCCCACCAATCAACAAATCACGCATAGCCTTGCTGCTCATGCTGTTGAAATACAACGGGGTAGTGCCCATTATCCGAAGTTTAACGCGACCCTGCTTCAATGGTTGAATTTCCAATGCAGACTCTTGTGGTGCTTTCTTCGTTGCCATGTGTTTTCTCCTTACTTGGCTTCTAGTTGATAGTAACTTGTTTGTGACATGCGCCCTGCGCGTTAGTCAAGAACTTTTTTTCACAATCCAAACGCCCTCGCGCCCAGACTTCTTTCCAGTGTCCACAATTAAACCAGCCTTGTGTAACTGAGTCATCGTCG